>JAAUYI010043797.1_pt1 | contig 14496 bp, 12 predicted proteins | sample 7278041 | NCBI WGS metagenome assembly JAAUYI01 (sample SAMN14350216, study PRJNA611818) | marine sediment metagenome | isolation source: surface marine sediment (0.6m) | place: French Polynesia: Moorea | collected 2018-08
CAATGAAGGAGCTTTAACTATTAATTGGAGTGAAAAGTTCAAAAACAAAGGTAATTTAATTAATGCAATGTAAGTGCGTCTAAGCTTAAGTCATGGCAAGTAAAGGGCTTCGTATCGGAATTGAGGCGAAAATTGAATATAATCCCATTCTCGATATTTTAGGAAACAAGTATGAATCAATCCGTCGTACTGGTTTGAATGATATGCAGCGAGGCATGAGTGAGGCTGAAATCGAAAAATCCTACCAGTCTCGCTTTAATCTTCAATGGGCATGGGCTGACTCTATTGCTACGGAAGTCAAGCAAACCTACTCTCAATTAACTACAGCTAAAAAACTAAATATTGCCCGCATTAAAGAGCAGATAAAAAAGAAAATCAAGAAAGCTAAAGTAATATTTAAAAGCTTATCTAAAGTTAGAAAAACCACAATTAGACAACAAAATCAAGCTCTAGGTCTAAAATCTAAATTACTTAAAATACAATCACTAAAAAATGACTTAAAAAAACTTGAATCTACAGAAAGATTACATATTTGTTTTGGCTCGAAAAAGCTTTTTAATGCTCAATATTATCTAGAAGAAAATGGCTATAGTAGTCATGAAGAATGGTTGCACGATTGGCAAAAGAAACGAGGGGGTAGATTTTATTGTGTCGGTAAATCCGTGGCTGGCGGTGGCACAATGATTAAAATCTTTCATCAGGGTGGAGATGATTTTAAAGCCGTTATTACTTTGCCTCGCTTTCTACAATCGAGCTACGGGCAAACCTTAGAGATTCCTTTTCAAGTTAATGAGTGTCGTCGCCACCGAAAATCATCTTTGCTCTATGCCTTGGACAAAGAGAAGCCAATTACAGTACAGATATTTAGAAGAGAACATAAAATTGAATCTCTTGATTTTTCCAAGAAGAAAGCATCGATGAGTGAAGCATCCTCAGCTTATAATTCCATGCTTTCCAATCTTTCTACAGCTATGTTTAGAGAAGCATTAACTTCTAGATGCCGGCGATATGGAATTGGCTTACATCTAGTCAATCCAGCATTTACTTCTGTTATCGGCATGATTAAGTTTATGCCAAGATATGGCTTAAATTCTGGCACAGCAGCAGCTATGACTATTGCTCGTCGTGCCATGGGGATGAGCGAACGCGCCCCAGTCTGCCTAGTAAGACCAGAGGATCGCTCTAGGCATCCTTGGACGACTTGGAATCGTGTCGCACGATATCTCAAGAATAAAAAAATCAGACGTTCACAACTATTTGATTGGAAGAACACCCTAGAGAAGATTCTTGTTAGTAGCTATAGTAACGAGATGGCTTCGCGCCTCTCTTTTGTTAGTAACCAATCTAATAGCAATCAGGGGAAGTCACCGTGTCCCAACCCTAAACAAAATTGTGAATATGTGCAACTTTGTCTAGGTTTTAAGTAGGTGTAGATAATTGTTAATTATTCTAGGACTATAGCAATCCTAAATGGTACGAGAGAATTTCTGTTCCCTATTCCCTTTGCCGAGAATATATTCTCTTAAATTAAATAGGATTACTATAACTTAGAAGTCACCGAAAATGCTATATCAAATAAGTCATCAAACCACCTATACCTATAATCAATCAGTTTTACTCAAACCTCATATCCTCAGGCTACGTCCCCGTTGCGACCATTGGCAAAAACTACACAATTTTTCGCTCTTAATTAATCCTCAACCCCAAGGAAGTTCAGAATTTATCGATCTTGATGGGAATAACTTAACTAAACTGTGGTTTACTACATCTACAAAGCAATTAAGCTTACAAATATTAGCTACAGTAGAAACTTATCAAACCAATCCTTTTAATTATTTACTCGAACCTTGGGCAACTACATTACCCTTGGATTATCCTAGTTCTTTATTAAAGCAACTTAAGCCATATCTGCAATCCTATAGTTTTATCCCAGACTCCCTAGCTTTAGAATTAGCCCAAGAAATTAGTCAAGAAGTTCAAGGCAATACTATTGCTTTTTTATCTACTTTAAATCAGCGTATTTACGAAAAATGCGACTATATAACCAGAGAAATAGGGCAACCTTGGCAAGCAGGAATGACTTGGCGGAAAAAACAAGGTTCCTGTCGCGACTTTGCTATTTTATTTATGGAAGTTTGTCGAGCGATTGGTTTAGCAGCTAGATTTGTTGGTGGTTATCAAGAGGGAGATCCAGACCAACAAGAACGAGATTTGCACGCTTGGGCAGAAGTTTATCTACCAGGTGCAGGTTGGCGGGGTTACGATCCTACTCATGGTTTGGCAGTGAGCGATCGTCATATTCCTTTAGCTGCTAGTGCCTTACCTAATTATACTGCCCCAGTTTCAGGTTCTATCACTTCTATAGGAGGCTCTTTGAGCGATCGATCTGTGACTTCTAGTATGGAGGCGCAAATCTTAATTCAAATTTTGGCGTAAAAGTAGTGGCAAAGGAAGAAGACAAATCCAATTAACTACCTGACAACTTACCAGGCGGAATAAAACGAATTTCGATTCTTCTTCTGGTTTCGTCAGCATTACGATCGACTGGTGCTAGTTTTCCTGAGGGAAGATATAATTGAGCAGCAGAATAAGCACGAAACTCTACATTTTCCATTCCTGTAGTTTTTTGAATTTCTTGGACTACAGCTAAAGCTCTCATTAAGCCTAAGTCGGCATTAGAGCCTGGTAATAGATCGGTTACACTAGTATTTCTTCGGGCAACTTTTTCTAAGGTTTTATCGAGATTGCTAGTTTGATTAATTCCTTGTCCGTCGGTATGCCCAATTATTTGAATAAACTCAATTTCTTTATTGGCAATAGTATTTTTGATAGCTGGGATTATTTGAGTTTGAATATATTTTTTTAGTTCGGAGTTTAGTTCGGCACTGCCCGATCTAAATTTAAATTTACCTGATTGTTCGTCAATAATAATAGGAGAGGCAGATTGTAAACGCCTATTGGCTATTTCTAGTTGTTCATTTTCTTTTAAAGTAGCTTGAAGTTTTTTCTCTAATTCTACTGTAGAGCTTATTTTTTTATTAAGGAACTTAGAATGAATAATAGTTAAAAACAGAAAAAGGCATAAAATCATAAAAGAATTTGCCATCAAGTCTGTAAAAGACTGAAAAATATTTAAGGATTGATGGTTACGGGCATATAGCGATCGCTTACGCATAATTATTATATTTTGATTAATTGAAAGAATATTAATAGATTTAGTCTTTTATTAGATTAATCTATTAGTTTTATATTTTGCTGGCTATAGTTTTCTCCTTGTTGAATGGATCGATCGCTTAAATTATTAAGTAAAGTATTTAATCCAGAGTTTATTTGTAATTCATGATTATAAACCGAAGATATTAATCGATCTATTTCTTCAGTTGTTGTTCCTAAATTATTTAGAAATTTTTCTAGTTCTTTAGTCAAGTCTTGCATTTCTTGAACATTATTTTCTGATTGCTGTTCAAATTTACCAACCAGGTGATCGCTGATACTATTAAAATTATTAAAGCAATATTCTAAGCGGGAGATTAATTTAGTTAGTTCTGTTTTATTCTCACTTATTTGCCCGATAAATTTCTTGGCTTCATTGGTTAGGCTGTTTATTTCTTGAGTATTTTTGTTGGTTTGTTGTTCAAAACTATTGAGCAATTTACTACCAAACTTTTCTAAGCCTATATTTACTTGTTCTTGGTGTTTATGTAATTTATTTGCAATTGTGTTTAATTCTGATTTGATTTGATTTAAGCTCGTTATTTCTTGTTCTACTTTGCTATTACTTGACTCTAATAACTTACTAGAATACTGATTGAGGTTATTTACTGTTTGGATGAGATTAGTTATTTCTGTTGCTGAGATATTAATATTATCGATCGCTCTACCTAAAGAATCAGTCGATTTATGTAAAATTGCGTTTGACTGGTTAAATTGTTGAGGAATGGTAATTAATTCTTTAGTAGCAGTAGCTAATTTATCAGCAAAATCTGTTTGGACAATTGTTTTGGAGGCTTTAACAAAACCATCCGCACTATCTTGTAATTGACTAGAAGCTTGTTGCAGTTGACTATAAACTTGTTCGGCTAAACTAGTCGCTTGTTGATGACTTTCACTAATTTGATGAACTTGCTCGCCTAGAAAAGTTGTAGACTGAGAAAAAGATTTTTGCGTAGTGGCTAAATCTGTCGTAATACTATTTAGATTTGTAGTAGTGGTTTCTAGATTTTCAGAGAACTTGCTTTTTTCTATTTTAGTTGCCCCTTCTAAATAAATATTACTGCTATATTCTAATTTCTCGGAAGTAACTTGAAACTGTGGCACTAGATCGTTAACTGTGTTGACTTGTGATTGGAAAGTGGCGACAGAATCTTGAAAGTTATTTGTACTAGTAACTAAGGAACTAGATACATCATTAAATCGACTAACTAAGTTATCGACATTGTTTTGAAAACCTTGATTGGCTTTTACCATTTGTTTGGCAGCATTACCAATAGTAGTTTCTAAAACTTCACCAACTTTTACATGAAATCTAGTTAAAAACTCTTCTTGCTGTTTTACCATACGATCGACAGCTAAATCGAGACGACTATAACCCTCAATCTTGATTTTAAAAATATTATCCAAATAGTCTTCTAGAGAACTAATTAAAAGTGATTTAGCAAAGTTAGTATTACAGCGTAAATTAATGCCAATTAAGATCGAACTACAAGCGATCGCGGTTAAACTAGTAAAGAAAGCAATCCCCATGTTTTGTAGAGGAATCTGTAACTGTGCTATCAATTCACTAACACTATCTGAACTATAATTTATAGTTTGACTGAGATTATATAAATTAGAACTAATACCAATAAAAGTACCTAAAAGTCCAAAAGCCAAGAGAAGATTAGGTAAAGTTTGACAAAAATAATCCCATTGTTCGCAACGAAGAGAAATTCCTAAAAAATTCAATTTTTCTTGGCTATATAAACCATCGATCAAAGCAACAGTATTAACTTGCTCTAATTTCTGACTTGCTAGTCTAAATCTATCCTCCAAATCCTCAACAATTTTAGGTTGTTTTCCCCTGCTTGTTTCGGATGATAATAATCTTGAGACTTTATTGGCAGCATCCATTAGATAGCGATAGAGGGAATGTCTTAATATTGCTGCGATGATGGTGGGTAAAATTACAAAAATCAAAGTCAGCAGAACAAGTTCGAGAGGAAATATTTTAAAAAAATCCAACATAATCAAATAATTTTCAACAACATCAAAATGGTAGGGCAAGGCACACCCCTTAAATAATGAGTCAGGTGGGCATTGCCCACCCTACCTTAAATACCTAATAAACTATTTACGGCTTCGTCGTATTTTGTTTGGGTTATTAATCCTTTGTCTAAATAAATTTTGTATTTTTTGAGTTGTGCTTCGATGTCTTCTGTAGGTTGGTTGGTAGAATTGTTGTCTTCAAAGTCTGCATCCATAATTGAAGTGGGTTGATGTTGTTGGAGATCGATCGCGTTATCTTTTGGAGAGGTCATAGAACCTGATAAAATGCGATCGTTAGATGCACTACTCTGTAATTTTTGCTGTTGTTGTTTTTGGTTATATTTTTCTAATTCTTCACGGACTATTTCTTCCATTCTGCGCCAAAAACGATTGACAATTCCGTCTTGTTGTTTGGTATTCATTCCCGTACCAACTCTTGTACCTACTACGGTTTCTTTATAAAGATAATTAGGATCGTCTTCTGGTAACTCATCTACAGTGGTGACAAATTTGCGTAACTTGGGTAAATAATCTCCTTGCCATTTTTGCGGGTTACGAGTGATATCAGCAATGGTTTTATTTAATTCTGCATCTAAAGCTTCTACCATGTCTTGGAGACTGGCAAGTTTTTCTAGGGCTTCATCCCAAACATGACTTAAGGAAGTAACTTCGTGGGTATCTCGCAAGCTGTCGTGATATTCCAGTTGATAGGTTTGAGTTTTGCTGTTGTAAGGAAGTAATTCAAAAGCTAGGGATGAATAAAAGATATCCTGTAAATTACTAATTTCTGTAGCGTCGGGAGGAATGATATCGACAAACTGAGTACGATAATCATTGTGTAAGAAACATTTTCCATGAGTTTGCTGATGTTTTTTCTGACGCTGGTAATGCTCCCGCATTTTTTCTAAACCAGCTACAATCCTTAAAGGAAAACCACCGTATTCTCTCACAAAAATGATTTCATCTTCTGCTTGAATAGGCTTGATAGGATGAGTATCTAATACACCCAAGTCTTGACGCAAAATACGTTTAAATTCAGTTACTTCTCGCTTGTCGGTATCTTTAAAACCAATAATATTTTTGCTTTTATCAGGATCGGCAAAAAAATAAGGATCGGTGGTATTTAAAGGTAGCAAAGGATCGCTTTCCCTTAATATTTGTTCTAAACGAATACTACGATCGCCTAAAGAATAACTTTCGAGGAAACGTTTAACAGCAGATTCTACATTAGCAAGACTCTTTAAGCCAAATAAACCATCTACTACTAAATCGATTTCTGTTTGTAATTGCTGTTCGTCGATAACTCCGCGATCGAGACAACTTACTAATGATTCTCCTAGTCCTATTTTTTCAGTAATTTTACTACTGACTAAAGCTAATTGGGTGGAGCGGTCGTGTTCTGGTAAAAGATTTTGATAACAGCTATCTGTATCGGTATCGGCAAAAATAGCTTCCCCACTCATTTCATCTACATCTAATAGTTTCAGGTCATTTTCAGTTTTTTCATAAGCCAGTTGCACGTTACCAAGGAGATTATTAAAAGCACTGGTTTTATTGGTGAGTTCACTAACGTGGTTTTGTAAGGCTTTAACTATGGCTAATGCCTCACGAACTAGAGAAAATTCAAAGTTATCTTTAATTAAATTATTAACTTGCCCGACAATCCTTTTTGCTTCTTCTTGAATCTGACTATTTTTTTGTTTGTTAAAGAGAGGTAATCCCCGTTTACTTTCAATATCGGCAATAGTTTGTTCTGCTTCTTTCCACTTTCGTTCCACAGCTTCGAGACTATTAATTTTTCCCATACTATTAACTTTGTCTTCTAACTCTCGGTAAGATTTATTTAACTCAGTGGTTAAAGACTCTAACCAAGCACGGGTATTAGTAAGAGAAAAATTAAGACTATGAGGATTGAGTAACTCGGTTAAATATTGATCGATATCTTGAATATATTTTGCTGTCAAGCGAGCGCGTTCTTGTTGTAAATTAGTTAGCCATAGTCCCCTACTACTATCGGTTTCTCCTGGCTGTACTTTCCGAAACTCACTACGTATTTCTCTACCCAACTGCAAAATAACTTCTTCCCGTTCGTCTTTACTTTTAATTTCTGAGATATTTGTCTCTAATCTATTTCTCCAACTACTTAAAGCATTCTTAAAAGTTTTACTACCATCGGTAACGGCTTGTTGTAACTTACTCGCAAAACCATTTTCATTTGCTCCTCGATCATACCAACGGTCTAAAAAACTTGTGAGTAGATTACGCGGATCGGCACTTTGTCCTTCTCCTTGTCGCCAAAAGTCAACCAATTTAATTTTTATACGGTTAAGAGATACCTGTACTGCTTTATCGCGAGGAAAATAAATTTCAGCTAAACCAAAAGTTAAATAACGCTGCACATTAGGACGAGGATGTTCGTCTGTTTGAATCATATGTTGCAGAAAATTATCTCTGTGTGCTGTAATACTTGGGGCTAATTCACCGATAAAATCTAAAGTAATTTTATGCGCGATTACATTACACAATTTACTCTTTTCTAAAATACGATAATCTCTAGCTGTACGATTAGAAACTAAATAAACATATTCAAAAGGCGGACGAGATTCTTCCACATATTCTATATTTTGTAGATCGTATTCCGCTTTAAAAGTAGTTCCCTCAGTAGCATAATAATTTAACTCTTTTAGGGCAGCATAAGTGTTAGCATACTTATTAGAAGTATCCCCATAAAGTTCGGGACTGATAACTAAATAACCCGCAATTTGTGCGCCATCATTACCATACATTTGACGCAAACAATAAGCTGCATCTAAAAATATTCCGCTACCAGTACCCCCACACAAAGAACCCACCACAAAAATATTTAATTTATCTTCAACCCCTAAACCTTTTCTTAATAAAACTGCATTGTGTCCCCTAGTTCTTTTTTCCGCTGACTCGATCGCTGCTTTGATCTTTCTATAGTTATGAAAAAAGGCTAATCTACCCACAGGACGAATTGCTTGCGCCCCTTCTTCTATAGCTTTTAAATCTTTGAGTAACTTTGGAGGAAACCAAGCTTGAATATTTTTATAAACTCCTGGTGAACCTTCATAATTACTAGATCGCCGTTGTAATTCTTTGACCATATTATCTACTTGCGATCGCGTCATTGTTGCTGCTACTTTTTCCGCATCACTAAAGCGTAAATCTACCCCGTGATAAAAATTACCCGTCCGCAAACCAGTTATATTGCTAGTGGCTTTATCTGTATCGATATGGACAAAACTAATGACGGGAAGTTGTTTAAAATCTCCATAGCGATCGACTATTAATCTTCTAATTCTCATTAGTACATCTCTGCCCGTACCCCCTAAGCCAATACAAATAGTGCGGTTGATTTTACGAGATTGATTTTCTTCAAAGTTAGCTTTTTGCATAATAGTATTTTCAATAATTTACTTGATTACTCTGATATTGATATTAAAGTCTTGCCGATTATTTTCTGAACTAGGACAATTAAACCGAAAAGAGTTACGCTCTATCTTAATTGCTTGTAATACTTCTTGTTCTCGATAAAAAATAGGTTCGGTTTTAGTAGGTATTAAATAAAGCAGATTACCTTTCCTCTGTAAGTAACCTCTAATTTCTTCTCCAGGACAAGCAATCGAATTTAAAGAATCATCACCGATAGCAATTCTTTGTTGGTTTTTAAGATAACAAGTCTGTTCTTCTTGGGAGTCGTCTGTTGGAAAGCTAATCTTAAGTTTCCATTTTTTATTAAGAGTAATTAGATATTTAGTCGCTACACCAGCAGCAATTAGTAAGGCAACTAATATCGAAGTTGGCAACCACAACATCTTTAATAAATAGGGCGTTACCAAACAAGTTTCTTTACCTCCAGGGGCGGGCGTACAAAATTCTTGTACCGTCGGCGCAATATCTACCACCGTAATCTGATATGATGTGTTATTATCACCCTCTATCTGTCTCGATCGCTCTGTAAGGGGTAAAATATTTAACCAAGCCTGTCTATTTTGACTTTCTAGAGAATCAGCAATTCTAAAAGGACTTAAGCCAGGAGTTTCTACCCAAACATCAGAAGTAATCCCTGCAGCAGTAGATAAAGGTGCATCAGTTAACCAGACTACAGACTGGGGTTTAATCGCATTATTCTCTGCCAAACGGCATTGATTTAGTCCCGCTAATCCTTGGTAAATATAACCTTCAGCTTTCTGAATATCTGTATTACGTAGAGTAACATCCGACTGGAATGGCACGGTTGCCAATATTCGCTCAATATCTGCCGATTTTCCCCGAAATTCAATTCCATTCTCGGCTACAAGAGGATTGATATCAACTGAAAGAGGATTAACCTCACTAGCAAAAGGAACAATATAGACAGTATCCCCAGACTGCAAACTATCTTCAATAATTTGAGCCAGACGAATTCTACCTTCGTCATTTAAACCGACACTTTCTGTGAGATCGATCGCGAAGATAACATCGCGTCCGCCATAAAGCCGAGAAACTAAATTTAAACCTGCTTGTTGCCAAGATTTCACAGCTTGTCCTGGCACAATGGTAGTGCAATTATCAGTCACAATCTAGCTAAAAATAGATCGATAAATAGTGAATCAATCTCGATCGTATTCGTAGCTTCCAGTAAATAACCACAGAGAATTCACTAATTATTAATTAACATCATTGGTGACAAGTTAAATCAATTCAAATTTGTACTATTCTCTTCATGGTAAGATTCTAAATTTGCCGTGGTATCTGCGATCTCTATCCCAGGTTCAGATACACAATTGGCAATTAAAGCATTTCTTGCTTAATTTTATGGATTATCTCTAAACCTACACCACTTATAAACAGTCTCTGTTTATTATTCGCTAGCATCTTCTGAGTCCAATCAACAAAACCACCATCTGCTAGATCGATCTGACCATTTTTATAGCTTAAAAAAATCTTGAATTGGAGAATCTGATAATAGTTGTTGGCAGGATCTTTTGCTCTCAATTCCACTTGTAAACTCTGACAAATTAGCCTTATTGCTTCTTCTATCTGCTTGGATATCGTATTGCTATTATCTGCTAAGTATACTTCCAGAGACAGATTTTCTTTAGCAAAGAACGACAACAACATATCTAGATAAAAAGAAATGTGTGTTTTGGCAAGTTCTACTTCAAAAGAATGATTGCTTCGATCGATACCTCCTGATACCAGACAAAATGCACCAAAATGAGCCGAAAAAGCTGTATTTTTGTAATTTTGACCTCTTACGTATCTATGGGTCGCACAATATTGTTTAACTGCTACTTTCTGTTCTTTACCGATTTCACTTGCTATTTTGAGTGCCAAGGCATTAGTAGCATCTGAAACCACTTCTGAACCTCTTAAAGCACTAATAACATTATTTTGATCGACATATCCAACAACAGAACTACTCCCTAACGGAATAAGCGGTGAAAGTAAAAGAGGCTTAAAACCTTTAGATTCTCCACTTTTTAACCAAAATATTTCATCTTCTTTGTACTTAATAGGATCGATAGAAGCGGGAGAACTAAATCGATTCTGTCTATATTGTTGGAGAAGAACTGGCGGTGTTATCTGTTTTGTCTTTTTGCTGAAGAGATCGAGTAAAAATGTATTAAGTTCTGAGCCTGATAAATTAACTGCAATTCGATCGACCAAGCCAGGAATACCAATCTTTTGCTCCAATTTTTGTATTATTCTCTTCATAATCGTACTCAAATTTGCTGTGTATTGGCGATCGCAATGAAAATTATTGGCTAGCAGAAAACTTGGATGATTTAATCGAAAATAAGCTTTTACATATTATGATTGCTCTATAATTTAGCAATGTTATCTAAAATCAACCATCAAAGAATCATAGTTCCTTTAGACGTACCTAATCTAGAAGATGCGATCGATCTTGTTAATAAATTACCCCAAGTAACTTTTTGGAAAGTAGGTTTAGAATTATTTGTTAGTACAGGTTCTGATATTTTACAATTTCTGCAAGACAAAGAAAAACGCATTTTTCTCGATCTGAAATTTCATGATATTCCTAATACTGTAGCTGGTGCTTGTCGTTCTGCAAGTAAGTATGGAGTTGACTTGCTTACTCTCCACGCTACTATGGGACGCAAAGCTTTGCAAGGTGCAGTAGAAGCTATTAGCATAGCCGAAAAACCACCCAAGTTATTAGCTATTACCCTACTAACTAGTCTAAATTCCAGGGATTTAGCTTTCGATCTCAAAATTCCTTTAGAATTACCAGAATACGCCTTACAAATGGCATTACTCGCTAAAGAATCTGGTATTAATGGGGCTGTTTGTTCTCCTCACGAAGTAAGTCAATTGCGTCAAGTTTGCGGGGATGATTTTTTGTTAGTATGTCCAGGGGTACGTCCTAGTTGGGCAGCAGCAGGAGATCAAAAAAGGGTAATGACTCCCGCCCAAGCAATCGCAGCAGGTGCAGATTATCTAGTTATTGGTCGTCCTATTACTCAAGCAGAAAATCCCGTTGAAGCCTGGTCAAAAATTTTTGCAGAGATAGATAGGTAGAGGCGGTTCGCGAACCGCTCGTACGAGTAATTAGTGGATGCTATGGGAAGCAAAACACAACATTATCAAATAATTCTGAGAAAGCGATCGATAATTTACGCTAGCTTGTCACATGTTGATTTCCCTTTTCCCAATCTCAACTAGGACATTAATTTGGCACAACTGCTTAAAAACATATTGCCAATGTCTTGAAGAGATCTTTTATACTAAAGGTATTATTTTTAGTATAACTAAACTATGACTACCGCAAAAACTGCTATCAGCCTAGACTCAGCATTGTTAGAGCAAACAGATCGAATAGCAAAAAAAACTGGAAATAGTCGCAGCGGAGTCATTGCGATCGCTCTACAAAAATATTTCCATGATTTAGAACAACAGGAAATTTTGGATAAACTTAATCAAGTGTATGAAGAAGAGTTGAATTCAGACGTTGAATTGACTGAGGCTGCTAAAAATTACTTTGCTAATAATATTGTCGAAACAGAATCGGAACAATGGTAGCTGAAGTAAAACAGGGAGATATTTACTGGATTAATTTACCTGAACCGAAAAAATCTGAGCCAGGATTCCGAAGACCATGTGTTGTAGTTCAAAACGATACTTTTAATCGTTCAAGGATTAAGACAACAGTCATTTGTATTTTAACTACTAATCTCAGACTTTCAAAAGCACCTGGTAATGTAGCTTTAGATGAAGGAGAAGCTAATTTGCCCAAGTCAAGCGTAGTTAATGTGTCTCAAATTTTAACAGTTAACAAAAGCGATCTTTTGCTTAAAGAAAAGATCGGACAGTTATCGCCATCTAGAATAAATCTTATTATTAAAGGATTGAGACTGGTTTTTTCTGTTTAGACAGGAACACCTAAAGTCATTTCTGGAGAATGCGATCGATAATTTACGCTAGCTTGTCACACATTATTTTTGTATCATAAACAATCAATCTATAAATAGTTTCATTTTTCTGATAAGTATACTCGAATAACTCGATCGCTTAATTTTAAAAGAAGTGATTAAGCTAAGAAATCCAAACTCGATCGGACATCCTCTAAAAGTTGAATAATCTAAAATTGGGAATTTAACCTAAAACTTGAGAGAAACAGTTATCCTTAATCAAGTTAGTGGTTATTAGTTATCAATCAGCGAATGTTGCCACAAAAACAATCATCAATAATCTTCAAATTAATCTTAACTTGTCTGATTTTTTGGGGAATTCAAGGACAATTTTTAGTTAGTCTGGCAGAAGATAAAAAAGAAAGCGATCGACAAACTCAAAATAAAAGTTGTCCTCAAGATATAGAACCGCTTACTTCTTTAATGCTGAAAGATTTGGCTGACTATGGAAATCGAGTAATTCAAAGAACTCAAGATTCCCATCGCCGTGAAGGATTCGACAGTTACATTATTTTTGCTGGTAAATCCGAATTTGAGCCTTTAAATTTACCTCAATTTCAATATAATTCTGTTAAAGAAAGTAACACTGAGCAAATATTTTTTACTACTTCAGAAAGACAATATATTGATAATACTAGACAGATTGAAACTCAAAATTACCACTGGTTATTTTTAGCACCAACTTCTGAAGGTTGGCACATGGTAACTATGTTTTCTCGCTTTAGTCCCTCTGCTCAAAAAGATTTACCTACTCCACCCATAGAAAGTAGTAAGGGTATTATTGGTCAAGCTGTTAGTTTGTGGTTAAGAGATTGTCGAGCTAAGGAAGCAGGGAAGTAAGTACCTGGGCAAAATTAATTGTGTACTTTTGGGGAGCGGAGGAAGCGGAGGAAGCAGGGGAGGAAAGATAAATCTAACAATATTTCATTAGTGTACAAATAATTTTGCTTATCTACTTAGAATGTCTCATCCCAAATCCAGTTTAGAGTTGTATTCTTTGCTTAAAGCGATCACCTTCGGTGGCAGCGAAGCTGATCGCGACAGCGACTACCGAAGGTCTCGCGCAGTGCCAGGCTTCGTCCGATCGCATCTAATCTTAAAATTGAAATTGTCAGTAATAAATAAAGATAAAAGATAAGTGCCAACTAAAGAAAGAGAACCCTTTGCGAGTCTAGTACTATACCACCTGTTTAAATGGTCATTCGTAAGTCCCGTCTTACACACTTATTTTCGGGGACGCATTTATGGCGCAGAAAAAGTACCCCAGTCAGGAGCATTAATCGCAGTATGTAATCATGCTAGCGATTTCGATCCGCCGATTCTTTCTAATTGTTTGCGTCGCCCTGTATCTTATATGGCAAAAGAAGAATTATTTAAAGTTCCCCTATTCAAACAAGGGATAAAATTGTATGGTGCATATCCAGTAAAACGGGGTGCGAGCGATCGCAGTGCTATTCGTGCAGCTATGAAAGCTTTAGAAAATGGCTGGATAGCAGGAATTTTTTTAGATGGTACTCGTTCTAAAAATGGCAAAGTTAATAACCCTAAATTGGGAGCAGCCTTAATTGCAGCCAAAACACAAGTACCTTTAATACCTGTTAGTCTTTGGGGTACAGAAAAGATTTTAAGTAAAGGCTCATTTATTCCTAAACCCGTACCCATTACTATTCGCATCGGCGATGTAATTGAACCACCTCGATCTACTAAAAAAGAAGAATTACAAGTTGTTACTAACAAGTGTGCAGAAATAATTAATCAAATGCACAGCCTTGGTAGGTAGTAGGTAGGGTAATTAATTGGAAATAAGGAA
>JAAUYI010011896.1_pt1 | contig 14479 bp, 12 predicted proteins | sample 7278041 | NCBI WGS metagenome assembly JAAUYI01 (sample SAMN14350216, study PRJNA611818) | marine sediment metagenome | isolation source: surface marine sediment (0.6m) | place: French Polynesia: Moorea | collected 2018-08
CACCATTAGGACCAATTAACCCGACAAAATCTCCTTCATGAATCTTTAGGGTAATATCTTCTAAAATGGGGTCTTTATTATATTTTGCCCAAACAGCTTCAAGATTAATGATTTCACTTTTCATAATTTTATACTATTTATTGTTGTCTTCTTTTAAAACTTTTGCAAAAGTTTGAGAAACTTCTAATAAATTGCTAGACCAATTTTCAGAAAGGGGACTAATTAATAACACTTCTCCATTGATTTCTTTGGCGAGGGTTTCTGCTGATTGACTACTTAATTCTGGTTGAGCAAATATTATCCTAATATCCTCTTTTTTGGCTTCTTTAATTAATTCAGCTAATTCTGCTGCACTGGGTTCTTGTCCCCCCACTTCAACAGGGACTTGAGTTAGGTTATATTCCTTAGCAAAGTAACCCCAAGCCGGATGAAAAACAATAAACTTACGTTGTTCTAGGTTATCCAAGTTCTTTCTAATTTTACCATCTAACTCCTCAATTTCCTGTAAAAAATTATTGAGATTAGTTTGATAGGTTTCTTGGTGTTTTGGATCGAGTCTAACTAGGGTTTCATAAATTGTTTGTGTTTGAATTTTCACTAATCTTGGAGATAACCAAATGTGAGGATCAAGGTTTATTTCTTCTTCATTATGATCGTGATGATCGTCGTGATCATGACCATGATCATGATCCATCATCGTTAATCTTTCAATTCCTTCTGTTGAGTCTACTGTTAACATTTTAGGGTTGGCTTGGCTAATGCGATCCATCCATACCTTTTCAAAAGGTACCCCAATAGCAATATAAGCCTCTGCTTCACTTAAAGCTTGTAATTGTTGGGGTTTGGGTTCATAGGTATGGGGAGTTACCCCTGGTTCTACCATTACGTTAACTTTAACGCGATCGCCCCCTATTTTGTTAACAAAATATTTCTGGGGCATAATACTTACAGTAATGTCTAATGGATCTTGATCGTTAGTTTGTTCCTGGTTATCATTGTTGTTAGTCTCAGAATTGACTGCATCTGTCGTATCTGTGGAAGTACATCCTGTTATACTATTGATACTCACAATTAGGGTTAAGAGGATCGTAGATAGCCATTTCTGAGAAGGGTTCATAGATTCAGGAAAAAGCAATAATAATAATCATTATCATTATTAAAACATAAAAACAACAGACAGGGCTAGACCTGTCTGTTAAAGATAGAAGAGTTACAGTAGGGTTAAACTGAATTAAAAGTTCATTTCAGCAGCTTGTACTCGTTCTACCTGTTTCTTCTTAATGACTAAAAGAATTTGGGCTAACATGATACCGGCTAAAAAGATGACTAACCCTGTAATACGTCCAGGACTTTGTAGAACAACTTCTGCATCTTTTTGTCCAAAACCACCCACATTAGGATTATCAGTTAAAGCTTGACCAGCTTCAACTTCCATCCCTTCAGAAACCATTAATTGAGGGCCAGCGGGGATAGTTTCGTCTATATCTCCATCTGTGGTAGCGATGGTGACGATGTAACTACCATCTTCTTGATCGGTAATTTTGCTAATGGTTCCCGCTTGAGACGCTTTAAAAGCGTTATTATTGCTAGGTTGTCCTGTGGGATAAATTTGACCCCGGCCACGGTTAGCCCCTAAATGAACTTGATATTTACCGAAGTTAATATTTTTATCATTAGCTGGATCAGGAGATAACACAGGGAAAACAATCTCTTGATATTGTTCCCCAGGTAAAGGACCAACGATCACCACATTCTCTTGATCTTCACGATAGGGTTGAAAATAGAGACTACCCACTTCTTCCTTAATGTCTTCAGGAATGCGATCGGGGGGAGCAATTTTAAACCCTTCAGGTAACATTAAAACAGCCCCTACATTGAGGCCGCCTTTAGAACCATCTCCTAGAACTTGTTGGGAGTCGAGATCGTAAGGAATTTTAACCACAGCTTTAAACACTGTGTCAGGTAAAACAGATTGAGGAATTTCTACTTCAGCAGGTTTTTCTGCTAAGTGACAGTTAGCACAAACAATACGTCCTGTTGCTTCTCTAGGGGTTTCTGGGGCGGTTTCTTGGGCCCAGAAAGGATAAGCTGAAGCAGTTTGACTAAAAGTGAAACCATTACCAATAGATAAAGCAACCGTTGCCAAGGCGATCAGGAAAGATCGCAGTAAAATTTGCTTACCCTTAGACCAAATTGCCGAAAAATCGGATATTCTCATTGCTCAGTCAAAATTATGTAATTCTTAAACAGTAGGGGGGGTCAATTAGTTACTACAAATTAGAATTGAGAATTTAGAATTAATCAAATATTCTGCATTCTGCATTCTTAATTCTGTTCTAAGCCCACCAGGGATTTTCATCGGTGCGGAAGTCAGTTTCAGTCCATTCGCTAAAGACAACCTTATCACCCTCAGTTACATTAACATGGGCTAAGGCTAACGATAGGGGAGCAGGACCACGAACGACTTTACCCTGAGCATTGTATTGAGAACCATGACAGGGACACATAAACTTGTCTTCACTGGCATTCCAGGGAACCACGCAGCCTAAGTGAGTACAAACGGCGTTGATCCCATAGTCAGCAATAGCATTATCTCCTTCAACCACTAGGTAAGTGGGATCACCTTTTAACCCTTGAGCTAAAACGCGATCGCCTACATTGTGACTTGCCAGAAAGTCAGTAGCAATCACATCATCACCCAAGGCATCTTTGGCAGTTACACCGCCACCGGCTCCGCCACTGGAAGGGGGAATAAAATATTTCACCACAGGATACAAAGCACCAGCAGCAACGCCAGTAATGGTTCCAAAGGTGAGTAAGTTCATAAATTGGCGACGCCCCATATCGGGGACATCTGATGAACCAGATACTTGTGTCATAACGATTGATGGATGGATCTAGGTTAGTTAGCAGATTGAGAATTTAATCTCAGCAATTACAGGTTGTACGTTTTAAAAGAATATGATGGCAACCATGTTTTAGACAAGGAGATGACCAAAATTTTCGTCTCTTTTAATAGATAGAGTTTGGCAGTCTACAGAGTCCACATTAAATTATTACAGAAATTCGTTAATAATCGATAAGAACTTTAATCAAAAGATCTCAGTTCACGAAGTACGTTGAGCCATCAATTTTTTCATGGTTTCTTTAAATTCGGCAATTTGTTCGGGTTGGGGTTCGGTTTCCTGCCAACTTTCCCGTTGACTTAATTGTTCTATCCAAGCAGTTAATTGAGGATAGGGAGATAAAGATACACCCATTTGAGGAAGAAATCCTACGATGGTTCCTGCTACGATATCTCCCAGCGTTAGACTATGACCAACGATATAAGAGCGATCGCCCATAGATTGCTCAAAAAATTTAAGCACCGTAGCTACTTTTTCTTGAGCTTGGCTTTGGGTAGATTCATCTAAGGTAACAAATCCCATACTTTGACGAATCAAAGGGGTTGTGGCGGGTAATAATTCATTAAGGGTAACTAAGTTGATCATCTTAACTGTCCCTAACCCTTGAGGATCACTAGGAACCAGGGCAGGGTTAGGATATTTAGCTTCAAGGTAATCTAAAATAGCGAGAGATTCAAAGAGGCTAAACTCCCCATCCACCAAGACAGGGATGTGATGAAAGGGGTTAAGAGCTAAAAAGTTGGGGGTTAATTGATCTCCGTCCAGTTTCATCGGCACTAATTCAAACGATAGCCCTTTTTCTAATAAAGCTATCCAAACACGACGGGAATTAAAGGAAATGGGTAAATGATAAAGTTTTAACATAGCTATGTCTTCTGGCCTTTCTCAACCATTAATGACATAGCTAGAGAGCATTTATGAGAAATTTACTTTAAGAATTGTGAAGTTGTGCTGATGAAGAGAATCAATTTTTATCCCTGAAAAAATCCCTCATTGCCTACTGTAATCGAAAGTTTAAGGATCAGGAATTATGGTATCGTTGATAATGCCGTAATGCGTGCAAAGATTAATATACCCACAAAATCATAATTTGCAGGAGAACAATGGTAAAACGATTCATTCTGATGGCGATCGCTGCTATCTTCTTCTTTTTACAATTTCCCATCCATAATGCCAGTGCCTTAGAATTAACCGAGGAAACTCGTACCATCCCCTTAAACGAAGAAGGGGAAATGGCCACTCTGAGTAGTCAACAAATTACCAACGGGAATAGACTGTTTATTCGTGAATGTACCCAGTGTCACTTACAAGGGAAAACCAAGACCAATAATAACGTTAGTCTGGGGCTAGAAGACTTGGCTGGGGCTGAACCGCCTCGTGATAATGTGTTAGCGATCGTAGATTACTTAAAATATCCGACCAGTTACGATGGAGAAGACGACTACACTGAATTGCACGTTAACGCTTCTCGTCCCGATCTTTATCCAGAATTAAGAGACTTCACCGAAGAGGATCTTTATGATGTGGCTGGTTATGTCTTAGTTGCACCCAAATTAGATTCTTACTGGGGTGGTTCAATTTACTTCTAACCTTTCTTCTAGAGGCAATTTGAGTTCATTTTTAACTTCATCTCTCTAGTTTGTCTAGGGAGATTTTTTTTGTTATTTTCATCTTAATTGTTAAACTTGATTTGAGTAATTTTATTTTTGACTTCTGACTTCTAAAAGATGGTTCCTTTAAACGATAACAACCCCACAGAAAGAACTGCTTATGTTACCTATGGATTGATTATTATTAACGTTTTAGTTTTCTTCAAAGAAATTAGTTTAAGTTCCCAAGAACTGTCGCAATTTTTCCAGTATTATGCCATTGTCCCTAAACAGTTAACTGCCGGCTTTAATGGAGTTGATTTTTATCATCCCATTCCAGAATGGATGACCCTTCTTACTTCTCAATTTCTCCATGCTGGTTTTTTACACATTGCAGGAAATATGTTATTTCTGTGGATTTTTGGTAATAATGTGGAGGATAAATTAGGTCATGTTAAATATTTATTTTTTTATCTTACTTGTGGGGTGTTAGCTGGTTTAAGTCAATGGTATTTTTCCCCTTATTCTGACATACCTTCCCTTGGTGCCAGTGGAGCGATCGCAGGAGTGATGGGGGCTTATATTTTACGCTTTCCTAAAGCCCAAATTTTAACCTTAATTCCCTTGGGAATTTTTATCACCACCATTAGAGTTCCTGCTATCTTCTTTTTAGGATTTTGGTTTATACAGCAAGCAATCTATGGTGTTGCTAGTTTGAATGTCCAAACTAATGTAGGGATGGAAAGTGGTGGAGTTGCTTATTGGGCCCATGCAGGTGGGTTTGTGTTTGGATTTATTTTGGGACCATTATTAGGATTATTTGACGATAAAAATCGTTACATTAAATAGCCAGATCTTTCTCGCCTTCTATACGTATTTTTATCCTGATGCAAAATGGGAGTAAAAGGGTAAGATCAAAAGAGAGTAGAATTTTCTGTGAATAACTCCTTTTGACGTTTTTTCAGTATTTTTAACTAAAAATTATGCTCTTATTGCTGTTCCATCTTGGGGATGAAAGGTATGCCATTGACAGCACAAAAGTTGTGGAGATTATTCCCCAAGTGCTGCTTAGAAAGCTATATCAGGCCCCAAAATACGTAGCTGGGGTATTTAATTATCGCAGTAAAATCGTACCAGCCATTGATTTATGTTACTTAATTGGGGATTATCCCTGTCGTCATTGTCTGAGTACAAGGATTATCATCGTAAATTATCCTATGCCTGACGGCACAACTCGCTACCTTGGCCTAATGGCAGAACGAGTAACGGATACCCTTTATAAGTCAAAAAGCGAATGGATTCCCACAGAAGTCACCTCTGAAGTGGTAGCTTACTTGGGAGAAATGATTCCTGAAAAAGACGGTATGATTCAAAGACTACGGATTGATAAGTTACTCTCGAATGCTCAAAGAACCTGGTTGTTACCTGAAAATCGCTCACAGTAATGCCTCGATAAATTTTGGGACTTCTGATTCAATGCCAATACAACCAGCTTATGGAATGATTTTCATTAATAAACACAGACAAAAAAGATTAATTGATCATTTTTCGTCGATCATTGATAATAAATAAGGAATTGTCAAGCACAAAAGAAGGAATAAATGCTCAAAGCTGGAATCGTTGGACTCCCTAATGTTGGTAAATCAACCCTATTTAATGCTCTGGTTGCCAATGCCAAAGCAGATGCAGCTAACTTCCCCTTTTGTACCATTGAGCCCAATGTAGGGGTCGTCTCGGTTCCCGATGAACGATTAGCCGTCTTAGCTGAACTTTCTCAGTCTGAGAAAATTGTTCCCACTCGCATCGAATTTGTAGATATTGCTGGTTTAGTTCAAGGTGCATCAAAAGGGGAAGGACTCGGCAATCAATTTTTGGCTAATATACGGGAAGTAGATGCCATTGTTCACGTGGTGCGGTGTTTCGATGATGATGATATTATTCATGTATCTGGTTCCGTTGATCCAGGTAGGGATATTGAAGTGATTAATCTAGAACTGGCTCTGGCTGACCTTGCTCAAGCAGAAAAACGTCTAGAACGGGTGAAAAAGCAAGTTAAGGGCAAAAAAGAAGGTCAAGAGGAAATACCTGCCTTAGAGAAGATTGTCGCTGCGCTCAATGAAGGAATGGGAGCGCGTCATGTAGAATTAACTGAAGAAGAAGAAGAATTAATTAAGTCCTTGGGACTCCTTACCCGTAAACCCATCATTTACGCAGCCAATGTGTCAGAGGATGACTTAGCAACGGGAAATGATTGGGTAGAGGAAGTCAAGAAAATTGCTGAAGCGGATAAAGCTAAAGTGGTAATTGTTTCTGCTCAAGTGGAATCAGAATTAGTTGAAATTCCCGATGAAGAAAAAGCAGACTATTTAGAAGCTTTAGGAGTCAAAGAAGGAGGATTACAATCCTTAATTAAAGCAACCTATGAACTATTAGGACTGAGAACCTATTTAACCACTGGACCCCAAGAAACTCGCGCATGGACTATTCATGCGGGTATGAAAGCACCCCAGGCGGCCGGGGTTATTCATACAGATTTTGAGAGGGGGTTTATTCGCGCTGAAACCGTGTCTTATGAAGATTTAGTGACCTGTAAAACCATGACCGTTGCCAAAGAAAAAGGGTTAGTTCGTAGTGAAGGGAAAGAGTATGTGGTACAAGAAGGGGATGTGATGTTATTTCGATTCAATGTTTAGTTTTGCGAAATTATCAAGTAAAAACAGTCCAAGATATTCTTGGACTGCCTTAAAGAGTAGCCGATGCAGTGTAAGGCATCAAAAATACGGCTAACTCTTTTTACGGAGACACTTTAAAAAGTTTGTATCGTTAACAGTTTATTAAACTTGTTGCCTATTGTAACTTAAGTGACCCGTGATGATTGGTTTTGTTCCCATACCTCAGAGAAATACTTATCACCAATTCAAAGAACTTGGGCCCTTAACCATGCAATAGGAAGATAGACCATTTTCTTGGGAGTTTTGACAAAAGCCCGTTGATTAAATACATCATAATCATTGGCTTCAATAACATCAAGAATGCCTTGATATAACATTAAAGCTGCCCAAACTGGCCAACGAGAATCTCTTGAAAGAATACGAATACCCCGTTCTGCATCTTTATAATATTGTCGGGCCCGTTGAATCTGAAAACCCATCAATTCTCGCCAGCGATCGTCAATTACCCCTTTTAATAAATCTGTTTCTGTATAATTAAAACGATCTAAATCTTCTAAGGGTAAATAAATCCGTCCCCGTTGAGCATCTTCTCCCACATCTCGTAAGATGTTGGTTAATTGATTAGCAATCCCCAAAGCGATCGCTTCTTCTTTAGGAATATAATGTTCCAATTGTTTATTCCAAGGTCCGATGGAAGGGTGTTTTTCCACTCCCAAAACAGCATTAGACATTAATCCTACGGTTCCGGCTACCCGATAGCAATACAGTTTGAGATCGTCAAATGTCTCATACCGGTTGCGATATAAGTCCATTTGTTGTCCTGCAATCATATCTTCAAAGGGTTCTATTTCCACTGGAAACCGTTGTAAGGTATCCACTAGCGCAACATCTTCATCATCCAAGGGATGGCCGTTAAATAGGCATTCAAGATGATCTTGCCACTGTTGCAGGGTTTCTGGGGTGGTAAATTGGGCTTGTGGGCCATCCACTAACTCATCGGTACGGCGACACCAAACATAGATCGCCCAGATCGCTCGCCGTTTTTCTGGTGGCATTAGCAGGGTTCCCAGATAAAAGGTTTTAGAATATTTCTGGGTAATTTGGCGACAGCGTTCGTAGGACTCTTCCACAGAGGCCAGCATTTTAGGGGGTTGGGGACGTTTAGGCAATTGTAGCATTCAGCACAAGCAGAATGATTTTCTATAGTAAAAGGATATAATCGAGTTGTTAACTGTTAGACTCTTAGCATTGTCCCATTCATTGACCGTTTCGTCATTATTTTGGGCAACAGTTCAGTCTAACTCACAGCCAAAATCTTATACTAAAGAGGCTTCTTTGGTCGCTTCAGAGGTTGATAGGGACATCTTCGCTGGATAATCTTGCGCTAGGGTTTGCGCTGCTAATTTTCCTGACAAAACAGCCCCTTCCATGCTTCCTAGATATTTTTGCATGGTAAAGTCTCCTGCTAAGTAGAAGTTAGCAATGGGGGTCTTTTGAGAAGGACGATACGCTTGTCTTCCAGGGGTGGCCTTGTACACAGAACGGGGGGTTTTAACTACGTGGTATTTGAGCAGTTTTGCTTTATCTTCCCCGGTAAAGTGTTGCGGGAAGAGTTTTTCGATTTCTGCCATGGTCGCTTCAAGGATGGCTTCATCGGAAGCGGTAATCCAATCTTTTGCTGGAGCTAACACCAACTCTAACATGGAGCGATCGGGGTTAGCATATTCTTTACAGGTGTTACTCATGTCCGCATAGACACTGAGTAAATCGGAACGGGAGAACAATAAGTGATCGATATCGGTGAGTTTGCGATCAAACCAGAGATGGAGGTTAATCACAGGAACCCCTTCCAACCCTTCTAATTTCTTAAATTCGTCCAGTTGTTGCCAAGGTTTAGGTAATATGACCTTCAAGGGGTCAACAGGCATGGCAGACACATATAAGTCCGCTTTAAACAGTTGATCTGCTTCGCCATTGAGTCCTCTAAGGAGAAACCCTTTCACCGTATTATCGTCGTTGAGTAAAATTTCTTTTAATGGGGCATTTAATCTCACTTCTCCACCCCTTTCAGTAATATAGTCAACGATGGGTTGGCACAGTCTTTCGGTGGGGGAACCATCCAGAAAAGCCATTTTTGAACCATTTTTCTCTTGTAAGAAGCGGTTGAGGGCGGTTAAGAGAATGGTGGCTGAGATTTCATCGGGGTTAATGAAGTTTAACGCCTTGGACATGGCAATAAATACTTCTTTTTCTACTCTAGCAGGAATATTCTGTTTTTTAAGCCACTCAGACCAAGAATACTGATCCATCTCTTCGACGTAGCTTTGTCCCCGTACAATGGCAGGAAGTAATCCTAAGCCGAATTTAATTTTTTCTTCCCAGGTCAACATATCGTTATTGCGTAAAATAGCCACAATACCGTTGACTGGGGCAGGAATATCGGGAAAATCAAACCGTGAATAGGTTCCAGGGGTGTCTGGTTGGTTGAAGATCATCGTGTGTTCCTTCCACTGGAGGCGATCTTCAATTCCCAGTTCTTTGAATAATTGCAGTATATTGGGATAAGCCCCAAAAAAGATGTGTAGTCCGGTTTCGTACCAGTCTCCATCTTCGTCTTTCCAGGCGGCTACCTTACCACCGAGAACGTTTCTTCTTTCTAGGACAATAGGGGTGTGTCCCGCATCAACGAGATATTTGGCACATGAAAGGCCGGCTAACCCTGCTCCGGCGATCGCAACTCGCATCTATTTTTACTATTCTCTCTATAAGGTTTATACGTTGTACTCATTATACTTTGCATTTCGTTACATTTTATTCAGATTTTGAAATTTTCTTGATTTCATCTCTTTGAGTGAGGCAGAAAGCAGGGGAAGTAGGCAGCAGGGGACGCTAACCCATTGAGTATCAAAATCCTGATTTAAAGCTTGTTTCAGACTAATGAGACGGACAATTTTCTGAGACCGATATTGCAATAAAATTTGTCATCAGAGAATTGGGTAGAAACTCCGTCCTCTAACTGTAGCTTACAATAAGGAGCTAAAGTCGGTTGTTTATATAAGTCTCTATAAAAGCCATGATAAAAATTACTTCTATTAGCTTAACTGCCCTATTGACAGCATTTGGGATTGTTTTACCACTCAAAGCTGAAAATCTAGCCCATTTAACTCAATTATTATCCACCAAACAATGCCAACTCTGTGATTTGACTGGTTCGGGTTTAGTAATGGCTGATCTGTCTGGGGCCTCATTAATTGGGGCAAATTTAGCTGGGGCCAACCTATCTCAAGCTAATTTAGCCGGTGCCGATCTCAGAGGGGCAAACTTGACCGGTGCTTCTTTGTACGGTGCCAATTTAACCGGTGCTAATTTAAGCAGTGCTATTTTACAGGGAACCGATTTAAGGGACTCCTATCTAACCAATGCTAACTTGACTGGTACGAGCTTAGCCCAAGCTTATGTACAAGGGGCCAAAGGAATTTCTCAAAATGCAGGAACCCCAGAACTTTTCTATGGATGGGGTTTAATCGAAACCAAAGAAGGCAATTATCAAGAGGCGATCGCCCATCATAATAAAGCGTTAATTTTAGATTCGGAATTTGCCCCTGCATATTTAGCTCGGGGTTATGCTTTATTGCGGTTAGGGAATGAAAATGGAGCCATTCTCAATGCAAAAATGGCTTCTCAACTGTACGAAAAACAAGAAAATAGTCAAGGACAGGAATTGGCCGATAGTTTTGTCAATAAGATTGAAGCCGTGCAAGAAGCGAGAAGAAAAGGAGGAGGAACTCCCGGTTTAGACAATATTGTTCGGGGTGTCGCTTCTTTAGCGTTACAGTTTTTACTGAAAGGAGGAATTTAAGGGTTTAAATGAATTTAACCTGTAGGGTGGGCAATATTTAAAATAGTGTCTGGAGCAGATCTTTTAGCTTTTTATTAGCATTGCCCACCTTATGTTAATTGATAACTGCCTAGACGTTAGGGTGGGCAAAGTTTTCTACTTTACGAGTAATCCAGATAAATCTCTAGTTTGCCCACCCTACAAAGCTGTTATTTTCTACTGAGTTCTCTACAGATTTAATATTATTATTAACTAAGTATTTTTAATTGGGAAATGTATCAATGAGTACAGGGCAAAACAACTTCAATCAATTAATAACTGTTTCTAATTTTTTGACGGAAGCATTAAGTTTTGAAGAGAATGATCTTGTTAAAAATATTGCTCAAGTTGTAGGACAAGTAACACCTTGGGCTAAAGATATTGCTAATAATGCGCCTTGGGTTAAAGATTTTGCAGAAGCTGCTGGTGCGGGAGTTCCGTTAGTGGGGTTTTTCCTCAAATATGCTCAGTTATTGCTGCTGGAAAGAGATCCCAATAAACAGGGTTATAATGCTTGTACTTTGGCTTATAATCGCGCAGTGGAAGAGGTTTTTCTTGCTCGAAGCATGGAAATTCAGCATATTAAGCCTTTTGGAAATCCTACAATACTCAGTGACAAAAACCCTGATGAGATTGATATGACAGGGTTTAAGTTAAATAATGCTTTATCTCATGAATTTATTCTTTATGCTGATGGAGTTTTCTGTGAATTTACTCAGGTTATCGCATTAGAAGATAATTTAACCAATCAGTTATCCTATCGTATTAAACAGTCTTTTTTAAGAAATTTACGCTTATTATTAGTTCATCCCAATACAGAAAAAGAATTTGCTGCTTTTCGGGAATTAATATCCTTAGATAATAATCAAGCAGAACTTCAGAAAATTTTAGATTTACATTTATACTATCAATCTTGGCTTTTTAACGAGAAAAAAGTTTTTCAACAAGAATCTTTTGCTTTAAATCATATTTATCTGGAAACAGAATGTGGTGTATTAAAGTATTCAGAAATTAAGCATCAAGAAAAGAATAAGTCTGAAGAACTTTCAGATAGAGAAAATAATCAAAAAAGAAAAAATCCTTTCTCAGAAAAAGATAGCGATCGCAGAGATTTATTAACGACTGTGATAGATTATATCGGAGATCCTAACTTCAATGAACCCATTGTTATTCAAGGGGTTGCTGGTTCAGGAAAATCGTCTTTTACCCTGCGATTGGTGGATGAATTAAAAGAGCAAGGTTGTTTTCCTATTCGCATTTTATTAAAAGATTTAAGTTTAAGAGATCAGTTAGAAGATGCCGTACCATTAGCTCTTCAGTTTGGAGAAAAAGCGTTTAAAGATTATAGTTGGAAACCCACATTTGATCCTGCATGGTTCTCTGAATTAGTGAGTCCTAAAAATAGTGAACCACCGATATTATTTGGTGAACAAAAAACGCCCATTTCTCCTTATATTTTTATCTTCGATGGATGGGATGAAATCAGTACAGGAGCTAATCAAGGATTTAGGGACAGTATTGATCAAGTCTTAGGGGAAATTAGAGATATTTTAATTAGAAAACGGTCTGGTTTTCCGCCCATGCGAGTCATTGTTACTGGTCGTCCTACGGTGGATGTTACTAACACTAAACTACTTAAAAATGACACTCCAATTCTTACCATTAGACCCTTAAGACCCGAACAATTAAACAGTTATATTGACCAATTTCAAAAAGCTCGCAAAGCTCAACCTCTATTTTCCATTAATTTTGAAACACAATCCCAACCCCTAATAAATATAGTTAATCAAAACATAAATACTGAATTTTTTCAGACTATTTTAGAAACTTATGAACAAGCATTTAAAGAATTTTTAGAAGAAAGTGAACGAAATAATGTTTCAGAATTAAAAGGAAGTTTAGCGGTTTTAGGGTTGCCATTATTAGCCTATTTAACCCTAAGTTTGATGTTTAAAATTAAGTCAGAAGAAGAACTACAAAACTTGATTAACAATCCCACTAATTTATATCGGGCGTTAGTAGATGAAACTTGCGAAGGGTCAGGCAATCCCACCTTTATTTCAGAGCTTAACAAAGAAGACCGTTATCGTCTCTCTGGGGACGATTTAAGAGGGTTATTATGGCGCACGGCTGAAGCCATTACGGCATTAGGAAAAGAATCGATTTCCCGTGAAGAATTAAAGTTACGGTGTGGCGAAGAGGACTTAGAAAAAATTGTCGAAGAAGCCACAGCCGATAGGGTTCTCAGCCGTTTAATTATTAGTTTCTTTTTCAAAGAAAGTGCCGGGGAAGGGTGCGAATTTCTCCATAAATCTTTTCGGGAATATCTCTTTGCCGAAGGAGTCATCGAAGAACTGAAACGGTACGGTTGTCATCGTGATGTTGTGCAAACATACCAGGAAAACCCAGAAAAAGGTCATGAAGAAAGAAAAATTTATTGGCAAGAATTTGAAGAAGATGACCCACGCTATGACTTAACCCGTCGTCTCTCGGAACTGTTTGCCACTCATTGGCTGTCATCAGAAATCAAAAACCATCTTTTTCATTTATTAACTTGGGAAATGGAGCGTTCTGCTCAACAATTATCCCCCTCACCCCTATCCACTCATCCTATTTCAATTCAACAGTGGGAATATATCAGAGATGGACTGGCCGATGTTTGGGACTGGTGGGGGAAGGGGTTTTTTTGCGTCCTCAACCGAAAATTATCAAGGAAAGAAGAAAACCCACCGAATATACCTTTGATGCTCCCTATGTTGACGAATTAACGGAATTTTGCTGTCCTTTGGATTTAGAGGTGTGGAAAACTGCCCTTCCTGAGCCGGTTCGAGGGACGACGGTGGATGGAAGATTAGGGGATGCTTTTTTTGATTTGACGGCTATTGTTCACAGTAAGCTTTATGAATATCAAAGACAAAAGCTTGATTCTTCACTCAATCTTCATGAAATTGAGGCAAACCAACGACGACGCTATCAAATGGTACGGTTAGCCAAGGATGAACAGGGTCAAGACATTGCTTTGATTCAGTTTGCTCCTAGTGGGGGAAGTCCTGACTATTTTCGTAATTATTGTCATCGTATTAATGCTGCTGGTCGAAGATTCCCTGATTCCTTCCCCAGTCATGTTGAGGCTAAATTTATCTACCTCAGAGAAGCCAAACTTATTGGACTTTATCTGAGAGGAGCCGACCTCAGTAGAGCCGACCTCAGTAGAGCCGACCTCAGTAGAGCCGACCTCAGAGGAACTGACCTTAGTAGAGCCAACCTCAGAGGAACCGACCTTAGTGGAGCCGATCTCAGAGGAACCGACCTTAGTAGAGTCAACCTCAGAGGAGCCGACCTCAGAGGAACTGACCTTAGTAGAGCCAACCTCAGAGGAGCCGACCTCAGAGGAAATGACCTTAGTATAGCCAACCTCAGAAGAGCCGACTTCAA
>JAAUYI010057818.1_pt1 | contig 14470 bp, 15 predicted proteins | sample 7278041 | NCBI WGS metagenome assembly JAAUYI01 (sample SAMN14350216, study PRJNA611818) | marine sediment metagenome | isolation source: surface marine sediment (0.6m) | place: French Polynesia: Moorea | collected 2018-08
GTTTGAGCACAAAGCGAGCGAAAAATTTTACCACAGGCATGTGATTGATAATCCGAGTATAAAATAATGAGCATAACGAAGATATCGGTCAAAAGGGCAGTTTTAGGATGGGAACTATTTAGGAACAGATTTTTACGGCTCCTCGCTTCGGTGGCGGATGGAGCAGGCCATTCAGCCAGCGGGAAGGCCAACCGTCTAGGCCATTGACCGCACCGAGCAGAGCACCAAGGACTGCGCCCCGGCCGCAGTTATCACCGCCACACATGGTGTTGGCAATGAGTCCCTCTTCAGGATTATCCTGATATTTCAAGGCCAGATACAGTGTTGCCGGCACGGCATAGTCGACATAGCAGGCGGAGGAGTAATGCATACCCACGACAGTGTTGTCTGGGTAATCCAGCAGAGATTCCAAATCATCGATGTTGAGGTTTACATCACTGTTTTTCGCAGCTTCACGGACTGCTGCGCTCATTGGTTCGCCTTTAAGAAGGGCGAAAAATAGAAGCCCAATAAAGCTACCCCAGCGATGCATGCCATCTCCACCGTGGGTGAGAGCCAGATGTCTGAGGGCGGGTTCAATATCATGGTTGGGACTGTCACCACTGGTTATGAGTATAGGCAGCATGAGACTGAAACCGCCGATATGCTTTTCGTTTTTTCTGCCACACTCAGTTAATGGCAGCCCCTTGCTTCGGTTGATGAAAAATTCTCTGAGATATTCTTCGACATAGGTATCGTTGTGCGTTCCGGGTGTGGTCAGAAAAACGGTCATCCTCTCCAGCCATTTCTCGGTAGAATATTCTTCTCCACTGTCTAGATGCAGAATAAGCTCCCGAGCCAATTTGAGGTTAAGGGTGTTTTCACCGGCCTTGAGAAATTGGTGATAATGGATGTCCTTCTTTCCCCAATATTTTGCCTGATCATGAAGAATATCGGCAGAGCGGTTTGGTGGTGTATATGAGGAGCGATGTAGAATTGAGTCAGGATGAGGATTTTTCGGCTGGAGATAATCGGTAACCCTGCCGTAGTCTCTTACGAGAGCCAGAGTATCATAGTACCAATGAACAGGCATTGCCAGGGCGTCCGCGATAAACATCCCGATAAGGGCGCCTTCCAGCCTGTCAGTCTGCGAGAGTGTTCTGGTCATGGTGATTTCCTTATATCTATAGCGTAGCATGCAACATGATGCGGCATTATTAAATGAATTGCCATAATACAACAAACAATTAGCATCAACGTTTTATAAGACAAGATAATAGCCAGGTGAGCTGCCTTTTCACCTGATAATAACTTAGGTGTACTAAAGTGAGATTTTGTTAGTCGTGGTGGTTAATTTGAGTCTTACTTGATTCTGTTTTTATGGGTCAGAATCTCCAGTGTGTTCTTATTATGCTGGACCCACCGGCGCCATATGCTGTAGAGTCTATAACAATAAAATTCAGCTGAACGGGGGCAGTATGATTGAGCAGAGAAGACTTGGCAACACGGACGTGTCGGTCTCTAGAATTGGCATTTCCTCGAGTTTTGGAGCCGAAGAGGCGGTATACGAAGAGGCTTTAAGCAGAGGCTGCAATTATTTCAACTGGGGCACATTCATTAAGGGCAGGTCGGCTCCGTTTCGACGATTTGTAAAACGGGTCACTGCATCGGGTAAAAGAGAGCAGCTCGTCATTGGTCTGCTAAGCTACTCCCACACACGATTCCTAGGGGATGTCTTTTTAAATTCCGCCCTGAAAAAACTCGGTATCGAATATGTGGACGGATTGCTCCTCGGCTATTATCCCAAACGTCCACCACAGCGAATCCTTGATTGGGCCCAAAAGGTTAAAGAGCAAGGATTGATACGGGCTATCGGGATTACTACTCACAACCGAGATTTGGTTGCAACCCTGACTCCGGAAAACATCATTGACTATTTTCATATACGCTATAATGCCGTCCATCGCGGTGCCGAAGTGGATATATTTCCGAAAATTGAAGAACGATCAGTTGGCTTGGTTTCCTTTACTGCCACCGCCTGGGGTAAATTATTATCTGGCAAAAAGATGGCAGAAGGAGTGGAACCGCCTACAGCAGGAGATTGCTATCGTTTTGTTCTGGCCAGGCCGGAGATTGACTGTTGCATGATGGGAGTTAAAAATCTTACGATGTTGCAAGAGAACCTCGATGCTTTGGGAAAGGGCCCGATGACCGAAGAGGAGCTCGCCACAATGAGAGTTATTGGCGATCGTCTTTATGGCCGGCGTTAAGAGATTTCTGGATGATAGGAATGTGTTCTTAAGGCACATCCTCTTCTATTCGAAACCAACCTAGCTGTCTGGAAGACCTTCATAAAAAGATTATAATAAAAGGATGCGCATCGTATTAGCACCACTTGTTTACTAGAGATTCCGCTTATTATCCGCAGAACAAGTCAAGAAAAAAAGTCAGGGAGACCATAGAATGGATGATATCTGGCAGGAGATGTACCAGTTCCTCAGTACTGGCCAGGACGTTGTGATGGCAACAATTATTCAGCACAGCGGCTCCACACCGCGTACTTCAGGTTCAAAGATGCTGGTCTGCCGAGACGGTCGAATCGTTGGTACAATAGGCGGTGGACCTGTAGAAGCCGATGTGATTGAGACAGCCCAGACAGTGTTTGCCAAGAATGAATCGTTGTTAAAAACCTATGATTTTAATACCTCGACAAGTGCTGCGGCAATGGATCTGATTTGCGGCGGCCGGTTCAAGATACTTGTTGAATACTTGACTGCGGAACAAGTTACCGTCCAGATGATCAAATTGCTGACGGATGTTGTTGCCGGAGGGCAGCAGTCAGTGCGACTTTGTCGACTAATTAAGTCTCCGGATACTGACGGAGTTGCAATAGATCACGCCGTAATGGATGTTGGAACCACCTGGCTGGGGACCCTGCAGCCCTCAGAAGGCCTACAGACCAAGATTGATGAAGAGAAGCAGAGATCAAAGACAACGACTCTTTTTGAATATGATGATCAACAATATCTCCTGGAGGTGATTGTTCCTTTAGAAACGGTGTATGTACTAGGGGCTGGCCATGTGTCCAAAGAAATTGTCCCGCTGCTACATCATGCTTCTTTCAAAACAATAGTAATGGATGATCGCGAAGAATTTGCCAACACCACCAGGTTTCCGGAAGCGGACAGGGTAGTGGTATCTTCTGGTTATTCGCAGGTGTTCGCTGAGCGGATGCCGGATGCCAACAGCTATGTAATTATTGTTACTCGCGGGCATAGCTATGACAAAGAGTGCCTTGGTCAGGCTTTACATACTGAGGCAAGTTATATCGGTATGATTGGCAGCCGCAAAAAGCGAGAGCAGATTTATCGCAGCCTGTTGAAAGAAGGATTTCCTGCCGATGCTCTGGAACGGGTGCATTGTCCAATAGGTCTAGCCATTGGTGGTGAAACACCTTTTGAAATTGCCGTGAGTATTGTTGCTGAAATCATTCAGCATCGTGCCCGGAAGAGGGCCTAGAACAGATGGTGAAGCCTACTGCAAGAAAAAACACATCGGAATTCACTGGGAGTGTTTTGAAATTGCACACAGCTGCCATTATTCTAGCAGCCGGTCTGTCCTCGAGAATGCAGGAATTTAAACCACTCCTTAAAATCGGCAATAAAACGATGCTTGAACATGCCATTGGACTTTTTAGATATGCTGGTGTTGAAGATATAATCGTGGTGCTTGGTCATCGGGCTGAGGATGTGATACCGGTGGTGGAGCACACCAATGCCCGCTGGTTGCTCAACTCAGATTTTGCTGAGGGTATGTTCAGCTCCATCCAGTGTGGTGTGAGGGGGATGTACTCTTCGTGCAACGCCTTTTTTCTTCTCCCCGTAGATATTCCCCTGGTAGCCCCCACGACCCTATTGCAACTGCTTGACACCTTCGACAGTAATCCTGAAATTCGCATTTGCTACCCATATTTTGCAGGTCGGCGCGGCCATCCACCCCTGATTGATGCAGATTTAGCAAAAGCACTACTTGACTATGATGGGACCGAAGGGATGCGCGGCTTTCTCCGGAAATTTGCAGACTATGCCAGTGATGTGTCGGTTACGGATAAATTTGTGGCAATGGATGCCGACACCCCGGCTGCTTTTTCTCGCCTGCAGGAGGCTTACCTGCGAAAAGACTAAGAGTAACCCTTTTCTGATATGGAGGGGCTGGTGAACGCTGTCTTTTCCTTCTTTTTATGAGTACCTGAGAATTGTCTTACTGCAATTCAGTTTAACCTGAGCTGATTTTCAACCAAGTTGAAATACATACTATCACCATCCTGTAGTAACTCGCTATGTGATCCTTCTTCAACGATTTCACCATGATCGAGAACAACGACTCTATCGGTATCTTTCACCGTTGACAGGCGATGAGCGATGACGATAACCGTGCGTCCTTGCATGAGATTATGTAAAGCCTTGCGGACCAGCTCTTCACTTTCGGCATCAAGTGCTGAAGTCGCTTCGTCGAGAATTAAGATTTGCGGGTCTTTCAGCATTGCTCTGGCAATGGCTATCCTCTGTTTCTGCCCACCGGAGAGCTGTACTCCCCGCTCACCGACAAGCGTCTCGTACTTGTCCGGAAAAGCTTCGATAAATTCAGATGCATAAGCAAGTTCTGCAGCCTCGTTGATTTCCTGGAGGCTGGCCTCTGGTTTTCCATAGGCGATATTTTCCCGGATTGTGGTGGACATTAGAATCGGTTCCTGTGAGACGGTACCTATCTGGCGGCGCAGCCAGCTTGCCGAGAGCTCGGCAATATCAACACCATCGATGTAAATACTGCCGTCTCCAGGTTCATAGAGCCTTTGAATAAGGGCAGCTATCGTCGATTTACCGCTGCCTGATTTTCCCACCAGGGCGACCGCTTCACCTTCGGCTATCCTCAGGTTAAGTTTACCAAATACTGGGTATTCTTTTCTGGTGGGATAGGCAAACCTTACATCCTTCAAGTAGATCTCACCTTTGACCTGATTCAGAATTCTTCCTTTTTCATTGAGGATTGCCGGAGTTCGCTTAAGAATCTGAAAAATTCGTGCGCTGGCACCCGTAGCATTCATAAAATCCGTCCATAAGCTGCCCAGCGTGCTCACTGAAATTGCCACCGTCATGGTATAAAGAATAAAGGCGGAAAGAGTACCGATGGTAAGTTCATCCTGGATGACCATCCTACCACCTAGCCAGAGGATCAGAATCACCGCCAGAGAACCCAGCAGTGAAATGGCGCCGGTAAAACTGGCCACGAGTTTGATTTTGCTTCTGGCAACCGCCAGGGCCTTGTCAAGAGCTCTTGCAAATCTTCCGGTTTCCACAGGTTCGGCGGCGAAAGAACGGACAGTGCGAATGTTGCTTAGCGATTCGTCGGCAATAGCGCTTGCCGCCCCAAGAGATTGCTGGACGTTCTGGGAGATTTTGCGAACTTTACCGCCGAATCGGGCCGCCATCAAGGCAGCCGGAGGAAGGATAATGAACAGGAGCAGAGTGAGCTGCCAGGAGGTTATAAAGAGAAAGATCAAACCACCCACGGTAGCCGCGAGATTTCGCAGGATCATTGATATATTCACGCTCAGGGTATTCTGAAGGACTGTGGCATCGGAGTTGATCCTACTCATCAGATCACCGGTCTTCTGACTGTCGAAGAAACCTATTTCCTGATCAAGCAAGCAGTCGAAGAGTTTAGCTCGAATTCTTTTGACGGTCCTCTCTCCGGCTAGGGTGAAAAGATAATAACGCAACGCCGCAGCCACGGACTGGATAGCCAGAATGATGAGCATGATAATCCCTAACTTGTTGATCAGCATCATATTTTTCGCTTCAACCGCCTGGTCGATGGTGATCCTTACTGCCTGGGGAAAAATCAGAAGAACCAGTGAGCTCAGGGCGAGAAATATAGTTCCCAGAAGCAATAACCTGCGCTCGGGGTAAGCAAATTGCAGGAGTTCTCTAAGTTCCCCGTAGTCAACCTTTTTCAGCATAGTTATTCCTGGCCTAAGTGTTGTGGTTTATAAATGTATTTCTACAATAGACATCATCGGCTTGTTTGGCCCCCTAAAATGGTCAAGGTCCACTTTACAAGCAGCAATATTTCTATAGTAAGAGTGCCACATTGATATGAAGAAAGGCACGACAGAACGTGTTCTCAAAATATGTATTCGATTACCGCCTGCAGGATAATTTCTGGAAAGAATAATTATTCTCTTAACAAAATCTTAATATTAGGCTTATAATGGAAGGCGGGGTGGGATTTATCACTCACAGGGAGATGTTTTGGATTTAAAAATATTCATTTCTTGTTTGTCAGTAGTTCTGCAACTTGTTGTAGCGGCCGGCGCTCAGGCCCGACATGAACCTATCGAGAAAAGAGAGTCTGGCTCTTTTCAGTCCAATGTCCCGTCCAGTAAGAACATCGCTCAGGAAATAGCTGGAAACTGCAGCACCGAAGAGGGTTATGTTGTCTATCTGATTGATAATTTTGATCAGAAGCTGGCTGTTTTGCCGGAAGTCGCCATGACCCACGGAAAGCTCGTGCAGGCTATGTTGCTATCCGGACGCAGCGATATTAATGTCCATGTTTTGAATACTTCGCTTCGAAGAGGATTAGCCGATGTCTATCAGCGGCTGACCATAAGTGGTTGCTGTGATGCCGTCGTCAGCTCCATACCGGGCTCGAACTACACCTACGGTCAGGTGAGCAGCTTACTCAGTCCCGGAACTCGTTTGCATCCTGAAAATATTCTTAAGCACCGGCAAGAGCTGCTCGAGCTCATGCTGGAAATTGCTTCCACGGGATTTCCTTCCGTAGCCTGGTTGAAAAGAGCCAAGGTGAACCCTATCAAGCTGCGTGAAGATGCCAAAAAGCTTTTGTATATTGAGTTGTTAGGAGAAATGGGAGTACCCGTCTTTTTGCCCTACGGTAATCCAGACAGTCCCTATCGGGGAGAGCCGCGCACCATCAATCTTCTCAGTCTCTCCAGTAATGCCAGGGTTTTCAGCGGGGGGGATGCCAACGGTAAGCATCTGCCGGGATATCCTCACAGTCCGCTGAGCAGCGGTGATGCTCTGGCCAATTACAGCATTGCCGAATGTCCCGATTACGATGATGTGCGCATCACCCACATCGATATTAACAATGACGGCCATGTCGATTTCAGCGTTGATCGTTCCGGAGCTATACCATACTATGATGAGCGGGGCGAGTTGAGCCACACACCGTCATTTTTGGATAGCGAGAAATTTGCCGTGTTGTTGGAGCAGATTCGCAGTGGTCGGAAAAGAATCATTGAAGAAGAACTTGTCCTTACCAGGCAACAGTACGCAGAGCTTCTCGAGGAATGCCCGACCTGTTCAACTCTTCTGCCACCCCAAAATCACAAAGAGATGGTCTGGCTTAACTCAACGAAATATGATCAGCCATACTGGTTTTCCCCTCAGTGCCAGAACAGGGGGACCATCAGCGGGACTTCCCTCATTCCCCCTGTAAAAGCAAGAGAGGCTTTGCCTGTAAGAAATTGAATCCGGCCATTGCCTGATGGCTGGCGATCTCAGGTATCCGCACTGAACCTGTGGGATCTGCTGGCCTTTGATATGCACAGTGTTCATGCGAAGAGGTAGAAAATCGTAGGCCTAGAAGTTGGAATCTTAATTTTTTTGAAATTCAACACAATGTTTATGAGAAATCCGGGTTAGGGTGAGAACCATCAATAGGCATATTCGGAGAAAATAGGTTTGACATCCTCCTGCCAGGCCTGGTAATAGCGATCGAGTTTTAATTCTGCTGGTGTTTTGCCAGACGCCACGATCTCCTGGAGATTATCCAGGTAAATGGTTTCATCGTCGCCATTGCTATTGATTCTGGCTCGCTGCTGCAGACCCCGCTTGGCTATAGCCAATACTTTTCGAGCAAGTGTCTGCAGTTTGCCCGCCGGGGTGATGGTCTGCAGACCAAGACGCGGTGCGTCACGACGGATCTGATCACGCTCTTCGGGACTCCACCCGGCAACGAGATCCCAGGCGGCGTCAAGGCTGTCACTATGGTAGAGGAGTCCGACCCAGAATGCCGGTAAGGCGCAGAGACCACTCCATATGCCTGCATCAGCACCACGCATCTCCAGAAACTGTTTCATACGAACCTCAGGGAATATGGTGGTTAAGTGATCTTCCCAGTCGGAGATGGTCGGGAGTTCGCCAGGTAATGCCGGCAGTTTGCCGGCCAGGAAATCACGGAAGGACTGACCGGTGGCATTGATGTAGTGGCCGTCGCGGTAAACGAAGTACATGGGCACGTCGAGGACAAACTGAACATAGCGTTCATAGCTCATCTCTTCGGTAAAAACAAAGGGCAGCATTCCGCACCTGGCCGGATCAGTGTCCTGCCAGATTCGGGAGCGGTAGCTGAGGTAGCCATTGGGCTTACCTTCACTGAACGGTGAGTTGGCAAAAAGAGCGGTAGCCAACGGCTGAAGAGCCAAGGAGACCCTGAATTTTTTGATCATGTCAGCTTCGCTGCTGTAATCAAGGTTGACCTGCACCGTGGCAGTTCGTAGCATCATGTCGAGTCCGAGACTACCTACTTTTGGCATATACTCGCGCATGATCCGATATCGCTGTTTTGGCATCCAATGCATTTCCTCACGTGACCAAAGGGGAGTGAAGCCCATGCCGAGAAAGCCTGCTCCCATTGGTTCCGCCACCGTTTTTACCTGGTGGAGATGGGAATGTACCTCTTCGCAGGTCTGGTGCAAATCACTCAACGCAGCCCCCGACAATTCGACCTGCCCACCTGGCTCCAAGGTAATTGATCCCCCGTTGCCCTGCAGGGCGATGATATGGCCACCCTCCCTGACCGGTTCCCAGGCAAATAGGCTGCTTAGCGCCTCGAGGATACTGCGAATACCGGGCGTGCCTTCATAAGGTAGCGGCGAGAGATCGTCCAGGCGAAAGCCGAATTTTTCATATTCAGTGCCTATCCGCCACCGTTCCGATGGCTTGGCGCCTGCTGCCAGGTACTCAACCAGACCTATTTCGTCTATATGAGAGGATTGTGATGTCATTGAATACGATCTGTTCCAAATATTGTTAATTTCAACTGATACTAGCCGGGTCACGGAAATTAAAGCGACACTTGATCATAGAAGCTAAGCAAATATTCTCACACTGTATTTCATGTGGGAAATTAAGCAAGTACCTCTGAGGGGTTATGTGGTTTTACCAGAAGAAATTATTTCTCTTTTCTCACAAAAACTTCCAAGTATGCTTCCATAGCATTCCGGTAAAGGGTGAACTTTCCCGCGGTGACAACTGTGATTGCGTGTGATTTGTGGCAGAACGACAAAACTGTCCATATATCTTCACAAATGTAGGTTTTGCTCTTTTGCCGTGACAACGATTGTTGTTGAAATCAATAGATCTGGTTTAATAATCTGAAAATATTATATATTTCTATTCCACTCTGGCTGGCTTGCAAATTGCAGAATGTGATATAGGAACAGAAACGATATTATGAATTCAATGAAAAAGGTCGGCAATTATGAAAGAAACTTGGGAAAAGATATTTGAGTATGCCTCCATGCCGGTGCATGGCACATTATCGCGTCGTCTTCGCAAGGGGGTTGGTCTGCAGGTTAATGGCAGTCAACTCTTCGAGAAAGCGGTACTTTTCCTCGGGGATGAATTTGTTCGCATTACCGAGGAGGCTGAGGGCAAAATAGTGAACAGCTATTTTGATTGGTCGGCAATCCAGACAATCAAAACTACCAGTGCCAAGGAAGCCGAGTCAGGCGAGGGTGGCAAAGGATAACTCATGGCAACTGGTGAACAGCTAAAACCGGATCTTCCTTTTCGGCCGTTGGGCGTGGTGAAGAAAACTCTTGACAGCCTAGGTGTTGAAGTAAGCTATGTTTATGAGGATCTGGTTTTTATAACCCATAACCATTTCTTGCTGCAATTTGGCGAGGTCGGTACGGAAATATTCTTTTATCACAATGTCGAAATCAAGCCTGAAGAAGCAAGTTTGCAGCATGGCATTTTGGCAACATCCTTTGCCAAAGAAGGAATTGCACTTCATAATAACGGCAGCTACAGTATGATTGCCCAGGATGATGGTACCATTTCGCTTTCTTTTTCCGCCAGGGAGTAAGCCGGACAGCTCACCTGAAGCATGGTTTCAAACACTGTGTCTCAGTGACTCTTATGTGCAGCAATCAGTTGAAGGTAACTCTTGGAAAAAGTGTAGTTGTTACTGCAGTAATCGCATTTTACCATAGCACCATCATCGAGCTCGAGAAGGTAACGGATGTCATCAAGGCTTAAGGTCTTGATGACCTTCTCCATTTTTTCCTCTGAACAGCTACAATGGAAGCGGAGACTGGAGCTTCCCGTATGCTTAAAAGGTACGTTGGTGAAAAGATCGGCAAGGATTTCTGCCGGATTTTTGCCGGCTGCGAGCATTCCTGTTATCGAGGCATGGGTGCGAGTCTGTTCGGTCAGTTCCTGTAGAATCTTTTCATCTGCGGGTGGCAGCGATTGGATAAGGAATCCACCTGCAGCAGCAATACTGCCATCGGGTTGAAGATGAACGCCCAGACTGATGGTGGAAGGGGTCTGTTCCGATTCGGTCAGATAGTAGGCAATATCCTCACCGACTTCACTGGTATAGAGTTGGACGAAACCGGTATATTTCTCTTTGAGCCCGATATCCTTTGTGACCCTTAGAAAGCCTGCCCTGCCTATCCCTCCGGCAACGTCTATCATACCGTTCTTGAGGGGTACCTCAGCTCTTGGTTCAACAACGTAACCACGACAATCGCCTGCCTGTGTTGCTTCGGCAATGACCTTGCCAAGTGGCCCGTTTCCTTCAAAAATAAGTTGAATGCTTTGGTTATCCTTGAGCAGGCCGGCAAGTAGGACAGCCCCGCTCAAAGCCCGCCCCAGGGCTGCCGCAGCAGTCGGTCCGAGGTCATGTCGCCGACATGCCTCGTTAACCAGTACAGTAGTATCGCAGGCAAGTCCAAATACCTTGCCTGAAGCTGCCATTATTCTCTCCAGTGTATCTGCCATAATTGCAAAAAAAGATAGTTTTGTCTTTCTCTTTACGTTAAGGTAATCTTCGTAAGTGGGAATCCGTTCTTCGAGATGTGCACCGGTTCGTTGCTTCATTTCCGGTTGCGTATGATGGTTACCATAATTACCCGAGGAGGTAAAGTGATGCGTGCGCTCGTAATGATTTTCGTCTGTCTGGTTTTGGTTTGTCCTGTTCAAGCGGTGGAGATTGCCGGAGTCAATATTGCCGAGGAAATTGAGGTTGATGACACAACTTCTCTGGTGCTTAACGGAGCCGGAATTCGCTCAAAATTTTTCTTTGACATCTATATTGCTCAGCTCTATTTGGAAAAACCAGAAAAGGAGAGTTCCTCGATCATTAAAGATGAAGGGAATAAACGTATCGTCATGCATTTTCTCTACGATGGTGTCGGACAGGACAAAATTGTTGATGGCTGGAACGACGGTTTTGCAGCCAATCTCGACGAGGAGCGCTTAACAAAACTCCAGTCGCAGATAGAAACATTTAACGCCATGTTCACTGAAGAGATGAAGAGTGGCGATATCATATTGTTCGATTATTTGCCAAAAGAGGGGACCAGAGTAACTATAAAAGATGAAGTTAAAGGTGTAATTTCCGGCAAGGATTTCAATGACGCTCTTCTCTCTATCTGGCTGGGAGAAAAACCGGTGGGTTCTGGTTTAAAGAACGATTTGTTGGGGAAGTAGGCACCATTGGTGAAGCACTGCCACTGAGTTGCAGGAAGTGGGATCAGTGCAGATCTTTTCCCGTGCTGCTCATGGCCAAGTTGCCGTCACGTACGCCTCGCAGAGCTATCAGCCTGTCTGCCAGTTCTTGCACTTCCTGGGCCTTGCCCCGTACAATGATAACCTCCAAGCAGTTATGGTGATCCATATGGACGTGGGTAGTGGAAACAATCTGATGATGATGATCGTGCTGTAACTCGGTCACCTTATCCTGGAGTTGATGTTGGTGATGGTCATAGACCAGGGTTATGACTCCCATGACATTGGAATCGCTGAGCCAGGCCTGTTTTACCAGTGCCTTGCGGATAAGATCTCGAATTGCCTCGGAACGGTTATTGTAACTTTGTGCCTTGATGTACTGATCAAAGGACTTGAGCAGGTTGCTCTCCAGGGAGATAGAAAACCGTTTCAGCATATTATATTCCTTGTCAATCTCATGAAAATTTTGATTTGGCAAATGCGCTTAAGCACAATAATCAGCCTACCGGGCCATGATAACTGATTCAATGGCTTTTAAGAAACAACCGATCCCCAATAAATCGGATAAAATTATCAATAATATCAACTGCTGGAAAATGCCTGAGGTGCTTGAGTCATATCAGCTATCGCTCAAATCAGCTCAGATAAGGTGATATATTCTAAACCGAAATAGTTTTTTAAAGCTCTGCGACTCCTTTGGGAATAAGACAGACAAAAGTAAAATCCTCTTTTCCCCGGTTACGCAGTTGATGTTCCTCATTGCCCGGCACGAATATTGTTGAACCTGCCTGGACATCTACCCACTCCCCACTGCGGTAGACCTGACCTTCCCCGGCATGTACAAAAATTTCATGCTCCCATTCGTGTGAATGCCTGGGTGTAAATCCATCAGCGCCGATGGTGAACACCCGCATGCAGAAATTAGGGGCTCCGTCATCTTTACCAATGGCCACTCGACCGGTGACATTTTTAACAATTTCACTGTTGAACACCTGTCCGGGAATATCTGTAAACTGTGCGACTTTCATGATTGTCTCGCTTATTTCAATTTTTCTAATACAGCCAGCCTGCCAAGTCGGATAGCAGCAATCCTCGGCTCTGGCAGATGCCTATACCGTTTGCTCCAGGACACAAAATAATCAATTACAGGGAGAAAAGCCAGTACGGAATAGTTCCTCATCCCTGATCCTTCCTGGCGCTTAACCCTAAGTAAATAGCCACAAGGGTGAGCATTACCCCCAGCCAATTGAGCAGTCCGGTAGGCCGGTTGAAAAAAAGCACATCCCAGATAAAGGAAAGGGATGGTTGGAGCAAAAGGATCAGACCGGCGGATGTGGTGTTGGTTTTGGGAAGAGAGACGGCAATTAGCAGCCAGCCAAAGCATTGGCTGAGTAGGCCAAGACTTGCCAGACTCAGTAGAGAGGTGATGCCTGGAATGCGAAACGAATCACCGGTGATCAGGATCCATGCTCCCAGAAAGAAGGCCGTAGCGAGGGAGACCATCAGCATTACCATAATGATTCCACAGTGAGTGGAATAGAGTTTCTTCAGACTGAGAATATAGCTGGAGTAAAAAAGTGCCGTGGCCAGCCCGTAATAGACTCCAAGCCGGTACGGTGCGCCCATGCGTGGCCATTCCAACCCAACAATGAAGAAGAGACCGATTATGGCAAGGGGAAGGGCAACAATAAGCTGTTTGCTATAGCGCTCCTTGAGGATAAAGACACCTATGCCGGCAAGGATAAAGACCTGGAAATTTCCTAGTAGGGTGGCCAGCCCGGGACCGACGAGATTGATGGAGTGGTGCCAGCAAAACAAATCGAGGGCAAATAGCAAACCGCAGAATGTTGCCAGTGGAATTTGGGCTCTTGATTCGGTAAAGGACTCTCTGGTTCGTAGAACAATGATAAAAAGAAACATCGAGCCAAAGAAAACCCGATAAAAGGCCGAGGTGGTTGAGCTCACCTGGGCAAGGGTGACCCACACACCGGAAAAACTTATAGTGACCGCACCAACGGCAAGAAGAAGGCTGGGGTTGACCTGGGAAAAACTGGTTCGTTTATTCATTTTCGCGATAGTCATGCATTTGTCCGACTTTGTCCATCATTGTGTTCTGGTATGATCCAAGTCTCAGTATAAACATATGTATATGATCAGAGCAGAATATCTTAGCCATTTGTACCCCGGCGTCAGCAAATAGAAAGGACTTTTTACCAAGACGGTAATTGTGCCTGTAGTTGCACAAAATTGGTATAAGAAATAGACATCTCTTGATATTACACTACCAAGGTTTAACAAGAGTTTTCTTGCTGACAAGAAAAACAACCATAAATAAATATAATTATTTTAAAGTGATATCATTTTTTTAAATACTTGGTACAAGAAAAAACTTGTTAGAACCAACCAATTTTGGTAAGCATGCAAACTTGTTAAATGAGGAAATCAATGACGCTTTTCGCGCTTATTATGCACAGTTTGCATAGCGCCTGGCGTCTTTTTTTGGTAAAATACGTGAAAAATTGTAACATTGCTTTTAGCGATTGTGCAGGGAAAGATTTAAGCAAGGTCTGAGGTGAATTCAAAGATTTGCCGCAAAATCAATAAGCAATGCAGACGCTTTTGAACATACACCTCATATTATCGCGGGACCTTGATATAGAGCA
>JAAUYI010093520.1_pt1 | contig 14469 bp, 14 predicted proteins | sample 7278041 | NCBI WGS metagenome assembly JAAUYI01 (sample SAMN14350216, study PRJNA611818) | marine sediment metagenome | isolation source: surface marine sediment (0.6m) | place: French Polynesia: Moorea | collected 2018-08
CTTGCCGTTGCCGCGCACCGGACCGTCGAGGCGCTGCAGGTTGCAGTTGACCACGAACACGAGGTTATCGAGGCCTTCGCGCACCGGCATCGTGATCGCACCCATCGACTCGGGCTCGTCCATTTCGCCGTCGCCGAGGAAGGCCCAGACCTTGCGGTCGGACGGCGCGACCATGCCGCGGTTTTCCATGTAGCGCATGAAGCGCGCCTGGTAGATGGCCATCATCGGCCCGAGGCCCATCGAGACCGTCGGGAACTGCCAGAAGTCGGGCATCAGCCAGGGATGCGGGTAGGACGACAGCCCGCCGCCGCCGACTTCACGACGGAAGCGCGCCAGCTGTTCCTCCTTGAGGCGCCCTTCGAGGAAGGCCCGGGCGTAAATGCCGGGCGACGAGTGCCCCTGGATGAAGATCATGTCGCCGCCATGATCCTCGGATGCGCCACGCCAGAAGTGATTGAAGCCCACCTCGTACATCGTGGCCGACGACGCGTAGCTGGACAGGTGACCGCCGTATTCCGAGCTCTCCCGGTTCGCGCGGACGACCATCGCCATGGCATTCCAGCGGATATAGGCTTCAATGCGACGCTCGAGCGAGCGATCGCCGGGATATTCCGGCTGGCGGCCGGATGAGATCGTGTTCAGGTAGGCCGTATTCGGCGAGTACGGCAGGTACGCGCCCGATCGCCGGGCGAAGTCGATCATCTTGTTGAGCAGGAAGTGGGCCCGTTCCGGTCCGTGGTGGGTCAGGACCGAGTCGATCGATTCCAGCCACTCGCTGGTCTCCACCGGATCAATGTCATCGAATGGATTGAAGCTGGTCATAAATTTTCCGCTGATGTCGGCCCCTTGCCGAAGGGCATGGGGTTCCGGGCTGTGCGTGAATTAGCCGAGGCGTCCTGCTAGGATTTCCGCTCGATCCCGTCGGATCGCGAAGTCTTTCTTCGAAGCCGTTCTTCTTGGAGGCGACATGTTCCGGGTTTGCGCGGCGACGGTCAAGCAGCCAGCAGAGAATTCTAAACCATGCATCCACTTCTCCCCGAATCCAAGGAAACGCGCATTGTCCAGCACGTTGGCCGCATCGATACCAAGGCCCTGGAGCCGCTTGACCAGTTACTGTTGTTACTACCCGAGAAGGTGCCGGCCGCCGTGTGGCGATCCATGCCGCAGGGCAGCAAGCTCAAGCCGCTGATGCGGCGACGCCACGCGGGATCGGTGCCTGCATTCGAGTCGCGCCTGGCCAACAAAAAGCAGACCTTCGTCGTCGCCGGCACCATCGGCAAGGACGCCGAGGCCTTCGATGAACTGACGCTCGCCCGCAAACTCGTGGCGGCAGCAACCGCGGAGAAGGCCGGTGCCCTGGGCATTGCCGTGCTGGGATTCGACGCAGGGCGACAGGAAGCACTCTGCAATGCACTGGTCGCCGCGGCGCTGGCTGCAGGCTTCAGGATGCCTGCGTACAAGAACAAGCCCAGGCACGCGAAGATTCGCAGCCTGAAGCTGTTGGGCCTCGAGCAAAAACTCGACCTGAGCCGTACCCGCGCCGAGGCCAACGGCAACAACCTGGCGCGCTGGCTGACAGCGATGCCGCCGAACAAGCTCGATGCCGTCAATTACGCAGACATGGCGCAAGCGCTCGCCAAGGACTACGGCTGGCAGTTCAAACGTTTCGGCACGAAAGAACTCGAAAAACTGGAAGCGGGCGCGTTCCTGGCCGTCGCGCAGGGTAATGACAATGACAGCGCCGCCATCGTCCGGCTGCGCTACCGGCCCGATGGCAGCACGGCCAGCCCGGACCTGAGCCTTGTCGGCAAGGGCATCATTTTCGATACCGGCGGCACCAACCTGAAACCGTTCCAGGCGATGCTGGACATGCACGGTGACATGCAAGGCAGTGCCGTTGCGCTCGGCACCTTCCTGGCGATCAGCGAGCTGCGGCTGCCGATGGCCGTCGACTGCTGGCTTGCCATCACGGAAAACCGCACGGGCCCGAATGCCTACAAGTCACAGGACGTCGTCAAAGCAGCCAACGGCAAGACCATCCAGACCATCCATACGGACGCCGAAGGCCGCATGGCGCTGGCCGACACGCTGGTGTTTGCGAGCCGAGACAAGCCGTCGCTGATCGTCGACTACGCGACGCTGACCGGCGCCTGCATCAACGCGATCACGACACGATACAGCGGCGTATTCACCAATCGCCCGGACTGGCACCCGATACTCAAGCGTTCGGGACGACATTGTGGCGAGCGCGTCTGGCCGTTCCCGATCGGCAAGGAGTTTCTCGAAGAGCTGAAGAGCGACGTTGCCGACCTGAAACAATGCTCGCCCAGCAACGGCGGCGACCACATCCTGGCCGGCAGTTTCCTCGGAGAATTCGTCGAAAACGACACGCCGTGGATTCACGTCGACCTGTCCGCCAGCAATCACAAAGGTGGGCTTGGTCACGTAAATACCGAGGTGACCGGATTCGGCGTACGGTACACGATGAGCCTCCTGCTCGACGAGAACCTGCACGAGACGAGCGCTTAAGTGAACGACCCGGTACGTATGGCAGACCGCTTTCGCGGTTTCCTGCCCGTTGTCGTCGACGTCGAAACCGGCGGCTTCAATGCCGACACCGATGCGCTGCTGGAGATCGCGGCGGTGCTGCTGCGGTTTGATGACGCGGGCGACCTGACGCGCGGAGAAACGGTGCGTTATCACGTCCGGCCGTTCGAGGGTGCCAACCTCGAAGCGGCGTCACTGGCGGTCAACGGCATCGATCCCGATCACCCGCTACGGCCGGCGATCGACGAGCGCGACGCACTGCAACGTGTTTTTCGCGAGGTTCGGCGTGCTATCCGGGAAGTGGGTTGCAGCCGCGCGATCCTCGTTGGCCACAATGCATCATTCGACCTTGGTTTCCTTAACAAGGCCATCGAGCGCAGCGCGATCAAACGCAATCCGTTTCATCCGTTCTCCAGTTTCGACACGGCCACGCTGTGCGGCGTAGCGTTCGGCCAGACAGTGTTATCGCGCGCGGTCAAGGCGGCGGGACTGGAGTGGGACGAATCGTCAGCGCATTCCGCAGCGTACGATGCGGAGATCACGGCCGACGTGTTCTGCGAGGTCGTGAACCGGTTTCACCCGATCTTCGAAGGCCACCTGTAAGGCCCCGGCGGTCACTCCGTGGCCGCGTCCTCGATGACCTTGTGCAGCTCGCCCGAGTGATACATCTCGACGACGATGTCCGAGCCGCCGATCAACTCGCCGCTGACGTATAGCTGCGGAAATGTCGGCCAGTTGGAATAGGTCTTCAGGCCTTCACGGATTTCGGGATCTTCGAAAATGTTGACGTAGGCATAAGGTTTGCCGACGGCATTCAGCGCCGCAACGGCCTGCCCCGAAAACCCGCACTGCGGGAAATCCGGCGTACCCTTCATGTACAACAGTATGTCGTGGGTCTTCAGTTGCTCTTCAATACGATCGTTAACGTCCATTACTTTTTCCTGCGCGAATCCTCGTCGCTTTCCGTGGTGTCCTGCTGCTCGGCCGGCTGTACGTCGCCGCCGAGCATCATCGCTGTGCATCCGCTCAGAAATAGGACCAGCACACCGATAATCAAGCTTCGCATTCGATGCCTCCGGGCTCATCGTCAACCCGTGGAATTGTACCCTCAATTGCTGCCTTCACGCGCCGCCAGCTCGTCGATGACCGACCACTGCTCTTCCTTGCTCATCAGCGTCCAGCGCGTAATCTGGTCCAGGCTCCGGCCACAGCCCAGGCAGCGATCGTCGTCATCGAGCGTGCAGATGTCGATGCAGGGTGACGCCGGGTACAGGCTGCGTGCCTCGGCGCGACGTCTTTCGCTGCTTGCGGCTGGCTTGGGGGATTCGGTCATAAAATGATACACTTCAATGACTTAACGCAGCGACAGCGTGTGCGCAAGGGGGGCCTGAACGGTTCAGTGACGCTAAATTGTTCTCGCCGCAGGCGCTGGTGCTCCTATAATAACGTCCGCCCGGGCCGCTACACGCGCCAGAAACGCAAAATTACAATCACAAAACAATACCGATTCACGGAGTAACAAGAATGAATCCCCTGAAGAGCATAGGCGGCACTATCGGCGCCGGTTTCGTACTCGCCATCATCATCGTCCTCGTCACCGGCGACAACACGGTTGCAAACTGGCAATCGGCGGTCGTCTGGCTGCACGTGCTGGCCGGCATTACCTGGATCGGCCTCTTGTACTACTTCAATTTCGTGCAGGTTCCCGGCCTCGCGGAGGCCGCCAGCGACGACGGCGGACCCGGCGGCGCCGGCATCACGAAATACGTCGCGCCGCGCGCGCTCTGGTGGTTCCGCTGGGGTGCGCTGGTTACCTGGCTCAGTGGCGCCGTGTTCCTTTATCTCCGGGACCAGCTCATTCCAGCGTTCACGCTCGGGTTTACAGGGCCGGAAGGCAATGTTTACGCATTGACCATTGGCATTGGCGCCTGGCTCGGCACCATCATGCTGTTCAACGTCTGGGTGCTGATCTGGCCCAACCAGAAGAAAGTGCTGGGCATCGTCGAAGCGAGTCCCGATGAAGTCGCCAAGGCAAAGAACATTGCCTTCCTCGCCTCACGGTCGAATACGCTGATGTCGATCCCGATGGCCATGAGCATGGTCGGAGCCGGTCACGGCTTTTTCATGTAAGAGGCCAATTTACTGATTCATGAAGCCCGGCCGGCAGCCGGGCTTCTTTGCTTCTGTGATCCTGCAATGTTGACCGACGAACTGAAACAGGCAATCGGGAAAAACGTCAGGGATGCGCTCGATGAAGACATCGGGACCGGCGACCTGACGGCCGCCCTCGTCGATGCCGACCAGGTCGTTGGCGCCAAAGTCGTTGCGCGCGAGCCGCTGGTCGTCGCGGGCCAGCCATGGTTCGACGAAGTCTTCAGCCAGCTTGGCCCGGACGTGATCGTCGACTGGTACGTGCACGATGGTCAGGTCGCTGAAGCGGGCGACATCATCTGCAAACTGGTCGGCAATGCCCGCTCGCTGTTGAGTGGCGAACGCGCGGCGCTCAATTTCCTGCAAACGCTCTCGTCGACCGCGACGCGAACGGCACGCTATGTCGATGCCATAGCCGGAACCCGCGCGAAGATCCTCGATACACGCAAGACGATCCCGGGGCTCAGGCAGGCGCAGAAGTACGCAGTACGCTGCGGGGGTGGCGCGAACCATCGTACCGGCCTGTTCGACGGAATCCTGATCAAGGAGAACCACATCTCCAGCGCCGGCAGCATCGCGACTGCCCTCAGCCGGGCCAACGAGCAGGCAGCCGATGACGTTCTCGTCGAGATCGAGGTCGAGTCGATCGACGAATTGAAGCAGGCGCTGGATGCCGGCGCGACACGAATCCTGCTCGACAATTTCTCGATCGACTCCCTGGAAGAAGCCGTTCGCATCAACGCAGACTACGGTTACGTTGCCGCAGAACTCGAAGCATCGGGCAATGTCACACTGGAGTCGGTCGCCGCTATTGCCGCGACCGGCGTCGACTTCATTTCGACAGGCGACCTGACCAAGAACGTCGAGGCCGTTGACCTGTCGATGTTATTCCGGATCGACTAGACCTTTCACATCATCAAGGAACGAGACCATGCTGAAACACCTGTTCGCCGCGCTCGATCGCATTCGCCCCGCCGAGACCGTCAGCGCCCATTGTGACGGGCCTTGCGGCATCTACGACCCCGCTTCGGCACGTATCACCGCCGAGGCGGTGCGTTCGATGACCGGCAAGATGCTTGCGTTGCCGGCGCCGGACCCGACAGATCCGAAGACGGTTGCGACCTACCACAATACGATGGCGCGCTACGCCAAGATCAAGGAAGAGCAGGCCGAGGAAACCAAACATCACCTGCTCGTACTTTGGACGGATTACTTCAAACCGCAGCATCTCGAAGACTACCCGGACCTGCATGACACGTTCTGGCAGGCAGCCAAGCTGTGTTCGGCATGCAAAGTCGAGCTCTCTCCCGAGCACTGTGACGAACTCGTCGCAGCCGTCGAGAACATTCACGACATCTTCTGGGCAACGAAAAACCGGAAGGTCGAATGGCAACTCGCCGGGTAAACACCCTGTCGAGATCGGGATTCCTGTTCGTGGCGGTCGAGTTGCTGCTCCTATTGCTCGGCCGCCGCAAACGATTTTGTGTCGAAAACGACAGCATGCGTCCAGCCTTGCAGCCCGGCGATTTCCTGGTCGTAGATACACTTGCGGCACAGCGGGCAAGGTACGCGAAAGGCGACATCGTCGTCGCCGCACATCCTGAGATTCCGAACCAGCGTATCGTCAAGCGTGTCATCGGATTTGATGCCGGGCAGGTATTGCTCGGCAGCGACAATGTGTCGCAGGGTCAGGACAGCCGCCACTTTGGCAGCGTCTCGCGACAGGCCATACTCGGCAAAGTGACCGTAGCGGTTTAAGGTCCGCTACGATCTACGGTGGCTACGGTTTATCAGGCAACCGCCTGCGTTACCCGCTTGGGTTCGGATACACCGTAGCCTTGTGCATAGTCGATGCCCATGCCGCGCAGCATCGTGATGATCTCTTCGTTTTCCGCAAACTCGGCAATCGTCTGCTTGCCGGTAAGGTGACCGATTTCATTAATCGAGCGTACCATTTCGCGGTCGATCGGATCATGCAATATCTCCTTGACGAAGCTACCGTCGATTTTGAGGAAGTCCACAGGGAAGTGCTTGAGATATCCGAATGACGACAGGCCTGTGCCGAAGTCGTCGAGAGCAAATTTGCAGCCGAGCTCCTTGAGCGCGTTGATGAAACGGTTCGCCTGCGAGTAGCTGGCGATCGCCGCCGTTTCAGTAATTTCAAAACAGATCTTGGTGGCATCGAGGCCACTCATCTGGAACTGGTCGATCACGAACGGCAGGAACTTCTCGTCCCCGAGACTCTGACCCGACAGGTTGATCGAACACAGTGAAAGACGCTCGCGCTCATCCGCCTCCGATACGAGCCACCGGAATGCGCTGCGTATGACCCAGCGGTCGATGCTGGGCGTAATGCCGTAACGTTCCGCCGCCTCGATGAACAAACCCGGCGAGATGATGCCGCCGTTCTCGTCGCGCATCCTGAGCAGAATCTCGTAGTGCGCGCCCTCCTCGTCCGCCTGCAGCGGCTGGATCGTCTGCCGGAACAACTCGAAGCGGTTCTCCTCGAGGGCGTTGTTGATACGCGCGGCCCACTGCATCTCGCGGCGCCTGCGCATCAGGTCGATATCGTTTTCCTGGAAGCTATGGATTCGGTTGCGACCGGCTTCCTTGGCCGCGGCGCAGGCACTGTCCGCCGCGCTCAGCAAAGCGGCGACGTCTTCATTGTCTGCCGTGATCGGCACGACGCCGATACTGACGCCGAGGCGGAACGTACGCTCGTCCCACATGAACTTGTAGTCGCCGATCGCAAGTCTTAGCGCTTCGGCAGTCTGCATCGCCTCCTCGAGATTGCAGCTCTCGAGCAGCACGCCGAATTCGTCACCGCCCAACCTTGCCAGCGTGTCGCGCCAGCGAATCTTCGACTTCAGCAGCGCGCCAAGCTGGCCGAGCAACGCATCGCCGGCGGAGTGGCCGCAGGAGTCATTGACAATCTTGAACTGGTCGAGGTCGAGGTACAGCAGCGCGTACGACGTTTCCCGGGCCTTGGCACTCTTCAACGCCCGTTCCAGGCGATTCTCAAATTCGCGGCGGTTGACGAGACCGGTCAGGATGTCATGACTGGCGTGATAACTCAGACGCCGGTTCAGCTCGCGCGACTCACTGACGTCGTGGAATACCAGTACGCCGCCGGTCACGATTCCCTTGCCGTCACGGATTGGCGATGCCGTACTCTCGATGTACAGCTCGTTGCCGTCCCGCCGGATCAACAGCGTCGGCCGCACGGACTTGATGGCACGGTCGCGGCGGATCGCCACGGCCAGCGGATTCTCGAGCGGTTCGCAGGTCTCCTCGTGGAAACCGCGGAATATCTCGTCGATCGGCCGCCCGCTGGCGTCGTCGACCTTCCAGCCGGTCAGCTCTTCGGCCACCGGATTAATGTATTCGACGCTGCCTTCCGCGTCGGTCGTGATGACCCCGTCGCCGATTGATTGCAGCGTGATCTGGGCGCTCTCTTTCTCGCGGAACAGCGCTTCTTCGTAGAGTTTTCGCTCGGTGATGTCGACCTCCACACCAAGCAGTCGCAGCAATCGACCGTTGTCGTCCACGATGCCCTTGGCGCGGCTCGCCATCCACCGCCAGGTACCGTTCTGGTGCTTCATGCGGTGCACTGATTCGAAGAACGGTGTGTTGCCCTCGAGGTGCTCGCGCATCAGCGATTGAACACGCGCCATGTCGTCCGGATGCACGAGGTGGTACCAGTCGAGCATCACGTCTTCGTCATTGGGATCGTAGCCGAGCATCGATTTCCAGCGGCGCGACAGCTTGACGCGCTTGGTCGCACCATCGAAATCCCAGATACCGTCGTTGGCTGTTTGAGCGACCAGCTCGTTGCGTTCTTCAAGCTCGTCGAGGATGTCGCGATCTCGCAGGCGTTCGATGCCGGTCGCCAGCGAGGCACCGACGAGTTTGACGAGCAGATGCAGGTTCGCGTCCCAGGATTCGACCGGGTTGGTATCGACGAGGACAAGAAAACCGGCCAGCGCACCGTGTACCGCAAAGCCGATCACCAGCGCGGCGCCGATGTGCAACTCGGCAAACCGCCTGAGCTCGGCATCCGCCTCGGCCGGTCCTTTCATCGTGTCGTCGATCTCGACGACCTTGAGATGACCCAGGCGGCTGACCAGCCACGGCCATTGCTCGACACGATCACCGGCAAGCACGTCCGGCTTGCACTGAACAAAGCCCGTTGCGGCCGAGTATATGCGGTCGATCTTCAGGCCATCGTCATCGATCAATGCAATGAATGCCGCATCGCAGCCAGTCGCATCCGGTAGTTCGTCAACGTTGGCCTGCAGTTGCTCGGCACAACGATCGCGATCCAGGTTCTGGAGGTTGACGGCTATCTTGGTCTGCAGCGCATCGACGGCGCCGCGTGTGCGTTCGCCCGCGCGCGGACGGCGTTGGCGGATACCTGTTTGAATCGTGCTATCGGACGGAGAGGTCATCCAACCGCCCAAGCCAAGTCGACCATGTTTCGATTGCGTGTCGTCTGATAACGGCTATCCGGAAGTTAACAGAATGTCATTCGGAGCCTGCTCGCCTTCCTCGGCGTAATTCTGACAGCTTACCGAAGGAATACAAGATAAATCTATGTATTTCTTTGCATTGTGCGGATTTCGAGCCCCCGCCTGCCCGATGAGCGTTCGGTCGACGTCAACCGCTTGCCGCGAAGCGCGTTGATGCCCTGAGTACGGACACATGCGCTTCATCAGGAGACCTACCATGAACTTCGCAATTTCCGAAACGCCGGCATGGGCAGCGCTTGCACGCGCGGCCGGCAAAAGCGGGCTTGTTCTCGTTGCACTGGCGCTCGGCGCCTGCGGCAGCGGCGGCTCGACAGCCAGCAATGACGATCCGGGCACCAACCTTGCCTGCGATCCTGCCAATCCCGACACATTCGACGAATGCGGCACTGTCTTCGTCGGTCTGACCGACGCGGATGGTGATTTCGTCAACTACACGGTGAACGTTACGTCGCTGACGCTCGAAACGGCCAACGGCCGTGTAATCCAGGCGTTGCCGACCAATACACGCATCAATTTCACGGACTACGTGGACCTGACCGAGCTGGTCACGGCGGCGACGGTCCCCCCGGGCACCTACGTTGCCGGCAGCATCAGCCTCGACTACATGGGCGCCGAAATCTACGTCGAACTGGGTGACGGCTCCAAGGAGGCTGTCGTCAAGGACGCCGACGGCAACGACATCCTGCAGACGTCGCTCAGGATCGAACTCTCGAATCGGGATCGGCTGGTCGTGACGCGCGGTCGTGCAGCATTCCTGCAACTGGACTTCGACCTCGAGGCCTCGCATGAGGTTGACGTCGTTCCGACCCCGGCCATCGCTGTCGCCGAACCGTTCATCGTTGCGGAAGTTCAACCGGTCGATGAGAAGGAAATCCGTGTGCGCGGTCCGCTGCTCGACGTGGACGTCGACAACAGCCAGTACACGATTGCGATCCGGCCGTTCTTCGATCGAGCCGGCGACTTCGGCCGCCTGACCGTCAACACGACCGACGACACGGAATTCGAAGTCGACGGCGAAGCCTACACCGGCGGCGATGGCCTGCGCGCGCTCGCTGCTGCGGGACAGGGCACCCCGACGATCGCGTTTGGCACGGTCAATACGTCCGATCGTGCATTCACGGCAGAAATCGTCCTCGCCGGATCGAGCGTGCCGGGCATCGACCGGGATGCCGTCGTCGGCAACGTCATCAAGCGTGACGGCAACTTCCTGACAATTCGCGGAGCGACGATCGTGCCATCGGACCGGCTTGCGCATTTCCATGACGACGTCATTGTCGAAGTCGGCCCGAACACGAAGGTGTTCAAGGATGGTGACCGCACGACCGATCTCGACATCGGTGCGATTTCCATCGGCCAGCGCGTAACCGTCCGCGGCAATCAGCCGGTACCGACGACCGATGCGAACGCCCCGCAAATCCTGTTCGATGCGACAGAGGGCGCCGTCCGGATGCACGTTACCCACCTGGCCGGCACCGTGAATACGGTCAGTTCGGGTGAGACCGAAATTACGCTGCACACGATCGACCGCCGCAGGGCTGCTGTCTTCAACTTCGAAGGCACGGGCCCCTCGCCTGAGGACGACGCCGACCCCGACGCGTACCAGATCGATACCGGCAACCTGTTCGTCGCGGACTTTGCAGAAGGCAAGCCGATCGTCGCACGTGGCTTCCCGACGGCCTTCGGCTCGGCACCGCCTGACTTCATGGGTCGTACGATCATCGACTACACGGATGTTCGCAGCTCACTCGGGGTCGGATGGGGTGCAGAGGGCACGACGGCACCGTTCCTGAGCCTTGGCGCGGACGGCCTTGTCCTGGACAACCAGAACCCGGACATCGACAAGCGGCACTACATCAAGCAGGGCCCGGTGCTGATCGACCTGACCGCGCTCGATTCCAGCACGTCCATCGTGCCGCGCGAAACCGGTCGCATGCTGTTCTGGATCAAGAGTTCCGACAGCCTTCGCCAATACTCGGATTTCGAAGACTTTGTCGACGACCTGGCCTTGAGCCTCGACGGTGCGACTGCAGCGCGCTCGATGTTTGCGAGAGGTCAGTATGACGCAAGCACGAATGTCTTCTCGGCTTACAACATTGGCGTCTTCCTCCTGGAGCCATGATTGACGCGCAAGGCGTGTTCCTACCCCCACCCGCCTTGCAGAACTGGCTCTGCCCCGCCACCGGACGGTGGCGGGGCCTTTTTTTGCTTGCCCCGAATACCCGCTGTCCGCATACTCCGGCGGCTATGACTGCGGTACACGCACAACGAGCCCTGCGGGACAGCCTCGCGAGATTCGCAACCGGCGTCACGGTGGTGACCTGCAGTGCTGCCGATGGCTCACCCTGTGGCATCACCGCGAACAGTTTCAGCTCTGTCTCGCTGGACCCACCGCTCGTGCTCTGGAACATCGCGAAAGTCTCCAACTCATTGCAGGCGTACCTCGACGCCAGGCACTTTGCCATTCATATTTTGCGCGAGGACCAGCAGCACCTGTCCGAACATTTCGCACGGTCCGATCACACGGTGTATACCGGAATTGACTACAGCATGTCCTCTGACGGCGTGCCGATTCTTCCGGACGTCCTGGCACGATTCGACTGCGTCACCAACGCCATTCATGACGCCGGCGATCACTTCATCATCGTCGGCGAGGTGATCGAACACTCGCACGATTCAGGCGACCCGCTGTTGTTCTTCAACAGCGACTACCGGTCAATCGGATAAACGACCGACAGCTTCGTCGCCAGGCGAGTATCGACGCTGCAATGCATCCAGCAACAGCTCGTCGCGCTCATACACATCGTTGAAAAAGAGCGGCGTCCCGTCAGCGTCAATCCAGGCAGTCGCGTACAACAGGACGATCGGCACCGGCTCGGCGAGCGGCAGAGTCAGTGTCTCTCCGGCAACGATCGCGGAGTCGAACTCGTCGACGCCCCAGCCGTCCTCTGCGAGCAGTTCCGCCGCCAACCCGAGCGGATTCTGAAGCCTGATGCAGCCGTGGCTGGTCGCCCTGTTCGACCGGCGGAACAGGCTGCGGCTCGGCGTGTCGTGCATGCAAACGTCATACTCGTTCGGAAACATGAACTTGATGTTGCCGAGTGCGTTCATCGGGCCGGGCATCTGAACGAGCGTGTACGGAAAATTATTCTCGCCGAGCGCATGCCCGTCGACGTTCGCCGGGTCGATATTTTCGCCGGCGGAATTGCGGACTTCGTAGCCGCCGCGTTCCAGGAATGACGGATCCGACTGTATGTCGGGCAAGAGTTCCTCGCTGGCGATACTGTACGGCACCGTCCACGTCGGGTTCAGCACCAAATAGCTGACCTCGTCAGTGAAAAGCGGCGTCTTCGTTTCCGCCTCGCCCACCTGCACCTTCGCTTCCCAGACAGGTTCGCCGTCGCGATACAGGTAGGCGCGGTAGGCAGCGACGTTGATCACGATCGCATCGTTACGGTTGATGTCCGGCAGCCAGCGAACTCGTTCCAGCGCTAGCTTCAACTGATCGATGCGCACCTCGACCGGCACGTTCATTGCCGCCCGCGTTTCAGGCCCGACCAGTCCGTCGACAACGAGCCCGTGACGTCGCTGGAAACGCCGGACGCCCGCTTCGATCTCGACGTCGTACGACTCCGGGCGCCCGGCACCGGCCCCCCGGGCAAGGTCGCCGGTCAACGCAAGCCGTTCGGCTATGTCTGCGACACGGTCGTCGTGCATCCCCGGGCGCAACGTAGCGCCGGCAGGCACCGTCGGCCATGGTCCGATCGTTGCAAGGCGCCGATGCCCGGCCAGCGCCTTCTTCAACGCTTCATACATCATGCCGCGGCCAGCATAGGTCGCCAGAAAGTCGTCGAGCGGCGCAGGCCCGAACGCCTGCTGAAGTCCGGCAAGGAAACGTCGCCGGGTAGCGGTATCATCGAGGCGCCAGTTGCCGCTCATCGTCGCTCGCTTCACGCGCCCGAATCGCAGGTGCAAACCGTAGCGCAGGAACGCCTCGGTTAAGAGGATGTCCGTCGAAGCACGTTGTACCGCGGACATCACCGTTACGTCATTCAGCCTGGCAACCAGGCTCTCGAGATCGCCGGCCAGGTAGTCATCCGGGTCGAGGCCGTGAGCCATGCTGCCACGCAACGCCTCCAGCAATGCCTGCACTCGTTGCTTGTCCGACCAGGCCGGCTGGAAACCACGTTGCTCGTAGAATTCCATCACCGTGTTGACGGATGCCAGGCGCACGCCGCGGACTATGGGGCTGGCGGCCTCCGTAACACGTTCGAGTTCGGCGCGAAGCGCTTCGCGCCCATCCCCCGGCGTTGTCGCCGCAGACATGCTGCCAGTGACGACGATTACGCAAATTACGGCGAGGATTCGATACGAAAACATGATCAAAAATGCCGTCTGGTCGGCATTTAAATGGGAGCAGGCGGCCCTATAATAGTCAGATGAGCAAGAAATTGAACCGTTCGACGCGCCGCAATGTAATAAAGAGCGGCATCGTGGCGCTCGCGACTGCCCTGACGCCCCTGTCGGTGGCGGCGACTGCAAAGGACGAGCGGCAGCTCAAGTTCTATCACACGCACACGCGCCAGCACCTGGACGTCACCTACAAACGGGATGGGCAGTTCGTGCCCGAGGCCCTCGACGAGGTCAATGCGTTTCTCGGTGACTTTCGTAGAGGCGATGTCGAGGCGATGGATCCGGCGCTCCTCGATATTCTGTACGAACTGCGTCAGACGCTCGGCAGCAGCGGAACCTACGAGATCATCTCCGCCTACCGCTCCCCCAGGACCAACGAGATGCTGCGTAGCAACTCCAGCGGGGTCGCCAGGAAGAGCCAGCACCTCCTGGGCAAGGCTATCGATGTTCGTCTCACGGACATGCCGATCGAGCGGCTGCGCGACGAAGCCATTCGGATGCAGCGTGGCGGCGTCGGCTTCTACAAAAAGTCCAACTTCGTGCATATCGACACGGGACGGGTTCGCCGCTGGTAGCAAGCCCCATGGCGTGACGCGCTTCATGGCTTTTCCCGTCGAGCTGTTGTTTCATCGGGCCTGAAGCCACCTGGTAATAGCGCCCGAGCCATGTTTCTGCCGATCAAAGCCGACTTCACGCTGCCGCGTTTCCCGGTGCTGACGCTACTCGTCTGCGTCATCTGCGCCGGCGTGTTCATGAAACAGATCAGCGACTGGAAAGAGTTCAATTACGCCGTCGACCGCTTCTGCATGATCGACCGCAGCCGGATTGCGCA
>JAAUYI010208209.1_pt1 | contig 14451 bp, 11 predicted proteins | sample 7278041 | NCBI WGS metagenome assembly JAAUYI01 (sample SAMN14350216, study PRJNA611818) | marine sediment metagenome | isolation source: surface marine sediment (0.6m) | place: French Polynesia: Moorea | collected 2018-08
CCCCACTCTCCCCACTCTCCCCATCTTTCCATCTCCCCACTCTCCCCATCTTTCCATCTCCCCACTCTCCCCATCTTTCCATCTCCCCACTCTCCCCATCACCCCAGTCCTAACTAATTTTGCACCTCAATCCAACGACGGTATAGCTTTTGAATCCTTTTCAATAAAGAATTCAAACCAGAGTGGCTTGACTCTTTTTCGTGAGATAATTCTTGCAACTTCGTTAACAATTTTGCTTCTTCCATAGCTACTTCACCATCACTGTAAATTAAGCCGCTAATAGCTTGAATTAATTGTTGGTAATCTTCCTCTGTGGGCTTATTTCCTAAATATTCATTTACCCACTGATAGCATTGTTCTGGCTTAACAACTCGCAATTCATAAAGCCAAGGCTTAATCTCTGGGTCATCATTCAAGCCTTGTTCCTCGGCTATTTTACGTAGATATTCCCTTTCTTCTACTTGAATTTTACCATCCAGCCAAGCAGCTCCAATTAAGATTTTTACTAAGTTTTTGACGTGAGAACTATTAACCATTTTTTTGTCCTTTTTGATTTGTTTTTGCAATTTTGAGAAAATCATTTTTTCATTTTTTAATGATTAATGACTAAAATTCCAAATTGGTAATAGAGTAAATTTTGGTAATTACCAATTACTAATTACCAATTACCAATTACGTAACTAATTCTACAATCACATATATTCTGAACCATTAATGATTGGTTTTTCTTAACCGCACCATAAAAAAACCATCCATATCCCGTTGATGGGGTAAAACTTTGATCCAGCCTGGGGAAGTAGAATAAAAAGCCACAGGGGAATCCAGCCTAGGAGGTTCAATTTGCCAAGTTGGATTTTCAGCCAAAAATTTGGCAATCACAGCTTCATTTTCTGCTGGATGTAGAGTACAGGTTGCATACACCAACACACCTCCATTCTTGACAAAAGTTGACGTATGTGATAATAATTGTTGTTGCAATAATGATAATTCGTGGACATTTGCTGGTGTTTGTCGCCAACGTGCATCAGCGTGACGGTGGAGAGTTCCCAATCCCGAACAGGGTGCATCTAATAACACCCGGTCGGCTGTATTCTCAAATTGGGGTAAATTGCGACTATCACCAGTGTAAATTTGAATAGACTGTAAATGCAAGCGTTGGGCATTTTGCTGGAGTTTACGCAGTCGGGAAGCCGTGCGATCGCACCCCCAAATTGTCCCTGTATCCCCCATTAATTCCGCGATATGGGTAGTTTTCCCTCCCGGTGCAGCACAAACATCAATCACCACTTCTCCCGGTTGAGGATCGAGTAAATAACCCACAAGTTGGGCACTACTATCTTGTACAGTCCACCAACCATCACTAAAACCAGGTAAATTTTTAATTGCACCGGGACTACCAAGTAATCGCAAAGCTTGGGGCAGATGGGGAAGAGGTTTACATTCCACACCAGCAGCTTGCAAAGCCTTCTGGACTTGTTCAACCGAAGCACGCAAAGGGTTAATCCGTAAATCAATGGCTGGGGTTTGATTCATCCATGCACACAATTGTTCCGTCTGTGCAAAACCCCACTGTTCCAACCACACTTCAATAATCCAGTCCGGGAAACTATGTAAAATACCCAAACATTCCACCGGGTTTTCCGGTAGTTTCAACGAGATTGAGGATTGGAGACTAGGGACTGGGGAATTGCATATTTCCTCCCCCTCTCCCCTATCTCCCCCCTCTCCCCTATCTCCCCCCTCTCCCCTATCTCCCCCCTCTCCCTTATCTCCCCCCTCTCCCTTATCTCCCCCTCTCCCCCTCTCCTCTTCCACCAGTCGGACATACTGACGCAATAAGCCATTGACAAAACCCGTTAGTCCCGAAAAGCCATTTTCTTTCGCTAGTTCCACCGTGGTATTGACAGCAGCACTGGGGGGAATTCTGGCTTGAAAACAGAGTTGGTATAAACCGAGATGGAGAATTGTCCGTAAATCTTTTGGTTGCTGGTGGGATTTCTTTTTAGCTAATTGGTCGATGATTGCGTCAAGGGTGCGCTGTCTTCTCGTACACCCATAAACCAATTCTGTCACCAGACGGCGATCGCTATCAGCCAAATCAAATTTTTGCAGTACTCTGTCTAAGGCTACATCTACATAAGCCCCCTTGTGAACATTTCGCAAGGCAATAAAAGCTAATTGACGGGGAGAAACCATTTGATATCAGTTAACAATCAATAGTTATCTATTATCTCCCTTGTCTTGCTTTTATTTTATCGTGCCATTAAATCAAAGACTACCTATTCGTAACAAGTTAAAAAGGAGTGAATTTTGTCAATACCTCCAGGTATAGAAATAAATCTGCATAATAATGATACATTTTCAACCAATTCCTACTCCAATCATTAGACATAGGCGTGAAAATTAAATATGCATTGTCCAAAACCCTTGTTCGGTGACGTTGCAATGCAACGTCTCTACATTCTTTTCCACCAGATATCTATTGGGCACACAAAGCATTATTCTTTGCATTTCATCAACTTCATTCATTGCTGAGCGAAAATAGTTGAGGTTCATGCTTCTAAACCACCTCATGCGTGCAATTATTTGTTGTGTATCAAGTTCTCTGAAGCTGCCTAAAGCTATTTGAAGAAAACGAAAATACTCATTGTTACTAGTTCGTCCTACACCATTGGGCAATGTTTGAAGTAACTAGCTATATTTTAGCACTTCTTCCTTCTTCCTTCTTCCTTCTTCCTTCTTCCTTCTTCCTTCTTCCTTCTTCCTTCTTCCTTCTTCCTTGAAGGTCGAAGACCTTCGGTCAGCGAAAAATCTTAAACTCATTATGCAACGGGTTCAAAATCTAAACAATCGCGAGCATAATCAAGACAAGCACCGATTTGTGATTTTGATAAGTCCGGAAACTCCTGAATAATTTCCGGAGTGAGTTTGTCCAGTTGCTAAATATCCCAGCACCAGACTAACTGAAATTCTAGTCCCTTTAATTCTTGGCTTCCCTCGCAGTATGTCTGGGGTACTGGTGATATAGTCTCTCCAATCTACTGGCATTATTTCCATTCTTACCTGCTAAATTGAGAATTAAATGAAAATAGATATATAAACATAATATATCCCTTACCAATCTCACCTTGAGTTTATCCAACGAAGTGCCTAAAAATCCCCAACAAACCCATTTAAACCGCGCTCGTGCTAGTCTTAGACAGGCGTTGTCTTGGTATGGAAATCTCCGCAAATCCCCCCAAGCATCGTCTAACCCGGAATTAGCAGCTTTAGTTAAACCCCAGTTACAGATATTAACTGCCAATCTTGATAAACTCGACCATAATTTAATTCGCATCGCTGCTTTCGGGTTAGTTAGTCGGGGAAAATCTGCGGTATTAAATGCCTTAATGGGACAAAAAATCCTGCAAACTGGTCCCCTGCACGGTGTGACTCAATACCCCCGTTCTGTCCGTTGGAATCCCGGTGGTAAGGTACAGGTAGAACTAATAGATACACCAGGTTTAGATGAAATTGAAGGAGAAGCAAGGGCAAAAATGGCGCGAGAAGTTGCGCGTCAAGCGGATTTAATTCTATTTGTGGTATCCGGTGATATTACTCGCACAGAGTATCAAGCATTGTGGGAATTACGACAGGCACAAAAACCGTTAATTTTGGTATTTAACAAAATAGATTTATATCCAGATACCGACAAAAAAACAATTTATCAGAACTTGCAAAAATTAGGTGCAACAAATCCCCAAGCCAAACCCCTGCAACCCGATGAAATCGTCATGGTAGCAGCAGAACCCGCACCGATGGAAGTAAGGGTTGAGTATCCCGATGGCAATGTCAGCTATGAATGGGAAACCCCACCTGCACAAGTAGAAGAACTTAAACAAACACTGTTGAATATTCTTAACCGGGAAGGGCGATCGCTTTTAGCATTAAATGCTTTGGTACAAGCACGGGATGCAGAAGCAGCGATCGCATCTCAAACCATCGACATCCGCAACCAGGAAGCGGAAGACCTCATCTGGCAGTTCACCAAATATAAGGCTGTGGCGGTAGGTTTAAATCCCATCGCCTTGTTAGATATCTTGGGGGGAACCGTCGCAGATTTGGCGTTAATCCGTTCCCTGGCAAGGTTGTATGGTTTACCCATAACTAGTTATGAAGCGGGGAAGATTCTCAAAACCATTTTATTTAGTTGCGGTGGTTTACTCCTGGGGGAATTGGGTAGCAGTTTCCTCCTGGGTTTAGGTAAGAGTACCGCTGCCATCGCATCTGGAGATAACCCAAGTAATATTACAGCCTTTACTGGCACCGCCATTACCCAAGCTGGTATCGCTGGTTATGGTGCTTACGCCGTTGGTAGGGCAGCTCAAGTATATTTGGAGAAAGGTTGCACTTGGGGAGAACTGGGAGCTAGTAGCGTCATTGCCGAAATACTTTCCCAAGTAGAATCAAATACGATACTATATCGTTTAAGGCAAGAATTAGGAAGCAAGTTCGGCGAGTTTTGATTACCACATTTTCTAAATTCTGTCAATCCCCAAGATATTCAGGTTAATCTAGCGTAGTGAAAAATTGGTCTTCCTGATGTCATGTGGAAGCGAGTCATGAAAATAAGGTGAACGAGAGAAATAAGGTTTCAGGCTTTTGTGTCGCAAAATAGTTATACTAAGCCTCCATTATGATTTTTACATTATAGCCTAGAACAACGCGATTACGTTAATACTTAAGAAATATTTTCAATAAAAACTTGACAAAAAAAAGTACTTTTATTTTTAAACCTAAACTAAAACTTGAAAACTATAACTTTAGGTTATCTATAGTAGACAATGAAGATTTTTCCTGTAGCGATCGCCAGTAAAATCAGTAAAGGGTAAATGGTAAATGGGTGCGTTACGCTGTTGCTAACGCTTTCCACAGGCTTATTATCAATAGTTTAAAACTAATGACAATAGCGAAGGAAAAAAATAGGGTTTGAGAAAAGGTTACAAGGTATAAGCTTGCAACGAGAATAGTATATTTGTAGGGGCGCTGCGGCTTGCGCCCTTAATATGGGATATTTTAAAAATTGGAAGTTCCTTACATAGTCAACAATCAGAGTGAAAAGTGGATACTTTTTTAGTTAGGGCAATACATACTGCTGTAAAAGGTAGAGCGAGATATAAAATTGACGGACTGCGTCGAAATCTAGATTTGCAAAGACACTTAGAAATAAAATTATCAAAATACGAAGAAATCAGGGAATATCGCCTTAACAGTTACACAGGAAATATCCTAGTTTTTTTTCCTACAAATTTGAGTGCGGATGCGATAGCTTCTCTGATTCAAGAAATAGTCTTAGATTACCGACAAAGTGTATTTAAACCTTTTCAAACTTCTGCATTAAGTCCAATAATTCCTCTAACAGGGGTTATTTCTGCTTTAGCATTTACTACAGCAATCATCAACTTTTATAATCTCGATACGAGAATTTTGCTAGCGATTCAAAAACTACATACACCCCTGTTTGACAGTATCATACTGAGTATAACCTTACTGGGAGAACCAGCAGTTTTACTATTAATTTGTCTAGCTTCTAGATTTACTCCCCTATATAAAAATCGTCCCCACCAAGCCGATAAACTAGCCATAACTACACTTGGATCTATTGGTTTAATTATTGCCTTAAAATCCCTATTTGCCAGGACACGTCCAGCATTATGGGATTGGATTTTGCATGTAGGTCATTATAGCTTTCCTAGCGGTCATGCAATGCTATCAACGGTAGTTTACGGCTTTATTGCCTATAGCCTAGCAAAGCAATATCCTCAACACCAAAGACAGATTTTTGCCTTAGCTGCTGCCTTAATTGTGGCTATTGGTTTTAGTAGACTTTATTTAGGGGTACATTGGACTACGGATGTCACAGCAGGCTATGCAATAGGGTTAGTCTGGTTAATTGTATGTATCCTATGCTGGGAAATGCGGCAAAAAGATGCCTATTTATGGCTAAACCCACAGGAATATTAGCAAGAGTTTCCAGATTGCTCACAAGCCCCAATACTCACCCAACTAGATGCGATTGTACCATCTGGCGTGGTCACGTACTCTTTTTTCCAAATGGGGGCATTGTGTTTGAGAGTATCAATGGCATATTGACAAGCTGCAAAAGCCTCGGAACGGTGGGGACAACCCACAGCAACTAAAACGCTAATTTCGCCAATTTGTAAGCGTCCAATGCGATGATGAATCACAATCCGATTAACATCCTGCCATTGCTGACGAATATCAGCAGCTATTTGCTGAAATACTACCATTGCCATGGGTTCATAAGCTTGATACTCCAAGGATACTACGGGTTTACCATCGGTTTGATTCCTTACCATTCCACTCATTACCACTACAGCACCATTAGCAGCAGCATCAGCTAATTTATAAACTTCCTCTATAGACAAAGGTGCGAAGGTAATGGCAAAGTTATCTTTGACTTTTGGTTGAATTGCAGTAGTTTTACTATTTACAACTGGGTTCATAACTGGAAAACTATTAGTATTGTTACTAATTTAATATGTTTATGAAAAAAAATGTTACTGATTAATTAGCATTATCATTATTGTCTTTCTAGTCACCTGAAAATTAAAATTACAATTTCGGAGTTATAAGTAAGTAGGTGGAAATAAACACAACTATATTACGAAACGTAAATAAAGAGTGAAACCTTTACCAATGACAAATGACAAAGTCTTACTTCCGTCTACTTTTCAGATATGCACAGTTCAACAGCTACTGCTTATACTAATAACTAATAACTAATAACTCCCAAAACAAGAAAAAATTTAAAATTCAAAATTGGTAAGTAAGTTAGTGCTAATATTTTAAGCTATACAAAGAAGTTTAAATGTAGGGTGTCCTGTCGCGTAGCGCAACGCATCATCAACAATTTAAGGTGCGGTACACCTGAGTGTAGGACATCCTAGATCAAATTTATATTTGTTCATATACATTATATCCATTGAATTTTTCTGCCGACTTACTTAACTCCCAACTGCCAACTTTTGGTCCCCTACTAACCCCTAACTCCTAACTCCTAACCCATGACTGATCTGATTTTAGTTGTAGACGATGACTATGTGACGCGAATGCAACTGCGATTGCTTCTAGAACGAGTAGGATATCGGGTAGCAGAGGCGATTGATGGCGAGCAGGCAATTTATTTATACCAAAAGCTACATCCAGATTTAGTGCTGCTGGATGTGTTGATGTCTGGAATGGATGGGTTTGCTTGCTGTACGCGATTGCAAACACTTCCTGGTGGTGCAAATACACCCATACTCATGATTACTGCTCTTGATGATGAAGCATCTGTAGTCCGGGCATTTGCTGCTGGTGCAACAGATTACATCACCAAGCCTATTCAATGGGAAGTATTGCGTCAACGAGTGCGTCGTCTGCTGGAAAATCGTCGGACAATACAAGAATTACGCCAGCAAAGTGAGCAGGCACAAACTCAGGAGATGCAACTGAGGATGGCTTTAGTGGCAGCCAAAATTGGCGTCTGGGATTGGGATATTACCACTGACCTAGTTACCTGGTCTGATAACAAGGAAGCAATGTTTGGCTTGGAGAAGGGCAGCTTTGACGGGACTTATGAAACTTTTATCACCTGCGTTCATCCCGAAGATCGTGATTTTGTCAGCCATTCCATCAAGCAGGCTGTGGAGTCTGGGACAGAATGTGATATCGAATTTCGAGCTGTTCTGCCCGATGGTAGTATTCGCTGGATGGCAAGCAGAGGTAAAGTCTTTCACGACTCTTCTGGGGTGGCAGTACGGATGTGTGGAGTGGATTTAGACATCAGCGATTTCTACGAAGAGCTTCGCTTACGCAAACAAGTGGAAGCAGCCTTAGAAATTAATGTACGTCAGCAGGCACTTTTAGCAGAATTTAGTCAACGTGCCCTTGCTGGTACAGATTTGCATACCCTGATGAATTCGGCTGTCAGTTTGGTAGCAAAATGTCTACAGGTGGAATATTGCAAGGTTTTAGAACTACAGCCAGATGGTAATAGTTTACTCCTTACTGCGGGAGTTGGCTGGCATGAAGGGCTGGTAGGAAATGCCACAGTAGATACCCGAAGAAACTCCCAAGCTGGTTATACCCTGGTTTCTAAGGAACCTGTTGTAGTTGAAGATTTATCTGTTGAAACTCGTTTTCAAGGTCCACAATTGTTGCAGGATCATCGAGTAGTTAGTGGTGTGAGTGTTGTCATCAATGGGAAAGAACGTCCTTTTGGTGTCTTAGGGATACACACAAGTAAGCGACGTCATTTTAGCCGGGATGATATTTACTTTTTACAGGCAATTGCTAATGTTTTGGCGACAGCTATTGAACGTCACCGGGTAGAAGAAGCACTCAAGGAAAGTGAACAACGCTGGCAATTGGCTTTACGGGGTAACAATGATGGTATTTGGGACTGGAATGTGAAAACCAATGAAGTGTTTTTTTCTGCCCGGTGGAAGGAAATGCTTGGTTACGAAGAACAGGAGATTGGTAATCATGTAGATGAATGGGCTAAGCGGGTACATCCCGATGATATTGGCTGGGTAATGCAACTCATTCAAGACCATTTTCACAAGAAGACTCCATTTTATATCAGTGAGCATCGTGTCCTGTGTAAGGATGGTACCTATAAATGGATTTTAGACCGGGGACAGGCACTTTGGAATCAGAAGGGCGAAGTTATCAGAATGACAGGTTCCCATACGGATATTACTGAACGCAAGCGAGTCGAACAAGAGTTACAGCACCAGAAGTTGCGATCGCAGTTATTTGCGGATATCACTGTCAAAATTCGTCAGTCTTTAAACATCGATGAAATTCTCCAAACCAGTGTCACAGAAGTACAAAAGTTATTACAGGCAGACAGGGTATTAATCTTACGGTTAAGTGAAAATGGAGTCACGGCAGTGCAAGAAGCAGTAGTTCCCGGTTTTCCTGTGGTTCTGGGAGAGAATATCATTGACCCCTGTTTTCAAGCAGATTATATTGAAAAATATGGTCAGGGAAGGATTAACGCAATTAATGATATCCAAAAGGCTGACATTCAACCTTGTCACGTGGAATTGCTACAACGATTTGCCGTTAAAGCTAATGTTGTCGTCCCCATTCTCCGTCAAAATCAACTTTGGGGTTTATTAATTGCCCATCAGTGTGCCTATCCCCGTGAGTGGAATGGTTGGGAAACGGAAATTTTACGACAGTTGGCAGATCAAATTGGTGTCGCTTTAACCCAAGCTAAATCCCTAGAACAAGAAATTCGTCAACGTCAAGAATTAACTCGTTCTAATCAGGAACTACAACAATTTGCCTTTGTGGCTTCCCACGATTTGCAAGAACCCCTGCGCAAGATTAAAACCTTTGCCGATCGCCTCAAAGCTACCTGCAAAGATGCCCTAACTCCCCAAGGACAAGATTACCTGGCAAGAATGCAAAATGCTGCTTCCCGAATGCAGATTTTAATTGAAGATTTGTTAGCACTTTCACGAGTTACCACTAGGGGACAGCCTTTTATACAAATTAGTCTCAATAAAATCACTCAAGAGGTATTATCTGATTTAGAAGTGCGCATTCAGCAAACTGGAGGCAGGGTAGAAGTAGGGGATTTACCCACCATTAACGCCGATCCGATTCAAATGCGGCAATTGCTACAAAATCTCATCGGTAATGCCCTGAAATTCCACCGTCAAGAAGTACCACCCGTTGTCAAAGTTTATAGCCAAGATTGTAAATTTCAATCAGACCCTCTGGCAACAGTGGAGTTTTGTCAACTGGTTGTGGAAGATAATGGGATTGGGTTTGATGAAAAGTATGGCGATCGCATTTTCAATGTCTTTCAACGCCTACATGGTCGCAGCGAATACGAAGGCACGGGCATTGGCTTGGCTATCTGTCGCAAAATCGCCGAACGGCATCATGGAAGTATCACAGCTAGCAGCGAACCCGGAGAGGGAGCAACTTTTACTGTCACACTACCAATTAATTTCCATCCCTGATTGTTTCTGAGTAGAAACAGTTTATAGTAAATTCCATAGTTAAGTAAATCGGCGGAAATAAATATAACTCTGTTACGAAACCTAAATATAGCCCTGAAACCTTTACCAATGACCAATGACCAATGACAAATGACGACCCTAACTGCTTCGCTTTATTTATACCGACCTACTTAAGTTAGTTTATTATCTTATAACCTTGAAGGGAATATCTATGGCAATTTAATAATCAATTAATAATTTTAACCTCACAAAGGAGAAACTGCATAGTGAAAGGTCGGCAAACCACAGTTAAAATCTTGATGGCTGATGATGATGAAGACGATTCGATGTTAATTCGTGAGGCTTTAGCAGAAAGTCGAGTCAGTTGTGAGTTGCATGTTGTCACAGATGGAGAAGAGTTGATAGATTACTTATATCACCGTGGTCGATATGCAGATTCCCATAATTACCCCCGTCCGGATTTGATTTTATTAGATTTAAACATGCCCAAAAAAGATGGTCGTGAGGCACTCAGGGAAATCAAAGCCGATCCTCAACTCAAGCAAATTCCGGTGGTAGTACTCACCACATCCAGCGCAGAGGAAGAAATACATCACACTTACGATTTAGGTGCAAACTCTTTTATAGTCAAACCACTCACCTTCGCAGCTTTGGTGGAAGTAATGAGAACAATTGGTAAATACTGGTTTGAAATTGTAGAACTACCCCTATAAGCAACGGGAGGGACAGATGAAGGAAACACCAATCAGGGTTCTGCTAGTTGATGATGACGAAGACGATTACATCTTAACTCGTGATTGGTTCGGTGAATTTCAGGTGGCTTGCTGCGAGTTAGATTGGGTAAATAATTATCAAGCAGCCAAAGAGGCGATCGCTGTTCACCAACATGATATCTATCTTGTGGATTATCGTTTAGGCGCTCACAATGGTTTAGAATTACTTACAGAAGCAGTTGCCACTGGGTGTGATGCTCCCATAATTTTACTTACCGGACAGGGAGAGCGCAAAATAGACCTAGAAGCAATGAAAGCTGGAGCCTCAGACTATCTGGAAAAAAGTAAACTTACAGCACCTTTATTAGAGCGTTCTATCCGCTATGCCTTAGAGCATAAACGAGCAGAAGAGAAAATTCGCCAACAAGCTGAACTTCTAGATATTGCTACAGATGCCATTTTTGTTCAAGATTTAGAGGGAAAAATATTATTTTGGAATAAATCTGCCCAACGCTTGTATGATTGCCAACAAGAAGATGCTATCGGTAAAAAAACATCAGAAATTTGGCAAGAAAAAAATTCTCCCGTGCAATTAGCCTTGGGAACCTTGATGAAACATGGTGCTTGGGAAGGTGAGTTACATCAAACAACAAAATCAGGAAAAGAAATTATTGTCGAAAGCCGTTGGACTTTAGTAGGTGAATTTAAGAAAAATACACAATCAATTCTAGTGGTAAATACGGATATTACTCAGAAAAAACAACTAGAAACACAATTTTTGCGTTCCCAAAGATTAGAAAGTATTGGCACCCTAGCTAGTGGTATCGCTCATGACTTGAATAATGTGCTAGCACCAATTTTAATGACAGCCCAACTATTGGAATCACAACTTAATGACGAACGCAGTCAGCGACTTTTACCGATATTGATATCTAATGCTAAACGCGGTGCAGATTTAGTCAAACAAGTGCTATCTTTTACCAGGGGTGTAGAAGGCGATCGCACCCTGCTACAAGTACAAGACTTGCTCTTAGAAATTCACCAAGTCATCCAAGAAACATTTCCCAGATCCATTGAAGTTGCAGATCAAATACCCCCAAACCTATGGACTGTGTTAGGAGATTCCACCCAATTGCATCAAGTACTGATGAATTTGTGTGTCAATGCCCGTGATGCCATGCCCGATGGTGGTATTTTAAGAATATCTGCCGAAAACTTCTTTGTGGATGAAAACTATGCCAAGATGCATCTAGATGCACGAGTCGGTTCCTATGTTGCGATTACCGTTGCTGACACGGGTGTTGGTATTTCCCCGGAAATATTAGACAGGATTTTTGAGCCATTTTTTACCACTAAAGAACTAGGAAGAGGAACCGGACTCGGTCTTTCTACGGTGATGGCGATTATAAAAAGTCACGGTGGTTTTATCAACGTTGACAGCGAGTTAGGCAAAGGGAGCCAATTTCAAGTATACTTACCAGCACAAAAGATACAACAAATCCCAGAAACCGAACTACCAGAATTACCAATTGGGAACGGAGAATTGATTTTGGTTGTAGACGACGAAGATTCAATCCGTGAGATTACCAAAACATCTCTAGAAAGTTATAACTATGAAGCCATAACTGCTAAAGATGGCATTGAGGCGATCGCCATTTACGCAGAACATCGAGAAAAAATCGCAATAGTGATAACAGATATTATTATGCCTTCCATGGATGGGATTACCACCATCCGCACATTACAAAAAATTAATCCTGCTGTCAAAATTATTGCCGTCAGCGGACTTGCAGCGAGAGATAAGATTAATACAACTACCAAAATGGGTGTAAAAGCATTTTTAGCCAAACCTTATACCGCACAGCAATTATTGCAAACTATTGGCACAGTGAAAATGAGTTAATGTTATTAGTCATTAGTCATTAGTCATTTGTCATTTACCATCAATCTTAAGATATGACCGACCAACGTTCCGAAATTTTAGCTGTTAATGAAGCATTTTACCGTGCTTTTGAGAAAAAAGATATAGAAGCCATGAGTGGAGTTTGGTCTCAGGGAACAGGTAGTTTTTGCGTCCACCCTGGATGGAATTTGCTGCGGGGATGGAAACAGATTCGTTCTTCCTGGGAGAAGATATTTAAAAATACTCCTTATATAGAAATAAATAGGGACATCGTTTCTTGTGAAATTCGCGGAAATATTGCCTATATTGTGCTGGTAGAAAATGTAATGCAAGTGGTTAATGGAAAAAGAATGGAAGCACAATCACTAGCTACAAATATATTTGAACTGCTTGGAGGTAAGTGGTACTTAATACACCACCATGCCAGTCCCATTGTGCGATAATTAGGACAAACAATTACTCCCCTCCCGCTAGAAGATTACCGAATTGAGTGAGACGGATTCATAGAGGGAAGAGGGGGAAGAAGGGGAAGAGGGGGAAGAGGGGGAAGAGGGGGAAGAAGGGGAAGAAGGGGAAGAAGGGGAAGAAGGGGAAGAGGGGGAAGAAGGGGGAGAAATTTTTATAGGTAATCTTAGAACGAGAAGGGAGTAAAAATTCAAAAAAGTTACCAATTTTGGCTCTTCAGTACGTATTATGCTAAAAATGTCTATCAAAAACTCAAAAATCAAGCTATACAAGGGATACATCCTTATAGGTACTGAAGAACTCCAATTTTTAATTTTTAATTTTTAACTACTAATCAACTCCACAGCATCTCGTCCATCAGTATCTTGCAAATAAACTTTAACAATTTCTTCTTTAGCTGTGGGTAGTTGCTTACCTGTAAAATCTGGGTGAATAGGTACCTCACGATGACCTCTATCTACCAGCACCGCTAAGCGAATGACTTCTGGTCTACCGTACTCGTTAACTGCATTTAAAGCAGCACGAATTGTCCTGCCCTTAAATATAACATCATCCACAAGCACAACGGTTTTCCCCGTTAAATCCACAGGCATATCAGTTTTAGCGGGAGTACGCAAGCCAATTTTGTCAAGGTCATCGCGATAAAATGTAATATCTAATGCCCCCACTTCTACAGATACCCCTTCGAGTACCTCAATTTGACGCGCTAATATATGAGCCAAAGGCACACCGCGAGTGTAAATCCCCACTAAAACTAACTGGGACAAATCGCGGCTTTTTTCTATAATCTCAGACGCAAGACGAGTTAAGGTGCGACGGAGTTCTTCTGGTGAGAGAATCTCAACTATTTTGGGGGACACATTCATTTTTTAATAACCTTAAGTTATCAATTATACCATTTTTTATGAGTCATTTTTTGGGATTATGAGTTATGAGTGAGGAAGTTATGAGTTATGAATGAGGAACTTATGAGTTATGAATGAGGAAGTTATGAGTTATGAATGAGGAAGTTATGAATTATGAATTTGTAGGGGCGCAATGCTTGCGCCCAGGAGTTTGGAATTTTTACCCCCGACTGCTAATTTCTAAGTGTTAACACTTAGAAATTAACTCCTAATTCCTAAATAAATAGGCGGAAATAAACACAACTATATTACGAAACCTAAATAACCCTGAAACCTTTACCAATAACAAATGACGACCCTAAGAGGCTGTTTATAAAGAAAAGGTAAAGACCAAAGAAACCGGGTTTCTATAGGTGGAGAACCGAGAATTTGAGTATGTATGCCAAAAGAAACCCGGTTTCTAGACCCTCACGGGAGTTTTATATTTATTTTATAAACAC
>JAAUYI010007926.1_pt1 | contig 14437 bp, 10 predicted proteins | sample 7278041 | NCBI WGS metagenome assembly JAAUYI01 (sample SAMN14350216, study PRJNA611818) | marine sediment metagenome | isolation source: surface marine sediment (0.6m) | place: French Polynesia: Moorea | collected 2018-08
ACCCCGCCGGCCTACCACTTCAGCCGCAACCAGGCGTGGGACGGTCTCTACGATGACAGCCGCGTGCTGTGCAACGGCTTGATCCGCGACTGGGTCAGCTGGCAGCAGGGCGGCCTGCCGGCATTCAAGGCTCTGCGGGCGGCTCTCCAAGGGCTCTCGCCGTCGCATGCCGAAAATATCGAACCCGGCTCGCCGGCGAGGGTGCGGCTCAACGACGCCCGGGACATTCCGACTCTCGAGATGCCCTACGGTACCGTGCCCTTGATCCATGCCGCCGCGGGCCTCAAGCGCTGTGCCACCCTGGCCTATCTCCTGGTCTGGGCCTGGCTCGAACACCGCACGACGGCTCGCCTGTCGAAACGCAAACCGGCCAGGGAAGTCGTGCTGCTCATCGACGAGCTGGAATCACACCTACACCCGCAATGGCAGAGGGCCATCCTACCCGCTCTGCTCGGCGTCGTCGGCGAGCTCACCGGGCTCGACCAGGGGGCGATCCAGATCGTCGCCGCGACCCACTCTCCTTTGATCCTGGCGTCACTGGAGACCCTCTTCGAGGATGGGCTCGATCGGGTCGTGCTCTTCGACCTCCGCGACCAGGGGGCGAAAGTGGTCGACGTGCCCTGGTCCAAGCAGGGCGACGTGGTGGGTTGGCTGACTTCGGAGGTCTTCGGGCTCCGGCAAGCGCGATCCCGCGAGGCGGAACGGGCGATCGAAGCCGCGGAGGCATGGATGCGCGGCGATACCGACGAGCTGCCGGCGGACCTGGCGGGCCAGGAGGCGATCCATCAGGAGCTGCTGCGTGTATTGCCCGGTCACGATCCCTTCTGGCCGCGTTGGATCGTCGCCCACGAGGAGACAGGGCCTTGATCCGCTTCGATCCGGTGGCCGAGCCGCCCGACTTCGAGCAGAAAGCACGGCGACCGGGCTTGACCTGGCTCGCCGCCAACCCCCTTGCCCAACGCCCGCGCGACCTGTGGTCGCGGTTCAAGCCTGCCCTCGCAGAGGGCTTTCGCCACCTCTGCGGCTACAGCGCGATGTACGAGCCGGTGGGCACCGTCGACCACTTCCTGAGCTGGAAAAGATTCCGTGAGCGGGCCTACGATTGGAGCAACTACCGGTTCGCCTCGGGCTGGATCAACAGCGTCAAACAGGCGGCCGACAGCGAAGTGCTCGACCCCTACGAGATTCAAGACGGCTGGTTCGAGATTCTCCTGCCCTCGCTGCAGCTCGTCGTCAGCGATCGAGCGCCGGCGAAAATCCAGCCCAAGGCCGAGCACACCCTGCTCCGGCTCCGGCTGCGCGACGACGAGCGTGTCATCCGACAGCGTCGCGAGTGGTATCGGATGTACCAGAGCGGGGAGCTGTCCCTCGAGGGCTTACGCAAGAAAGCCCCTCTGATCGCCCGCGCAGTGGAGCGAGCAACAACCTGACAACTCTACGACGAGACGTTGATCGTGGTCGGCGCTCGCGGCCACAGTTTCTGGATCGACCGCGACGTCGACGACGCTCGCCGCCGACGGCAGCCAGGCGGGCTGCCAGGTCCTTCAGGCGCCGCTCGGCACCGGCATTGGGTGCCGGCGGCTTGACCGCGACGGCGCGGGCACGCTCGAAGACCTGGCGCGCGCCTGAGGCGTCACCGAGGTCGAGCAGGACTTCGGTGTGGCGCAACAGGGGATGCAGCAGATGACGATGGTCAGCACCGAGCAGCTCTTCCATCGAACGCAGGTAGTGAGTGCTGTAGGGCAGTGCCTCCTGAGCCTGCCCGAGCTCCAGCAGCACTTCGATCAGGTTCTCCTGGTAGCTCAGTGAGTTGGGGCTGGTCGGGCCCAAAGCCTGGCGAGCGATGTTGACCGCTCGCTCGGCGCGTTGCCGGGCAGTTTCCAGGTCGTCGAGGTCGCGCAGGGTTCGGGCCTGCTCGTTGAGCACCACGGCGAGCCCGGGATGATCGGAAGGAAAGACCGCCTCGGAGATCCGACCCGCGCGTTCTAAGAGTTGCCACGCGGTGTCCACCTCGGCGATCTTGCGTTTGTGGCGCCCGAGCTCGATCAGGACGTCGGCCACCCGGGCGCTGTCCGGTCCCAGGCCTGCCTCACGAATCGCGAGAGCTCGTTCCAGGATCGGGATGGCTTGCAGTGGCTGCTCGAGTTGTGCGTAGTGTTGTGCTTGCCCAACCAGGGTCGTGGCGAGCTCCAAGTGTTCGGGACCATAGGCTTCTTCGAGAATCGAGACCGCCTCGCGGTACCCCGCCTCGGCCTTTTCGTGGTTGCCGAAGACCCGTTCGAGGCTGGCCATGTGACGCAGGCTGAGCGCTACATCAGGATGTCGCGGACCGAGAAATCGGCGGCGCAGGGCGACGGCCTGCTCCATGTGCTCGCGCCCGCGCCGGAACTTGTTGATCTGAAGCAGCATCGTGCCCAGGAGGTGATGGCTCTCTGCGACCGGCAGGCTGTCCTCGCCAAAGAGCTCGCTGCGCAGGGCGAGGCTTTCCTGCAGTCGCCGCTCCGCCTCGTCATAGACGCCGAGATTGCGATAGATCTGACCGACCCTGGCCAGCAGGGTCGCTTTGATTTCCGGCTGGTCCGCGAGCTCTTCGTCCATCCGTCGCACGCCCTCGTCGAGCAGCGCCCGCGAGGTCAGCTGACCGGTGCCGGTGCCCATCGGATCGGCAGCGCCGAGCACGCTGCTGAGAAAGCTGGCCACTTCATTGGCCTTCTCCGCCTCCTGTTGAGCGCGGTCCCGCTCCCGTGCCAGGCGCAACGAGTGGACGGTCAGAAGCCCGGTCAGCAGCAGCACGACCGCCGCCGCGCCGGCCAGTCCCCAGGCGTTGCGGCGGATGAATTTGCTCGCCCGGTAGCCCAGGCTGGCGGGGCGGGCGGAGACCGTGTGGCCGGCGAGAAAACGCTCCAGGTCAGCTGCCAAGTCTCCGACGCTGGCGTAGCGCCGCTCGGGTTCCTTTCGTAGGGCCATGAGCACGACGTTGTCCAGATCGCCTCTGAGCCGCCGCGCCAGCCGTCGTCGGTCTGCGTCCGGCAGGCGTTCGTTGGCACCTGGCGGCTCGGTGGGAGTCTGTTGAGACTCAGGGGCGTTCGCTCGGGTGACCGCGGTGCTGGGAGCGGTCGGCCGCTGGTGACAGATCGCCTGCTCGACCTCCGAGGGCGAGCGACCTTCGACCGGAAACGGGCGGCAGCCGGTGAGCAACTCGTAGAGCAGCAGCCCGAGTTGATAAACGTCGGTGGCGGTGGTCACCGGCTGGCCGACCACCTGCTCGGGGCTGGCATATTCCGGCGTCAGGATTCGCAACTGGGTCCGCGTCGGCGGTGCGGCGGCCTGTTGACCCGGATCGAGCAGCTTGGCGATTCCGAAGTCGAGCAGCTTGACTTGCCCGCTTTCTGTCACCAGCACATTGGAGGGTTTGAGATCCCGATGGACCACCAGTCGACGGTGGGCGTGCTCCACCGCGCGACAAACCTCGACGAAGAGCCGCAGTCGGCTCTCCAGATCGAGCTTTGCGTTCGCGCAGTAGCGATCGATCGGCAAACCCTCCACCAACTCCATGGCGAAGTAGGGCTGGCCGTCGTCGGTGGCGCCGCCGTCCAGCAGCCGGGCGATCGCGGGATGCTCCAGCGAGGCCAGGATCTGGCGCTCCTGGACGAAACGCACCAGGATCTCTTCGCTATCGGTACCGCGTTTCAGGAGCTTGATCGCGACCCGCTGGTCGAATCCGCCGTCCGCCCGGTCGGCGCGATAGACGACCGCCATGCCGCCGCGACCGATCTCGTCGAGGATGCGGAACGGGCCGATGCGAGTCCCTGCAGAGACTGTCTGCGACGCGCGGTGGTCGCGCAGCATATCTAGGCCCAATGCGCCACCCCAGGCGCCTCCTGGCGTCAGCTCGCTATCCTCCTCCTCGGCGACCGCGGCGAGCAGCTCTTCGACCGCGGCGCGCAGCTCCGGGTCGCCGGCGGTGCGCGCCTCGAGCAAGGCGTCGTGCTGGGCCGCGGGCAGGTCCAAGGCCTCGGAGAACAGCGCGTCGATTTGGCGCCGGCGGTCGCGAGACTGGGCGGCCATGGAACCGACGTTCCTCAGTCGCCGAGCTCGACCTTGAGCCAGGCTCGGGCGCGCGCCCACAAACGCTGGACTGTCCGCTGGGAGACGCCGAGCGCTTCGGCGGCTTCCGGTTCGGTCAGGCCGGCGAAATAGCGGCACTCCACCACCGAGGTGAGGACAGGGTCTAGTTCCGTCAAACGCCCCAGAACCTGTTCGATCGCCAAGACCTGCGACGCGTCCCGCTCCACCGCCTGGTCCACGCCGTCGAGATCGGTCTGATGAGCGCCGCCGCCCCGCTTGTCCGCGAGACGCCGCCGGGCATGATCGACCAGGATCTGTCGCATGGCTCGGGAGGCGATGGCGAAGAAATGTCCGCGGTCTCGCCACGGCACACCGTCCTGGCTGGCGAGCTTGAGATAAGCCTCGTGCACCAATCCCGTGGGATTCAGGGTCTGGGTCCAGCGCCCGCCCAGCTGGCGTCGAGCGATCCGTCGCAGGTCTTCGTAGACAGCCGCCACCAGGCGGTCGAAGGCTCCCTCCTCGCCGCGTTGATGGGCGATGAGCAACTGGGTCAGCTGGTTGGATGAATCGGTCATGACCTGAGGATATGCAAACTTGCGCATTCTACACTCTTCGGTGCTGGGGCTCTTCACCAGTACAAGATTCGTTCCCACAAAAAGAAACAGCCCCCGATCCGAGGATCAGGGGCCAGAGTAGGCTCAGGGGTCGTAGTCTGGCTCAGCGAGCCTGGAGCCAATCCAGAATCGGTTGCCAGAACAGGGCTTCTGCGTCGTCGGCTTGAAAGATGTCGGCGTGGCCCAGGTCGAGCAGTCGTTCCGAGGGCGTCAGGCTGACCACGTGGAGGGTGACGTCGGAGCTCCCGAGCAGCGTCGTCGTATAGACGCCGAGATCTCCGAAGCCGCCGCCTGCGCCGACGTAGAGTATCGGCACGGTGATCTCGCCGAGATGATCGTCGAAGGCCACGTCTGGCACGTCGATATCGTCTGAGCTTTCACAGATCGCCGCGTCCCCGTCGGCGAGCAGCTGCAGAGGCTCATAAGGGGCCGCGCCGGTAAGAAAGTCGAAGAATCCGGCTTCGCCCTGGTATTCCAGGTCACTCGGCAGACCACTGGCGTCGAAGCGACCGCCGGCGAAGTGGTAGAACGGCGCAAAGCTGCCGCCCGGGGGCAACAGCTGGAAAGTGGCAGCGCCAGCGAGCAGTGCCGCCTGCCGGTTGCTGAGCCCATCGACGATCGGCGAAGGGTCCGCGGGAGCGGCTTTGGCGAGCTGACCCAGGAGCGCGATCAGGGCTCCGTTGGTGTCCGCCACCTCGCCCGCGGCCTGCCGTTCCTGGGTCAAACCCAGGCGCAAGCACGCCGCGGCCGCCAGATCCGGCCGATCGGTCTTGAGATAGATGTCCACCGGGATGAACGCCTGGACGTGTCGTAGCACTGGCGGGAGCTGGGTTTCGGCGTTCAGGACCGCGTAGCCGATCTGGCCGCCACGACTCCAGCCGAGCAGATTCAGCGGGCTGAAACCGTCACCGCCGAGGCCTCGGGCAAGCCGGGCGACAGTCAGGCCGATGCGCAGATCACGGGCATCGGACTCGAGATCCCAGGACGCCATGAACGACAGATCGGCGGTGTCTTCCGGAACTAGAATCCAGCGGAAGTCGATGCCCCAGACATCGACACCGTTCGCCGCCAGAAAGATCGGCAGCGCGTGAGCGTCGGGGACGCTGGGCGAGTCCGCGGCATTGAGAAAGGCGGCGTCAAAGCCCCAGATGTCACCATGGGCCATGAACAGCGCTTGTTCGGAGGGTGCGGGCTCAAAGGGCGCCTCCTCCCGCACCACCCGGTGCAATCGGATGACGTCGAAAGGCCCACGTCCGACTCGGACCGGGAAACTGTACTGGACAATGTCGTCAGCCAACTCACGTCGCTCGAGCGCCGTGGCCAAGAACGAACGACAGTTCTCGGCGAGGATTTCGGACAAGGGCTTGACCTGCTGGGATTCGAAGGGGGCCGCCCCGGCGGCGAGACTGGAGCCAGCGATCAACAGGAAGACAATCCACCTCGAAGGGCGGATCCGAAGCGAAGAAAGAAGACGGGTCGAAGAAAGAAGACGGGTCATGAGGAACTCCTATTTAGAACAACTCTGACGAAGACGGCGTTGGGACAGAAGCGGCCTCCGATCCGGGGATCGGAGGCCGAGCAAGACGAGGAACGATCGCTCAAGGACAGACCGACTTGGCCCGCCCGAGGTTGGTCAAGAGGCGCTCGAGAACGCCTGGATCCGAGGCGATGGCAAAGTGATCGAGGCCGACGTTGTCGACGCTCTCGAAGCGAAAGCATGGCATAGCTTGCCAGACTTCCACGGCGTCGTTGGTGAGGTCTTCCTGGTTGGCGTCGCCGTCGCGGATGAAGAATTCTTCTTCACCGGTCACCACATAGCCGGCGTCCAGGTTCGGCAGCTCGAGGCCGACCGCCGTCGGCAGCCCGGAGCCCTTCTCGTTGTAGACGTCGATGTTCGGGAAGGCCGGCGGCTCGAACTCGATGAAGCCGAGATAGTGAGGCGCCAACTCTTGAGCCAGGGTGTTGCCCGCGTCGGCGAAGAGCTGGAGTGCGTCCATCGGCGTGTACTCGGTTCCGGTGGAACCGTCGCGCAAGATGACTTCCTGGTTGGCGAAGAAATCCGGATCGGCAGTGCTCATGTAGGACGAAGGCTGGCTAGCGTAGCGCGCCGCGCTAGCGGCGGCGCTGGCGGCGTCCGTCGGAAAGTGGAAGTCGTTGAGGTTGAGACCGGTGAAATACACCGTGTAGAAGAGCCCCTGCCCCGCCCAATTACCAGCCAAGGGAGTCATGCCGTGAATGAACTTGTCTTTCCAAGCCTGCGAGGTGTGAGTCAACAGGTACTGCGCGTAGAGTGGCCCGTTGGAATGCCCCACCAGGTGAACCGGCGTCCTACCATTACGGTAGTAAGTCCGCTCGATCAGTCGCTTGGTTCGCGGGACGAATCGGGCCATATCCGGGGTCAACCGACCGTCGTAACCCGCGATACGGATATTGCGATTGCGCTCATAACCGTGGTTTTCGAGGAAGGTGTAGAGCGGTTCATAAAAGGGTGAGCTTTCAGTACGGCTGTAATCCTTCTGGAGGACGAACACCCGAGGTTGGTTGGAGAAACGTTTTGATATGGGCTTGGAAGTATCGGGGTCGACTACCAGCGACATCAGCTTGTCCTGGCACTCCTGACTAAATTGTCCACTGGGTTCGAGATTTGGAAAATAAACCTCGAAGGTACCCCACGCTGGACACTCCGGAAACCGGGTCTGCCCGAGTACCCAGATTTCGAGGATATTAAAATGATAAGCGGGGAAGATGACGACCGGGGTCAGGCTGTTCGCCGCCGCCGGAGTTGCCAGCGCAGGCGCCAGCAGAAGGGCGGTGAGGGCCGCCAGTAGCAATTTCCGAAAGGCTTTCTCAACTCTGTTCATGACGTGGTCCTTTCCAGACGGGCCAAAGAAGGGGCCGAGCGAAGCTCGGCGGTTCGTAGTGCGCGGTGGTTGAGAAGAAGTAGATCGCCGCTTCTGACGAGTCACATTTTCTCTAACCACTTACAGCTACGCAGAAGTCCGGAGAACAACGTCAGGTGAAATGCTGACGAAGCAAGGGTCGACGATTTCACTTAAAATGCGCTCACTGCCGCGAGCGCTCAGGGCGTCGCCGACGCCGCCCGTTTCAACTTGAGCAGCTTTTTCTGATAGCGACTTTGCACGATATCGACCAACACCAGCACTACGATTACGAAGTAGAAGGTGGTCTTGGTCATCGGCGTGACCTCATGGCCGAAGAGGTGCAAATGGGCCAGGTGGCCGCCTTCGGACAGCAGCATGATGCCGACGATGAATAGGATGAAGAGTCCGAGCACTTCATACATCCGGTTCTTTTGCAGGAACTCGGACACTGTGTCGGCGAGGAAGATCATCAGCAGGCCGCCGGTGACGATCGCCGAGGCCATGACCCAGAAGACCTGGGTCAGGGCCATGGCGCTGAGAATCGAATCGAAGGAGAAGACCAGGTTCATGGCCACGATCCAGAAGATGATCTTGGCTACCGACGCCGATTGCTTCTCTTCTTTCCCGAGCTCCTCCAAACCGAGCATGTGGTAAATCTCCTTGGTGGCGGTGTAGATGATGAATACACCGCCCAGCAAGACCACCAGGCTGTGGAGGTTGAACTCGCCGGAGATAGCACCTGTGTGGACGGCGAACCACGGGTTTTGAAATGCCTGGATGACGCTCATCAGCAAGAAGAGCAGGGCGATCCTCAAGACGATGGCGAGGGCGATGCCCAGTCGTCGCACCGTCGCTTGCTTCTCCGCCGGCGCCCGCTTCGACTCGAGTGAGATGTAGAGCAGGTTGTCGAAGCCGAGCACCGCCTGGAGCAGGATCAGCATGCCGAGGGTCATCAGGTTGTCGAGCGTCATCGTATCCTCCTCCAGCCCCGCTGGGGATCCGGATCCTTGTTGTGTGGGTGGTGGACGGATTTTGGCACAGGTCAGGGCCCAAACCGCAAGTACTTCGGGAGCGAGGTCAGTTCGAGCTTGAGGTACAATCCAGGTGTTGCAGTGAAGAGAAACTTCGGGTTCAGGCTACCGTCTAGAAGGATCGAAATATGAAGAGCAGGCTGCCCGCCGTGTGTATCAGCGCCATCTTGGGGATGATGTTTCTTGGTCACTGGCCGAGCCCGATCTGCGCTCAAGAGCTCAGTGCGAAAGAGTTGAAGAGAGTCGTGAAGCAGGCGGGTAAGGCGTTTGACGCCGGTCGCTACGATGAAGCGGTCGATCTCTACGGCCAGATCCTCGCCTCGACCTCGGGCACTGATCCCCGGCGTGGCGACGCTCTCTACGCCAGCGCCATGATCCGGCTTTCAGCCGGTGACCATCAGGACGTCGCCGGCGCCCGGCGTCACCTCGAGGAGCTGGCAGCCTTCTCACCAGCCCCGAGCCGGTTGGTGGTTCCTGTCCTGCAACAGCTATTCGCCGAGTTCGATTCGGCACGTGCCGAGGTGGAGCGTCGCGCCGTGGAGCTCGAAGAGAAAACCGCCGCCTACGAGGCCGAGCGTGAACAGGTGGCAGCTGAGCGTGAGGAAGCAGCGGGGGAGAGTGAGGCGGCTGGCGATCGCGTGCGTTCACTCGAATCCCGGTTGCGCAAGGCCCGTTCCGAGCTCTCCGAGTGTCAGGAGGAATTGGAGACCAAGGAAGACGCGCTGCAGAAACTCAGAGACGCCTTGGTCGGGGGGAGTTAGAGAGGATCGGATCGGCGACGTACGCCCGGGCCGGCACCGAGGGAATCGTCGCGGCGGCGGGGCGTGATGCCGTCGCTAGGGTCGACATCATAGTCGCGCGGCTGTCCGCGCGGCGCGTTTTACAGCTTGCCAGGTGGCGTGCCACGGAGCATGAGTTCGACGATCTCGTGCAATGTCCGGAGCCAGCGCTTCGCGATGAATGGGTCGCTGTGGTTGTCGCTCCAAGGCAACCATTCTTCCGATATGAGGATACTCGGGAATCGGCAAGACCCGATTATGAATGATGCCTATCAACACGCCGCCGACATAAACGCTTGCTGTGAGCGTCGGCTATCGGCGATGTTTCGAGAAAATGAATTTTTTTATTTGCATACACTCATGTCCAAGAAAGACAATCTGTGAGGCTGGGCGTTACTGAACGTCCCGGGCCACGTGACGTGTCCTAGCGAGCCACCGCGGCGTAGCTCGCTTCAACTCGGACTCGGAACCGTCATCCGGTGTTCATCTCTGGCAGTCGGACACCGTTTAGCGTTTTTCTATGTTTTTGCCGCTCCTTCACATGGTGTGGAGGGGTTGAGCTCGATACCGCTTCAAGGCCCCTGTCAGGTCGAATTTCCCGTCATAGGTGCGGGGACTAGCTCATGGCTCCGAGCTCAGGTTCGGTCTGGCCTCGGCCTGTATTCGTAGAAGTTTGATCGTGAGACGACAGACTATTGGTAGTTAGAGATCAGGTGCAATAGGTAGGGAAAAAAGCGGATATCGCGTTTGGCGATATTCCGAGCGTTCCCAACCTCTGCTTGCACCTTGCCAACACCGTCTGCCTGTTTCGCTCCTTTTGCGTTGATCCTGAGCGATCTATATTGAGAGATTCCGACAACAGTCTTGTGTGCGATTTATCTGGTAGGGCAGAGCCAGCTCGTCTCATAATGCCGGGAAGTGTCATTTTTTGGAACAGGAGTAAATATGAAGCTGGTGTACGCCCTCAAGCAACTTGACCCGCTGCGGGAAGAGACAAATGAGTCACACATTGAGGCCGATATGGTGATCCACGCCCAGGAAAAGCTTGAAGACCGCAAGATCAGAGTGCGAGTCGTCGCCGACAAGTCCCAACTGCCGATAGCGATACAAGGGCTTTTTGCTGAGGGCTCGCCAGGTCTCGAGATCGCGGTCGAGTGGGTTCACCGCGGCAGCGGCCAGCGCGGTCTGGCCAGCGGGCCGGGGGAGGGACGAGGACTAGGCCCCTATGTGCAGCGGCTGCCGGTGCGCAGGGCCGGGGGGGTGATCCGCTATCTCAAGGTGGAGCAGATCGACTGGATCGAGGCCGCCAATCAATACGTGAGGCTACAGACCAGAGGACAGGGATTTCTGGTGCGCGAGTCGATGGCGCGCCTGGAATCGTGGCTCGTTCCGGAGCAGTTCCTGCGGATTCACCGCTCGGCGATCGTGAATCTTGATCGGGTGGTCGAGCTCCAGATGGAAGGGCCGACGAGTCGTTGGGTCATTCTGGTGAACGGGCACCGACTGCGCGTCAGTCAACGGCGTTGGCAGAAGCTTCAGCAGGCTCTGATTGGTCTGCACTGAAGTCGCCTCCTGCCTTTGAAATCGTCTACAACGCGAAGAGAAGTCCCTTGAGCAATCCCTTGAACTTTTCTGCAACTCCGCCTCGCGACCGTGTCCTTCAGGGCCAGACCGCAGTCGACAAGGTGGTTACCGAAGCCTGGAACGAGTACGCGGCCGAGCTTCACCGCTGCTGTCGAATCTGGATGGGAAGTTACGAGGCGGACTCTGACGAGGCCTTCAGCCGCGCCAGTGTCCGCATCTATCTTGAGCTCCCGAAGAAGTATTCGGAAGTGAAAAACCTCGGAGCTTGGCTGCGGCGCCTCACTTTCAACGCCTGCATGGACGTTTACCGGGAACGGAAACGGCGCCGGGAGGACATGCTCGAACCGGATTCGACCTCGGGAGCGCCTGGGGAGGCCGTCCCGCAGTCGCTGCCTGTCGCCGATCCCGAACAGCTCTACTTGCGCCAGGAGCTCCGGGAGTTCCTGATGCGCGCTGTCGAAGAGCTACCGGAGCGTCTGCGTCGGACGATGACGCGTCATCTGGCGGGCGCGAGCTACCGGGAGATCGCTGTTCAGCTCGCGATCAACGAACCCAATGTGCGCAAGCGGATGCAAGAGGCGCGCAAGCTTCTCAAGCAGCGTCTGTGGGCCTACTCGTCGGGGGTCGCGAGCCTACCGACGCCACCCAGGAATTACGTGACCGACGCCACAACTTTACGCGTCTGCGCTGTCACCGCCCTGCCCTCGGGAGTTGAGATGCGGAACATTCTATATCTCGGCTCGCCGCCGAAAAGGTTGTCGAAGCAGCGGTTGAAGATCCTGCATCGCTACATTTGCGAGCATCCCAATGGCTGGAAGAAACGCCTCGAGTTGGGCCGACAGCTGCGCGAGGCGGGGCTGTTCGGGGAGGCCATCGCGGAGTTCGAGCGAGTCGTTCGCAAGCAGCCTCGAAGTTGCGAAGGATGGCTCGAACTGGCCTCGGTCCATCTCCTGCAAGACCGACTTGACGCCGCGGCCGCAGTCTACGAACAGGCCCTCGATGAGGTGGCAGGAACCGCACGCTATTTTCTCCGCGGCCTGATGGAGCGCTGCCGCGGACGTGCCGAGCGGGCGATAGAGGCTTTCAAAGCAGTGCGCGAAGCGACCCCCGAGAACTCCGCGTCCCTGGTCGCTCTGGCCGACGCCTGGGGCTCCGCCGGCTGCCCGACCGAGGCCGTTCTGGCCCTCGACGGGGCTCTTATGGCGGACGCTGAGGACGTCGCTGCCCTGACCCTCGGCCACGACCTGCTGCGGCTTGCCGGCCGTTCTTTGGAAGCCGAGCGGCGCGCCGAGCGCGCCCTCGAAGTCGATGCCACAAACGATCTCGCCCGAGTTCTATGGATCGACGCGAGATGTCGAGTGACCGGTGGCCGCTTCGCTTCCGGCGGCGCCGAGATCCGGCAGTTGCGAGAGCTGAGGCAGATTGCGAGCAGCCGGGCCGACGCCTGTCGGTGCCTGGCCTTCTGCCTCGCCTGCCACGGAGACCTCAACGGTGCCGAGCGTCTGCTCACCGAACTTGTCCACAAGCGGACCGGCCTATGGCAAGGTTGGGTAGAGTATGCCCGCCTCCTTGACTGGCAGGGAAAGCCTCAACTGGCCATCGCGGCCATTGATCAAGTCGGTCAACAGCGACCGCGGGATCGCCAGTTCGGCCTCTTGCGCGCTTGGCTGTTGGCCAGGGCGGGGTTCACCCGCGAAGCCTGTCGCCAGGTCGAAGCGCTGTTGGAACGTTACTGCGATGCCTGGGACGTGGCTTCGATGGGGGCTTGGGCGTATTCGACCCTGGGGATCGAATCCGAGCGTGCCCTGGAGCTTTCGCGGGTCGCCGTAGGCCAGCAAACCTGTCTACCAGCTGCCTGGCTTGAGCACGGAAGGGTGCTTGCTTGCTGGGATCTTCCGGAGCAAGCCGCTGCCGCGCTCGCGACCGGTTGGGAGCTCTTACCCAAGGACGACGGCTTCGATCTAGCGGTCCTCGCCGCGCAGGATCTGGCGAAGGTCCATCGCCGAATCGGCGACCTAGAAACCAGCCGCCGCTGGTTTCGGCGAGCCCGAGCTCTGCCCGTGGCAGCTTCGAAAGGGGTTCGAAAAGCTTGATATTGAGGCTGGCGATAACGTTTGGATGCTCGCTTGCGCCTTGATCTGAAGGAATCTCGTGGTCGAAGCAAGATAAACCTCACAGCTTGGCTGTGGGAGACGTCACAAGGATAAGCGACCGATCATCGGAGCTTGAGAGGCTTCGCGAAACGAGACAAGAGCAGGACGAGTGTTTGACTCTCGGCTGGATTAAAGAAACCGGAACTCACTCGTGCGTGCTCGACCAAGAAAGGAGGGGTATTGACTTGAGGATAGCCAGCATTCAAACAGCCGATTGCTGGCTGTGGGTTCGTCGGAACAGAACTCAGCCCGAGAGCTGAGCTGCAAGGAAATGTCTTCTGAGGAGAGAAAGAATGGCCGATACATACACAGTCAACATCACAATGGACCAGAACACTGTCAACTCGCTGCAAAACAATGGGTACTATTTGTACGGCTTCAAGGCCGTGGCCTCAGCGGCCTCAGGCGGCGCGCCGCTAGTCTGGTTTGAAACACAAACCTATGGTCTGACTACTTCAGTAAGCTGGGAGACGCAGTATCAAGCATACACGTCCCAGAGCGCGATCATTCCCAACGGTCAGATCGTTGCCAGCAACTCCTACAATGCCAATCTTGGCCAGACGTTGAACGTCACCAATCAGGCTGGTACCGGCACCGTCGTTGCCGGAGGCACTGAGGGAGCTATTTCAATACTCAACCAGACGAGTACGCAGATGACCTGCGGCATCTCTGAGCTACAGAATGGAGAGTCAAAGACTCTCTGCGCCTTTCCGCTCTTCGGTAACAATATGGATGTCATAGCCCCAATTGAGAAGGTTCTGTTGACATTCGCCACTCAGCAAGTCAATACGGGTACCGTGATCGAGAAATCTTTCGCGTCAAGCTTCTTCATTGATATGACTGGCGCCGTGGCTAATACGCGGGAAGTGTCTTACGATCTCAATACCAGCTGGAGCTGTGATGGTTGTGCCTGGGCGGAGTTTTATCCACCGAACGCGGAACTTGTTCCGTTGCTAATCGAATCCGCCTGACCGTGAAGGCCATCAGGTCGGGCTTGAATAGGTCTGCCTGATGGCCGCCCTACCGGGGACCGACACTGATCCCGCTAGAGAGTGCCGCGATGTCGATCAATCGAAGCTGGTGGTTCAAAAGGGTGTGCATCATTGCTTTCGCTCCAATTGTTCTCGCAACATCTCTGATCGCGAACCGTCAGGATCACATTTTCACCGACGATTTCGAGTCGGGTGATCTCCGATACTGGTCGGAAACTACCACGCCGAGTCTTAGCGTGAATATCAGGATGGACCAGGAGACTGTCAATTACCTGTCGAATGGCGGATTCTTTCTCTATGGCTTCAAGGCCGTGCAGAGCACGGACCAGTCCGG
>JAAUYI010032696.1_pt1 | contig 14436 bp, 13 predicted proteins | sample 7278041 | NCBI WGS metagenome assembly JAAUYI01 (sample SAMN14350216, study PRJNA611818) | marine sediment metagenome | isolation source: surface marine sediment (0.6m) | place: French Polynesia: Moorea | collected 2018-08
GTTTTTATTACATAGACTCTTAAACGAAGGAGAACTTATTATTAAATGGAATCGTAAACTTAAAAATAAAGGAAATTCTGTTAACGTGGTTTAAATGCTTAACAGCTTAGTAGTTGTTTGCCTACTTCAGTTGCATTAGCTAAATGAGGGATGGTTTTGGCAATCGCTGTTAACTTAGCTGACTCGACTAATTCTGTTTTGATTGGTAGTTTATGGATACTGGAAAAAATGCGTTCTATAGCTTCAATTGTTGATAGATCTTGGCTGGCATGGGGAACTGTTGAGGATGTAGATGGCTGATAATCGAGTTGTTGTTGCAACCAAGTCCGAATACCAACACTGGCAAAAGCTTTGTACACTAATCGGGCTTGTTCAGTACATCTCGCTCCTGCATCGAAACTATAAAATTCGAGAATAAGAGATAAAGCGACTTCACCAATGCCATTTGTCGAAAATTCCGCAGGGTCAAACCCATAATCCATAAGCTTTTGAGCTAATTTCGGAAACGATTTTTCCGCAGGAGAAAATTGATAACGTAATGCTTTTTCGTCTACACCTGCGAGTCGGGCTGCACCACGAATACTCGTAACACTGCTTCCATTAGATTCAATTTGGAACTCCCCTTTGATTTCTTTGGGTAAAATGATATTGTTCATATTGTGTTGATCCATAAAATACTTTGCTTAATCCACGCTTTGCGTGGGCTTTGAAAACTCCAGGTCAAGTGCCTTATTTTTCCATCAGGTTTAAAGGCTTAAATGATGCTGCTTAAGCCGACTTTTAGTTCCGATTTTCCATCACAAAAGCAGGACCTTGTTTTCAAAAATGTCACCACCCTCAAAACTATGTATAATCAGCCTTTAAGTCGGTTTCAGCTCAAAAAAGTCACCACCTGAAAAACTTAAGCAGCAGCCGGCGGGTTTCTGTAAAATTGCTCAAGCCTTGCGATCGCTTCTGAGTAACAACCAGCCCATAAATCTGTGGGCAAAGGACACACTTGAAACTGTGCCTTAGTTAACACCACCACCCAGATTTCTGACACGGGTACTTGATGGTAATCGGCTAACATTTTGTAATAGGCACTTTGCAGCCATGCCCGTTTGAGATAAGGACTAACCCAGTCCCACGTTAAGTAAGGGGGCGGTGTTTCTTCGTCTAACGCCTTTCGGAAGTACGGCCAGTAAGGTGTGTAGCTACGGGTTTTCGTGGCGGGATCATAACTCCAGGTTCCTTGAGTGGATTTCATTTCTACTAACACCGAAGTCCCTCCCCAACTGATTATCAAGTCCGAAGTTCCCGCAAACCTCAACTGATCATGGATTAACGGCATTTCTGAAGCTGTCACCTTTGCTTGGCTGCTAAGCACTTCCGATACAAATCCAGTAATAGAAGTTCGCCAAGGCATTATCTGTTCTGGGATTTCGGTTAAATTTCCTGTCAGAGCATCGGCGATCGCTTCATGGACTAACCGTCCTCTTTCAAAAGCAGCGTCCCGTTTTTTGAGTTGTGAGGGGGTTAAGGGTTTGGATGGTAGATTACTCGTTGCGTCTATTATTTCGTTGACAGAGGGCAAAATAGAGCCGTCTGGGTGGATGTATTGATCCGGTCGCATGATTTGTCTTAGGGTAAGAATGATTTGAAGATGGGTGACGGGGAATCCTTAGTCTCCATTCCCCGTCTTATTGAGTAGTCGTAGCGACTACGGTTAAGCTGTGGCGGGTAAACTGTGGTTACTCATGCCAGGGCGTAAGCTATGCCCGTTATTGTTCCCGTTAGTTGGGGCTGCTTCTAAGGCTTTCTGATGGGCTTTTTCAGCGATGGGATTGACCAAGTACAAACTACTAAGTTCGGGATTTTGAGAAATCTTGGCACCAATTTCTAACAATTCCTTCTCCGTTTCGTTTTGAGGGTCACGGTAACTCCAAACGGTGTAGTAATGGGGCTTTTTCCCTTTTTTACTTAACACTAATTCAAAGGTGAAAATCTTTGTGCTGTAAACTTCTGAGGATTTAGCTCTGACAAAAGCATCGGCGGTTTCATATTCCTTTGAGAGTTTAGTTAAGTTCTTCACCCATTGATTGAATAACTCAATTTCAAATGGGGCGATCATCTTAGTATATTCATCAAGACTACGACCCCGTATCATAAACGTGCCTAAGACATTCGGCTCAAAACGGTTGATTCCATCTTCTTTTTCGACATATTCTCCCGTTTTATTCTGTACCCAGGACTGAATCGGAAGACAGAAAATCTCACGGAATAACTCATTTTGATAGAAATCTCCCAGCGTCATCGGTCTAACGGCTTCATATCCTGGTCGTTTGGGATTAAGGATCACAAGATCGGCTTTTTGCGCCACTGTGTGTTCTTCAAATTCCCCCGATTTAAACGCCGGTGTTAAATCAGGGTCAAATGACTTGTTCACTAAAGCCCCCCCGTCTAGTCTTAAGTAATACTGGGTTAACTTAGTGGGCAACAAAACAAGGGTTTTCTTGCTTTCGGATTCAATGATTTTCATGGTACTGTAATGGTTCAAATTCAAAAGTGTTTCAGCGCGTGGGTGTTGCTGGCCTAACCAGTCGGGATAAGCGGATACGCGCCCCCCGCTTTTTCTTCGGGATAATGGCTAATGTTTAATTACGCTTACTTTGCTGTTGAATTCCGTACTGATAGCCCTTGGCATAAGCTCCTTCTGGGGGTGGGTAGATTCGAGGGTTCCTATATAATGCGTCGGCTTTTCCCCTAGCAAATTCGTCCTGGTTATGCTCCCATAAGGTTTGCAGGTGAAGCTTTTTGACTGTTTGGTAGTCAGTCATGGAAATGGAATCATTGATTAAATCTTCTAATGATTCACGACTAAATAGTTTCCAATGAGGTTTTAAATACCGTTGTCCATCATGAGAGTAAAATACTTCACTGATATTTTCGCTGAACATTAATTGCTTCTTTTTTTGTTCAGGAATATTATGATATTCGTAATGCTCAAACCATCTAGTAGGCTCTTCTAATTGAAAATGAAACTGGACAAGAGTGGCTAAATTTTCTGAACAATTAGTGATAGAAGTCCCAGTGTCTTCTTCGTTTAAGTCGGAAAACAAGACAATAACAGGATTTTGTCTCCAGATTCTTACTCGACATGAGGAATACCATGATTCGCTTTCTTTATGGGGATAACCAAAGCCATGCCAGAAGAGAATACGGTCAATATTCGCTTTTTTAGTCATATCAACTCCATTTATTCCGATTACGGGGTATTTTTATTTCCCCGGTGACAACTGCGTTAAGATACTCGCAGTAACGCTCTGCTTGTTTCGGTGTTCGGCAAGAGACGATTAACGTTCCTATCTCGTCTTCTGGGTGTTGCCAGACAACGAACTTTTTCGCTAAACTGGGTTTTCCTATGGTATAAATGCCGAAATTGCCTAATGGATGTGGCATAAGGAGTTAATCCTCTCTATTGCTGCGGTTAAGGTGTCGGTATCTTTGTCCCAGTCAAATCCTGGTAGGTTCTCATGGGCTGTTTTACAAGATTTTTCAGGGCGATCACTATTTCTAGCAATGAATATTTGTTGAGCAACTGGGCAAGTTGAGATTCTAGGGTCTGTAAATCTTTCATAAGGTAACCACCACAACTTCCGACGATTGGGCCCATGTCTGTTGGTGACTGGGACTGAGTAATTCGACGCGCTGGTTATTTACTCGAATAACGGTAAAACTGACCCATTCGGTGGGTGGTTCTTTGGGGTCACACACCTGGACTTGTTGCCCTGGTTCTAATCTGTTAGGGATGCTGATTTTCATCTTTTGAGGGGTATGTTAAGAAGACAACATCGTACAAAAGTGGAGCCATTCGGGGGATTCAGGTTCCCCCTTTCTCTCTAATACTCGGATGGCAGCATTAGAGTTTTATTGGTCAAGTAAAGGGTTATTTCTGAGAGGGGGAAATCACTATATGGGATGTGTTGCTTCACAATCACGTCATCGGTGTCTCTTTCGCAAATCAATGTCGCTGTTTTGTTGTCGTCAACTTGTAGCTTCCAAAACTGGATAGGTTCATTGCGGACATGGGCATACATTTGATAAGAAGCGATCGCATCAATTAACCAATAGGCTTCTCCTTTGCTTGCCATACATTGCACTCCTTCTGTATATTGCAATCCTGAGAAATGCGGGAAAACAGTAGCTGAACCGTTGAAATGGGATAAGTCTAATTCGGTTAAGGTTGGTTGACTCATTTTTACTCCTCTGTGTTAATTTTTATGACAATTTCTGTTTTGGGAAGGATGGGCAATGAATGAATGTAGAATTTAAAATTTAGAATTGAGAAATTGATTAGTTCTTGCTAGTTAAGCATCAATTCTTCATTCTGCATTCTAAATTCCAAGGTCTTACCCACCCTTTTTCTGTCTTAAAATTCGTCGTTGCCACCTGTGTCGAAGGGATCTACCAGTTGCTCCGCCTCAAACCAAACCAGTTCACGGGTTCCGTCTGTGCCTCGGATTCCATATCTCCATGACGGGGCTTCAGTTAAGCCTTTTCCATCCTTAGAAACGTCTTCTAAGAGTTCTAAAGCCGAAATATGGTAGAAATAATAGTTCTCCTCGAAAGATATCCCATTTTCTTCGCAAAAATCCCAATCACGGGCTAATGCTACTTTTTGACCGTAAACGAATTCTGGTTCTGGGTATGCGTAAAGGTCGTAAGGAAATCTTGGTTGAAAACAGATTTCGATTTTCTCAGCAGGAATGATATCGGGTTCGTAACGGAACTCGGTATAAGGCATTCCCTGGTGTTCTACGATGTCTGCAATATATTGTGTCATGATTGAAATTAGATAATGTTTGTACGGGGTGAGCAGTTTAACTGTTCAACCCCTATTTTCTTGGTTGGCAAAAGCCATTGACGATCCACTCTTGGGGGTGAATCTAAAAAGTTTTCAGACAATCTCCTGAGTCCTTGCTCTTCGTTCTGCGGTTTTTTACCTGACACGCTAGTTTCGGAAAACAGGGGAAATATTCAGTTTTCTAGGTTCTTTAGGTTGTATTTAAGGGATAGCAGTAGCTAAGTTCTCAAACCTGGATTTCTTGTTCTTGGTGAGGCGGTTTGTTTCCTCCTCCATGTTTTTATTGTAGCACGTTAAAGTTATACGTCAACGTATAGCGTGCAAGTTTTACGTTTTGCAGTAACATAAATATATATACGTTATATGAGTACGCTAAATGACTAACGTTAATCTACAAACGAATGCGATTATCGACGTAGGTGTTTTTTGTGGCGATATGCGAGCTTACGTCGATTTAGGAAAATTTTGGCGCAAAGGGTTATCTATTAATGCAGCTTATGAAGAGTTGTTGATGAAAGGGATGAAAGTTGATCGGCGAACTTTATCGTCTGCAAAAGATGGAACTTTAGCAAGAAGTGAATACTTAACTTTGGTTCGCTTACGAGATTGGGCTAGAGAATTATCAGGAAATCAGCAACTAACTATTGATGATATTTTAGTTATCAAAAATGATGAACCAGAAGAAGATAACAATTAGCAATTGTAAGTAAGCTAAAACGCTTGTTTTCTAATTTATAGGCACAGTAGATGATCAATACTCTACTGAAAATTTCTAGTAGCAAAAAAAACCTGGCAGCCCCCTAGTGGTCAACATAAGTCTGTTGTTCTAGAGGCAAACCAAGCCTCCATTAATACTACTTCCATTATATACAGCAGTTTTAAGCATTACTCCACTAACTTTGGGGACTCCAGCGAGACATATCTGCATTGGAGTTGAAAATGGTACACACTATTGAGCATTGCAATATAACAATTCCTAAAAATCCTGTTTCCCAAAACGTTTCAACGCAACCATCCGCAACGTACACCGAGCAACGAAGACAACGCCTCGACTGGCTGTTATCCAACGCCCTTCCCCCGTTACCCGTTGCCCCATTCCAAAACCCGCACCGATACCACAAAGTCGTCAAAGCATCGAATACTAGGGGCGCACATTGCCCCTTAACAACGGATTTACGACCAATCCCACTATTCACTGGCAAAAATCCATCATTCTTGGACGCTGACGGAACACCACATCTGATTAACCACCATATCTATCAGTCACGACTACCAAGCAAAAAGGAGCTTAAGCGGTGGTTTAAACACCCAGATAACGGCATTGGAACACTTGGCAGCGATCGCATAAAGTGGATCGACCTTGACTCCAAGCAATTCCGTGACCAAGCAGAGTGTGACAAGGCTTTTCAAACATTGCTGGAACAACGACCGGAACTGAGATTGACGCTCCTAGAAAAGACCCAATCCGGGGGATATCGGATTGGGGTGCAGACAGTCGTAAATTATAATCTTCGTTTCACCAATTTTAGCCTATTTCCTGGCGGTGATCACGTGGGGGAATGTCTCGGAGAAGGGCGTTTCACGGTTCTCTCTCCGACCATTGGCCCCACAGGTCAGCCCTACGTCAATATCAATTGCCCTGAAAAACTGCTGAAAATTGACAAAATTGACTTTATTTTCGCCACTAAAGCTAAATCCTCCCAAACACCAACAACACCTAAAAAGAATGTGAAGATTTCCACTGCGACCCTTCCTGGCAGTATCCCCCTGGAAATGCTCGGTCACGAAGACAGCCACCGAGTCCTCAACGGGGACGATATAAAAAATGACCGATCTGATTCGTTGACCACTGCCATCAGTGAATGGTCCGGCTGGTTTAACTGGTGTCGTAGTAACAATATCCCCGTTTCTGGCACTGTTGAAAACCTCGCCCACTACGCCGGGGACAAACTCGGAATAGACAGTGATCGCGTAACGAGAATACTGGCTACCATTGACTTAGAGCAATGCCACCCCTCCGCGCATTTCCGAGGGGGAGACGAGGCTTGTTGGCGTAAAGTTCGACGTTTGGATCACCGAGCTTACGACGCTAACTGCCCTGATTCTATCAAGGAAGCGATCAGTGGTCATCCACCAAACCACAACAATAACAATGGTGGTAACGGTGGTGGCGGTGGCGGCCACAACGGGGATGGATTCCTGCCAGAACGGAATAAGTGGAACTCTCCTGTATCCTGGAATGGGGAACTGGGTTATTGGGTGACGAAACGAGTCCCGAAAGTTGACCCCATAACTGGGGAAATACAACGAGAAACCGAAATTATGAGAGTATTTAACCCCTTATGTAACTTCGACTTAGAAGTAGAACGAGAATTATACGATGGAGAAGGGGGTGGACTGGTTCTCCAAGTTAAGCGTTCTGTGGACAATAAACAGCGACGGGTGATTATCCCCTCCATCAACAACCTGACGGCTAAAGACTTTTCTTTGGCTTTAATCAAGGCTTATAAGTCCCCCATTATTTGTAACCTAAAAACCAAAGAGTTAGGGAATCTCCTTCAAACCAAGTTAATCAATTACCGTGACCGAGGGGGTAAAATTTACACACTGGCTGACCGCATTGGAAAGCAAAGTGACGGCACTTGGGTATTCAGCGCACCGCGAAGCGGATCTCTTCGAGATCGCCAACTCAAAGCAGATGGAACCCCCACCACAGAAGAACAAAGCCAAATTATCTACAATCCCAATCTAGGTTATGAAGACCATATCAGCATCCCAGACTTGGCTGACCCTGATTCAGAAGCCTTACCCCGATTGCTCAAAGCCATGCACAGGTTTCATGGGGATAGTCAGATTGCCAGTGCCATTATGGTCTTGGGATGGGCGGTGGCTTGTCTCCATTTTGAAGAAATTATTACAATGGAGAAAAAATTCCCCCTCCTTAACCTATATGGAGATCCAGGGTCGGGTAAGACGGTCATGGCTGAAAATGCCTTGTCATTGGCTGGTTTCTTGGCAGGATATGGCTCGTTCTGTAAAGTCAGTGAATCAGCTTTATACGAACACATCAAGTTAAGTGGCTCCTTGCCTCTTCTGTGGGATGACCCCGACAAGTCACCGTGGCTAGATACGTTAATACAACGTCTGTACAATGGAAAACCAAGGATGGTCAGAGGGAATTCTCAGACCCCACATACTTCGTTGATGATCACCTCTAATCACGTCATTGGCGATGCTAAACCAGCTACTCTCAGTCGTATCCTTCCTTTGGCTATATTCCCCTCAACGGATGGGGATAAGAACGCATGGGATGAGCTTGTAGAAGCACAGAAAGGGGCATCAGGGGCTTTACCTCAGTTAATTGGGTTAGGATACCCTTCTGAGGAAATCAGGGCGTTAGCCAAGGAATTACGACCACTGCTACCCCATGCCCATTGTCGTGTGGCTGATTCCATTGCTTTAGTGTTGCACTACGCCACTGCTGTGTGCCGTTTAGCAGGGTTTGATGAAAGACGGATTTACGATTATGTCGTAGGATCAGTGTGTAAGACGGCGAATGACGCTGATTCTGCCTCAGATTCGTTGAGTGACTTCTTAGACAAGATTTCAGCCCTACATTCTCAGAGTGTTGTCGGGGAGTGGAATATCCGCTTAGTTACCACAAAGACTGGCTTCGAGGGGCTGGCGGTGAATATGTCCTCGGTTTGGGCCAAAGTAGACGGGACTTACAAGGTTCCTTATTCGAGGAAGGTCATTGAATCACAGATTGCTCAAGCTGGCGGGGTTTTGAAATCAGCACAGAAATTCTATCGATCAGAGGATGAGGTGAAATCTTATCGGCGATCGCTGATCAATGGCCACAACGAGGGCGATGACTATGTACCACCGAAGCCACCCGAAGAGACAACAAGGAAATGCGTGTTGATTCCTCTTAGCCTTGTCAAAGATTTAATCTCATCGTGGCGCGATGATGATTCACCGCCGGACGGTGGTGGTGGTCAACCTGAATCACCACCAGATCCTATTTCACCGACTGATGGTGATTCTGTTACCACCACTGAGGTTGATTCAGTTGCCAGTTACCTTGAAGTTGATGGTAACTTATCGGAAAAAGGTAACTTTGAAAAAACTGATGATACAATGGTTTCAGACGGTGAGTCTACTCCTAGTTACCTTTTTCAAGAAGATATCCAAAACTTGGAAGAGGGAAATGACCAGGGGGTACAATTACTCAATCAAGATAATGGTGGGGAAAATAGCACCGAAACAAATAGCACTTCTTCTAAAAAGGTAACTAAGACTGAGACTGATGACTGTAACCCTGATATAATCGATGATGTGACCGTTGCTGCTGATGAGTTCCCCTCTGAACCCGAATCTGAGAATGAGGTAACTATCGTTGATTGGGAAGACGTGGTTTCTGAGATTAATCAGCACATGGAACGTCTGGGTTGGGACACCGAAAAAGGTCAGCGTTATCTGATTGAAACTTACGGTGTCCGATCTCGGCTCAAACTAAGCGATTCTCAGTTACTGGAGTTCCTTGAGTATTTGAAGTCACAGCCGACCTTCACAGTGGGTCAGACCGTGCTATTTCAGGGAGTGGGTGTTGTCATTGAGCGGTTCATTAATCAATGCGTGGCGGTGGTGCGCTCCTTCGAGAATCCCAAGGAGAAGGCTGTGGAGGTGGCTATGGTGCATCTGAGTCTGGTCTAAATTAATGATATTTGTTCTGAGTCTTGTTTGATAGCAAGCTCACAGAGGGGAGATAGCAACTGCTTCCAAATCTTAAATAAACTGAAAGAACATGGCAATGCTTAATGGAGAATAGTGGAGCAATTAGTAGGTTATAGCCCAATCGAGAAAAGTCTTGTCAAGGCTTAAACTGTTATGGATTAAGGCTTTTGGCGATTATCTCTGACTCAAATTCAAGACTGCGTTAGGCTTATCGACGAAAATCAAGTTCAACTCAACCAAAAATATCACTATGCCAATTCTCAAAACAATAGCCAGCACTGCCTTTGCTAGTGTTTCCTTGTCAATAGGGATTACTGTTAATCTGATGCAACCTGTTTTTAGTCAAACTCGACCTATTCCTCTAATTTTTGATGATGACGGAAGCCAAGATGGTATGACGGCTCTCTCGTATATGTTGGCTAATCCTAAATTTGACATTCAAGCCATTAATATTTCTCAGGGAATTGCCGAACCTAGTACCTTTGTTAACAATCTCGAACTGATTTTGGGACGGTTAAATGTAACAGGCATTCCCATTGGTATTGGTCAATCTACGCCTCTGGAGGGTAACAATACTTATCCTCAGTTTATTCGAGATGGTTCAGATACATTTTGGTCACCTTTTGTTAGTCTTCCGGCAATGGCTCCTCCCGTTGAAACCTTGCCAGCCCCTCAATTAATTGTCGATACCATCAATAATTCTCCAGAGCCAGTGGCTATCCTTGCTACTGGTTCTTTAACCAATATTGCCCAAGCCTTACAACTTGATCCCACAATTGTTGATAACATATCAATCCTTCAAATTATGGGAGGGGCGGTGTTTGTCCCAGGAAATTTAGGGGTATTACCTGACCCTCCTTACTCTACCAATAGTGTTGCTGAATTTAATATTTGGGTAGATCCAGTGGCTGCTCAACAAGTCTTTGAGGCAGCCGAGCAGGGGTTAACCATTCAGTTGACTCCCCTTGATGCTACTAACCAAATTAGCTTTTCTCGTGAGGATCAACAAGCTTGGTTAGCCACAGGTACTAGAGAAAGTGTTCTGGCTTCGGAATTTCTTGATTTTGCTCTAACTATTATTCAAAGTGATAATGATCCTAATCCTGTTTGGGATTTAGTGGCAGCTATCAATCTCAGTGAAACCGAGTTTTCTGAAGAAACTCCCTTGCCTTTAGAAGTTGATACCACTGCTGCTCCTGGAGATACCCAAGGTCAAACCAGTGTTGTTTCGGGAACACCTAATGTTTTAGTTTCTCTGAATCCAAGTTTTGATAATCTCTCTTTTAATCAAAGCCAAGTTTTCTCTTCCCTACAATCGGTGCCTGAACCTGGCTCACTCTTTGGCTTAATGGGCTTAGGATTATGGGGGATCTCTAAGAAAATCAGGCATGGTTAAGGATTGAGGATTGGGAAGCTTACGGGGAGACAAGTTTGTCAAAAGGCTTGTTTGAAGGGTTTTCCAGAGGTTGAACTCCCCTAAACAATTGTCAGCAACCCCGAAATGCAAAGAGAACCCCCCGTCTCAACGTTAAGTTTTCTGACCTTGGCTTGACAAAGCAACGGTCATTGTCTCCAAACGGAGAAAGAGAGGGGGTCGTTCAAGGGGCGATCGCGGATTCCTTCAACACATCAAAAACTAATCGAGTTACCCCGTTACCATGATGTTAGTGGTCAATGCGCTTGTCTCAACAGACAATTTTCCTTAACCGAGCAGTATTGCTTAATCTCTGGGAACACTCACGGCTCGAATTCGTTTATCTTCGGAGGGAGGAGTATCAGGCTGATTAAACGCTGTCTGCGCTGTAGGATAAACTTGATGGAGATATTCAGCTAAAGCATCCTGTTCAGACCCAAAAGCAGCAAAATTAGCGATGCCTTCAAAGGGTGAGGCAATGGCAGCATCCTGAACTCCATTTTTGTTGAGGTCTTCTTCCGGGTCGAAAACCCCATCGAGATCACCATCAGGTTCTCCTAGTAAATCAACTCGGTTAAATAAAGCGGGATTGGCTGCCAAAAATTGAGGAAAAGGATAATCATCTCCACCACCGGCTAAATAGTTAAGGCTAACTGTTCGGAAGAGACGTTGTGGATCTCCTATCAATTGACCATCTTTAACGATAATATCCTCGACTTCACCAGGATTCCCCTTCACCACTAAGGAAATAATCCGATTTTGAGCGGGACGGGTTGGATCAAAACTAAAGTTAAGTCCACTGACTTGAGGAAATTGACCTGGTGTGGCTCCCGGTGCTGTACCAGCGACTCCATGTTCAAGGGACTGTACCAATTGTTCGGCTGTTAAAGTAAACAAGGTTAGTCCATTATTGAACCGCAAGGAGTTAGTAATATCAAGTTGGGAAATTTCTCCTTCTTCTTTTCCAATGAGGGGGTCGGCAACTGGAGGTAACAGTTCAAAATCCTCTGGCTCAGTTCCCCCATCGGCTGCACTAATAACTCCAATATTGGAGCGGATACTGCCCCCATTTTTCAAAGAGATGACCGTTGAAGGATCTACTGTCTTGGCATAAGCCAGATTCGCATCTGCGGTTAAATCACCGAGGTTGGTTTCTTCAGTACGAACAAACGTGCGATCTCCTCTTAAAAAGACCTTTGTATAACCGAAGGTATTACTATCTTGAGTGGTAATAACTTCTCTTAGAGCATTGGTAATGGCCATAATTTCTTCATCTGGAGTCCCTTCTACGGCAGCCACTCCCTCTTCATCAGTGGCATAAGCTCCACTAATTTCCGGCTCAATGCTACTGGGAATAATCAATCCTTTTTCATCAAAGTCCACCACTAAACGACCCACATACTTTGAATTGGCATCGGTGTTAACAATAACAATGGGTTCTCCCTCCAGATTGGTTTTCACAATGGGGTAAGCTCCACCACTACTATCTCCTGCTCTGAGATGATCGGTTTCATCAGATAATAATGTATGAGAACCCCCTGCTACGATAATATCCACATTCCGTAAACGAGGTGCTAATTCATCTCGCTCAATATTCAACTGTTGCATATGTGCCAACAGAATCACCTTATTGATTCCGGTGGCGGTTAGTTCATCCACTGCTGTTTGAATTTTCGTCGCTAATGCTTCGTAATCCGTCCCATCCTTGGGAAACACAGTGATCTGATCCGACCCAGACAAAGAAGGCAATAAAGGAGTCGTTGCTCCCACAATACCGATCTTTTCGCCGTTAACCGTTATAAAGGCTGTTGCTGCCACTTCTCCTGGATAAATAGTGCTAAGTTCTTGTCCATTGGCAGCAACTCGATCTAATAAGTTCGGTTCTGTGCTGAAATCTAAATTTGCACTCAGATAAGGAAACAAGGTTCCACGATAGTCTCCTGATGGTTTAATAATATTTCGCACTTCCTTGGTTCCGAGATCGAAATCATGATTGCCGAAGGTGGACGCTTGAATCCCTAGCTGGTTGAGAATTTCGATATCTGCATGACCAATCCCCGCTTGGCCTACAGAGGTATCATTTAAACTCGGATCACTCCCGGCAAACAAAAATGGACTAGGTATATAATTATCTCCAGAAGATAAAATCAAGGTATTAGGATAGTCATCTTTTAGTGCATTAAGCACCGCCGAGAAACGAGGGAGATCCTCCAATGCTTGCAATCCTGATTCTACGTCTGAGGTATGGAGTAATTGCAACGTAAAGGGTGTTGCTGTCGATACTAATTGGGCCACAACAATGCGGTGATCTGGAAATCCCTGTGACTCTTTTTCACAATCAAAAGGAATAATAGATGAACTGGCTAGCCAATTTTTGGCTGTTCCACCCACAAAAACCCCGTCTAAGATACTATTGTATTTGGGGTTACATTGAGTTCCTCTCGCTGGACAAGTATTCGAGGTTAAACAAGTCGGTTTTATCCATTTTAAGACTTCATTTTTATTAAGCCTCTTAAATGCTTTATTTCCTTTTTTTTTGTCAATATCATAATCAAAGTTAAAGTCTCCCACAATAATCGTTGGCAGACTTTGTTTAGAAGCCCAATTTCGCACAAAAGTCGCTTGTTTATTTCTTTTATCTTCATTACCACGGTTAAAATGATTCACCATGAATAAAAATTCAGTGCCGTCAGAAATGACTCGAAATTGTCCTACTAATGGGCTTCTTGCTCCCCCAGATTTTGATAAGTTCTTGATTTTTCCAATCAATTTCAATTGGCTTTGATCATAGGCAATCGCTAATTTATCCCCCTTCCCAGTTTTTCCTAAAGTAGAAGTAAAATTGGACCCCATTGCCTCAGTAATTTGATTGAGTTCTTTTTGATTCAAAACTTCTTGAAGACCCCACAAAATCGGACCCTTATGATTGTGGATTTCCTCTACCACTTTATCAATGGTTGTATCTCTGGGGTTAAAGTTGGGGGACTCTACATTATAAGTTGCTACTTCTAATTCGGCTGCCCAAGCTGGATTAGTTAAGAAAAAGCTCATTAGGCTTATTACAGCTATTATAACTAAAACTAAACTGATTAGTTTTTGCTTCATTGATGTCTCCTAATCTTTCTCAAATTACACAATATTATCTTTTATTTCTTCTAGTTCTAATATAAAAAATTGTCACTTAAACTCATCTTAATTTTCTCTCAAAACAATCATAATATGAATGGCTCTCAATGTTTACTCACAAGATCATTCTTCTCCTTGAAGCAGTTCTAAGCAATCTTCTCCCCAGAGGTTTGTTAATCTCATTAAGAAATCACTGTTTTCAGTCAAACCTTGGCTAGAAATTTGTTGATAGTAAGTTTCTATTTGATTGACATTCATTTTTGAGTTCCTGCTTTTTTTCTCTTCTCCTACACTATCCCCTTTCTTTTGAGCAGAA
>JAAUYI010146643.1_pt1 | contig 14421 bp, 14 predicted proteins | sample 7278041 | NCBI WGS metagenome assembly JAAUYI01 (sample SAMN14350216, study PRJNA611818) | marine sediment metagenome | isolation source: surface marine sediment (0.6m) | place: French Polynesia: Moorea | collected 2018-08
GTCATATAAATATGACTATAAAACTAGCCATCAAAACTAATGGGACAGAACACTAGTACTCCACCAAGTAAACTATGCGGGGTTAATAAGGAAAGAACAAAGTTTTTTCTTCCCCCTCTTCCCCCGCTTCCCCCTCGTCCCCCTCTCTGCTGTTACCCCGCCAAGTTGGTGGGGTGGACTACTAGGTAGGGTTAATAAAATATCAGATCAAACCTCACCCTCAATCCCTCTCCTACCCTACGGGAAGCCACTCCGTGTCTATAGTAAGGAGAGGGAGGTTGCGGAGGTAGGGTGAGGTTTTATATTTAATTTCACCTACTTACTTACCATTTACCAACAGGTTTTTCTACCTTAACTTGCTAAAGAAAAATCAGAATCTATCTTATCTAATCGAGGTTTTACACCTTTTTCGCGACGAATATCTTTCCAAATTCCTGTAGCTGCTAAAGCACCATCTGCTGCTGCAATTACTACTTGATTAAGTCCTACTTTTAAGTCACCAATTGCAAAAATTCGGGGGTGGGATGTGCGACACATTTTATCAGTGACTAAATTTTCACCCTGACGTTCTATATCTATACCAGAAAGATAACCTGAGTGATATTGGGAACCCATAGAAATTAATCCTGCTTCCAATTCAACTATAGAACCATCCATAAGTTCCACCCCTGTCATTTGGTGGTTTTCACCCAGAAATTTCTTTATGGGTTCTTCTACCAATTCATATCCATGATCTTCTAGTCTTTGACGAAATTGGGGAGTAACATCAAACATATCTTGGGTAAAAAGGGTGATATATGGTGTAAACCAACCAAGACTAAAAGCTACTTCTAAACTGCGTTGGTTTCTTCCAAATACACCAACTTTTTTATCCACCATTTCATAACCATCACAGATTAAGCAGACATGCAAGTTGTATCCTGCATATTCATAGACATTCTGCATGTCGTCGAGAAATGGCAAGTTGTCAATTATACCACTAGCTGCGATTAAATATTTGGCGCGAAATTCGGCGTAGATACTGTCTTGACGTCCAACTTTAACGCGAACAACAAAAATGTCTCCTTCCTCAACTACTTCCTCTACATAACCATTCAGTAAATCTCCTCCTAAAGATAAGTAGTGGTCTTTACCATTTTTTAATAAGGTGCGACCAGGGGTATCTGGTGGTAAACCAAGATAGTTGTGCAGTTCTTGCATCCAGAAGGAACGAGCTTTGCCTTTGTCAATAATCAGACTTGAGAGCAGGTAGCGTTGTAAGTATATTCCTGCAGATAATCCTCCGGCACCTCCACCAATTACAATAGCGTCGTATACTTTGTCTGTGTTTTCCTGGAGGTTTTGTTTTGATAGTTGCATAAATTTCTCCTAAAAGTTTTCAAATGTAATATATTGCAACAGCTAACTGACATCTGACACCTGGGTTATAAACCGGGTTTATTAACAAAAAATTCGGATTTTTAAGCTTATTCATTTTCAAGAAACCCGGTTGTTGAGGGTGGTGCAAGATATCAGTTTAATGAAATCCAAAATATGAAATTGGGTTGCATAAATGCGGGAGGATTTTGATAGTTTTGTGGAATGGGCATCCCTGCTCGTTTTCTATATTTATGAGGCAGAAATTCCAGGCTACACCACTCATATTCATCCCTTAATTGAGCAATGCCTATGAAATTATTTAGTCAATGGAAAACTATTTTACTTAGTAGTTTCTTGAGCTAACATATTCAAAGCATTTCCAACTCTTTGAAGTGAGTCTTGTGCTTCTTGACTACAATTTCTGAGTTGATGACGAACTGATAAATATTTGGGACTGTTATAAGCCAACCAAACTTGTCCTTGTTCATCTTCCCAAATAAGTGCTTTTTGAGGTAAATCAATTCCTGTAGTTTGATTGCACTGCATTAATGGGGTACCGACAGCAGGATTACCAAATATAATCAATTGTGTGGGACGTAATTTTTTATTAACAGATTCTGCCCCTGCTGCGTGGTCAACTTTTGCAATTATTTTCAAACCTCTTTGTTGGGCAATAGATTCAAACCTCTGGGCTGTTTCTGCCACACTGTAGACACTTTTTACCCTCATAATACCATCTCTTCTGGTTCTTCTCTCAGAGCGAAAATTAGTAGTTCTTCCAGCAATCACATTACTCTCTTTGGCATTTTCTCTCATTCCTTTAGTTGCATAGGCTGGAAGAACAAATAAACCTAGTGCCCAAACGCTCAATAACATTTTCTTCATTGTAATTCTCCTTTTATAATTGACATAATTGTAACTTTTTTAGCAGATGTAAACAAGTTAGCTTGATTCTTAAGAAATACAGGGAACAGGGAATAGCGAAAAGTGCGGTCTTGGGGGTTTCCCCCATGAGCAACTTTTCAAGAGAGGGAACAGGGAATAGGGAATAGCGAAAAGTGCGGTCTTGGGGGTTTCCCCCATGAGCAACTTTTCAAGAGAGGGAACAGGGAATAGAGTAAGAGGATGTTGTGTTTCTTTCATTTGTTGCGAGGGAGATTTAATACTTTTGACTTCCCTGTGGGCATATCTTGCAAATATTTCAATCTCAAAACCTTTATTTCTCCTTGATAAACTCGGTTTTAAGAGTAATCTCACAGAACAAACAACTATTGATTTGTTAGTAGAAAGCCTTGATAAGACCAAAACTAAAGATAGATATGAATAGCCATGAAGCAGCACCTAAATATAGGGGTTTGATTCCAGTTTCCTTGATTTCAAAAAGACTAGTTTTTAAACCCATTCCTGCCATAGAAATTGCTAGTAAAAAATGGTTGAACTCAATTACTGATGCTTTCAAATTCTGAGGAAAAATATTTAAGCTATTCAACAACATCAGGGCGATAAATCCAAATACGAACCAGGGAATTGGCAGTTTATTCAAGTTCATTTTTTCTGGTGATTTACCGGGATTTGCTGATAATAATCCCAGAGTTAAAACTATTGGCACTAAAAAGATTACTCTTGATAATTTGGCAATTGTAGCTAATTCACCACTAACTTCTCCACCTTGAAATGCAGCTGCAATTACTTGAGCAGTTTCGTGAATGGAAACACCGCACCAAATTCCAAATTCCTGGGATGTCACCTGAAATATAATAGGTAATAAAGGATAAAGCAACATAGACATAGTACCAAAAATTGTTACTATTGCCACTGCATAAGCTACATCTTCATCCTTACTTTCAACCACTCCATTTGTGGCGACTATAGCAGAAGCACCACAAATTGAAGTACCTGCGGCAATTAATTTTGTCAGTTTTTTATTTACTCCTAATTGTCTTCCTAGCCAACAAGTAAAAATGAATGTACTCACCAAAGTGACTAAGACAATTCCTAATCCAGTAGGACCAACTGCAATTACTTGGGGTAAACTTAGTCGCAGTCCCAATAAAATAATTGAAAGTCTGAGGATGCGTTTGAGAGAAAATTTTATTCCTGGCTGATAAATTTTCGGAACTCCTACGGTATTTTTGACTAAAATTCCTAAAAGTATTGCCAGAATTAATGAACTTAAAAGCGAGAGTGATGGTATTTTATGGAGAGATTCTGCTAAAAGTGCTAGCCCAGATGTTAATAATAACCCTGCTAATATACCATAGGATTGAGGCGTTTTGACAACCTCTGAATTAAATTTATGAGGTGGATTTGCCATGGGATTTACCCTAAATAATAGTGTTTATCACAAGTTGATCAATGCTTAAATATAGAGACGTAATAGACCTAATATATTACGTCTCTATAAACATTAGATGTAATCTAAGTCTGGATTTTGAGCCATAATTTCAGAAATTTCTTCTTCTTCGGAAACTGATACTTGAAAAATATCTTTCATAAAGCGATGATATGCTGTATACACGCGAGTCAATCCTTTATCATTTTGAACGATGAAAAAAGGTGCTGATTCTACTTCATATTGACTTGCTAAAGTAAATCCTTCACTTGATGGTTGACGTTGATCGGCAGCAATAATTTCGTCTATTTTTTCAAGTAAATCTAATTCCTGAAGATTATTTAAAACCTTTGCTGATTTACGGCATGGATTGCCATCTAATTTGATTTTTTTGACTAATTGAATATGCATTTTTCCAAACTAATTTTGACGACAAAATGAACATGTTTTCAATATGGAGAAACCGGGTTTATTGGGAATATTTACCTGTCAGCACCCTCATTTTTCCTTCATAAACCCGGTTTCTGACCCATGTGCATTCCAGTGTGTGTAAAGATATAGCATTGCTACATCTGGTACAAATCCGTCATTGTTTGACAGATTAGTTGTTTGCTTGAGTTAAATTGATTTCGTGGAAACCACACTCTTTATCAGCAGCATTTTCCCACCACCAACGACCAAGACGTTCGTGTTGATTGGGTAAAACAGGTCTGGTGCAAGGTTCGCAACCAATGCTAGTAAAACCTTTAGCGTGTAACTCGTTGTAAGGAACTTCGTTAGCATGGATATATTGCCATACTTGAGCAGAAGTCCAGTTAGCTAAGGGATTAAACTTGATTAAAGTGCGATCGCTAGTGGAGAAAGCGGTGTCTATTTGAATTACGGGAACACTAGCACGGGTTGCGGGGTTTTGGTCTCTGCGTTGTCCGGTAATCCAAGCGTCAACAGTTGCAAGTTTGCGTCGTAATGGTTTGACTTTACGGATACCACAGCACTCTTTATGACCATCTTTGTAGAAGCTAAATAGTCCCTTTTCTTTGACTAATGCTTCCACTTCTGCAGCATCAGGAGAAATGACATCTATCTTAATTCGATATTGTTTTCTGACTCTCTCAATAAACTGATAGGTTTCAGGATGCAAACGACCTGTATCAATAGAGAATACTTTAATGTCTTTTTTGATTTTTGCTGCCATATCAATCAAGACTACATCTTCTGCACCACTGAAGGAAATTGTAATATTATCAAACTGCTTGAGAGCAAATCCTAGAATGTCTTGGGGTCTTTTTGTTGCATACTTAAATTCGAGTTTGGCAATGTCAGCTTCGGTGAAAGAAATATCTTTAGCTAAGGTCATGATTGTCTCCTCTATTGAATCTCTTAATTGTGGATTTAGGTTCTGTAATTTCTCGTTCCCAGCCTCTGGGCTGGTAATGTATTTTGAGAGGCTCTTCTCGTTCCCAGCCTCTGGGCTGGGAATGTATTTTGAGAGGCTCTGCCTCTTGTCAAGCCCCTGGAGGCAGAGCCTCCGAGGATGGGTTCCCAGCCTGGAGGCTGGGAACCAGTTAACCCGGTTTTATCTAAACTGTGGCTAGTTTCATAGAAGAAACTAAAATTTCTGCCACTTCTGGACGGGAAAATTCTGGTGGTGGGGTTTGACCGTTTCTCAGCATTTCCCGCACTTTTGTTCCAGATAGGTGTATTCTTTCTTCCTTAGTGCTAGGACTGGTTTTAGCTGTTGCCATAGACTGACTGCGAGTGCAGTAGAAAGCGTGTTCAAACTTTAAGGGAGTGATTTTTAATTCATCTTCTGTCAATTCATCAAAGATGTACTGTGCATCGTAAGTACCGTAATAGTCTCCAACCCCAGCATGGTCTCGTCCGATGATAAAGTGAGTACAACCGTAATTCTGACGAGCAATTGCGTGCATAATTGCTTCCCGTGGTCCTGCGTAGCGCATAGCTGCGGGAAATACACCAAGACATACGCGATTTTGCGGATAATATTTTTCCATGAGTACCTGATAACATTGCATCCGCACCTTAGCTGGAATATCATCAGATTTTGTCTGTCCCACCAGGGGATTGATGAACAGTCCATCAACAACTTCTAGGGCAATTTTGGTAATGTACTCATGGGCACGATGGATAGGATTGCGTGTTTGAAATGCTACAACTGTATTCCATTCACGTCTGGCAAATTCGGCTCTGCTATCTTCTGGAGTTAAGCGGTAATTGAGAAAATCTGTCTGAGGGATTGGGTTAACCAGTTTAATCGGACCTCCTAGGTAAACTTCCCCTTCTTTGAGCATTGCTTTAACACCAGGATGGGCATCTTCAGTAGTCCGATAAACTTGTTGTGCTTCTAATTCTTGGTCGGGTTTAAACTTGCTGGTAACGGTCATGACTGCAAGTATCTCCCCGTTGGGATGAGCTAAAGCAATTTCCGAATCTAACTGGTATTGGTCTGCTACAGCCTCAGAAACTTGCAAGGTAACAGGAATACTCCAGGCAAGACCATTACTCAAACGCATATCTTTGACAATAGAGTAATATTCCTGCTCGTTTACAAAGCCATCCAGAGGACTGTAAACCCCTGTAGCAATACATTCTAGGTCAGCAATATTACGTATGGAGAGGGTAAAACGAGGTAGATTAGAGGCTCTAGATAAGGCTTGTTCCCGTTCTTGTCCCTGCAAACGGCAGTCAATAAGTTTACCACCGTGGGGTTGAATTAAAGCTTTGATTTGAGACATGGTTTTACTCCTAAGTATTGTGTTCAATAAAGAGGGTTTGACTTGTTTATTTCATTAGTAACAAGGGGATTTTTACTACTTATTACTTATTACTTATTACTTATTACTTGTAAAAGGAGGAGAACGGCTATTTAAGTCTGATATTTGCTGTTGGTGCATCTGTGCAAAATCTAAAATTTTCAAAGTCCGTAGAACAAGATAATTAATGGTGGTACGACTATTGTCATTAACAGATTCAGTGGTAAACCGACGCGCATAAAATCGGTAAATTTATAGCCTCCTGGTCCATAAACCATGGTGTTTGTTTGATAACCAATTGGTGTGATAAAGCTGTTAGATGATGCAAAGATGACAGTCAGCATAAAAGCCATGGGATTAAGATTCAGAGTCTCCGCAACATTGGCTGCAACTGGTAACAATAAAACCACTGTGGCATTGTTGGAAATCATTTCTGTGAATACAGAAGTAATGATGAAGAAAAAAGTCAGTACCCAGTAACCAGATAAATTTCCTGCAACTGCAACCAGATTATCTGCTAGCCAGTGAGTTGCACCAGACTTATCCATAGCTATACCTAAAGGTATTAAGCCAGCTAAGAGAAAAATAATATCCCAACGTACCGCATCGTATATTTCTCTAGGTTTCAGACAACCTGTTAAGACCATCAATACTACACCAATCAGAGAACTTATAAGAATAGGTAACCAGTTAAATGCTGCAACTACTACAACTCCCAAACAAATACCAATAGCGATAGAAGCTTTATCACGTCGGAGTGTTTCTAAATCTCGCTGTGTGAGTACCAATAAGTTGCGATTAATTTGCAAACCTAAAAGGCTTTGTTTCGGACCTTGAACCAAGAGAACATCGCCAAATTTTAAGCGGATTTCACTCAGACGTTCTCGTGTAATTGCTTGTCCGCGATGGACTGCTAATACTGTGACATTATAGCGTTGACGAAAACGTATTTCTTTGACAGTGGAACCGATGAGATTGGAGTTAGAAGGAATTAAAACTTCGGCAATACCTTCGTCTTCCAAGCTAAGTTGTGCTTGTAAAGACTTTTTCTTGCGGATAAATTCGGGCAGAATTTCAATACCTTCTTCATCCTTAATTTTCAGCAAATCCTCTTGATTACTCCTAACTAAAAGCACCGCACAGGCTTGTAATTTTGTATCTGACAAAGGTTGGTGAAAACGGGTATTATCAGCAATAATTTCCAATACATCTACATCAAACTTATGTTGTAGACCGCTCGAATCTAATGTTTTTCCCACCAAATTAGACCCAGGAGGAATCAAAATTTCACTTATGTAATCTTTCAGACCGTAGTCTTGAGTAAGAATATCATCAGTGTGTTTTCTGCGACTTGGTAAAAGCCGTGGTGCTAATAAGGCTAGATAAATGAGACCGATGGTGAATGTGATTAACCCTAATTGAGTGAATTGGAATAAGCTAAATGTTCCGTATCCTAATTGTTCAGACAAACCACTGGCTAATACATTCGTCGATGTGCCAATTACCGTAATCATACCCCCCAAAATTGCCGCAAATGATAGGGGTATTAGTAACTTGGAAACTGAAACTTTTTGCTTGTTACACCATTCCTCAATAATGGGTAAAAAGACGGCAACAACAGCGGTATTGTTAATAAATGCTGTAATTGGACCAACAATTACCCCCAAAGTGAAGATTTGCTGACTAGGACGTTTACCACCACACTTGAGTAAAAAGTCACTAACAATTTGAATTGCTCCTGTGCGAGCGATCGCTGCACTGAGGATAAACATTGCCATCACGGTAATGGTAGCAGAGTTACTAAAACCAGAGATACTCTCTTCTGGGGTGACTAACCCTAGAACCGTTAACAGCAGTGCGACAATGATAGCGACTATATCTGACGGGAACCATTCAGCAACGAATAGAAACAGTGCCAAGACAACAATGGCAAGTGTGAGGAATATTGTCATGTGCTTGCCAATAATAGTGCATTTTTGCCTCCCACCTGCGATCGCGTTTCATTCCCAGGTGTCCAGAACTTGATACAATAGTTAGATAGTCGAGTATTTGTGCGATTGGATATACAAGCAAGGTAACGCATCCCTTTGGTTTCAAAAATTTTCAGAAGTTCGATTGTTTATAAGTTCGCTTACTAAACTTAAAAACTCTTGATGAATAAATGAGATTTTCCTGAGAAATGAATTAGGAAAATCAAAGAATTGAAAATTGAGGGCAATCTCAAATTTGACAATCCTCCAAAAGCACCATGGGGTAAGGGTATAGGCTGTGTTATGTCATATCTTGCACCATTCATCTCTACTTTGGTGCGTTGCGCTTTGCGACAACACACCCTACTTTTTCAGGGTGTAGGGTGTAGGGTGTGTTATGAGTTTAGTCTAACGCACCTAAGATTTTGACTGAGTTAATGTTGAGATAAGTGTAGATTAAATCTTGCACACCTCGTATTAATACTGATTTTTTTTTCTAGCAATAAACATATATAGCGGTTTTCAGTTGAGTGTAGACGCCAAGCGGAACCTCTCGTAGAGTGGTACACAAATTTTACCTCACCCTTTCCCCTCTCCTTATTAAGGAGAGGGGTGGCTTTAGCCGGGGTGAGGTTGTGTAGGGTGTGTTAGTTGTAGGTGTAGGGTGTAGGGTGTGTTATGACTTTAGTCTAACGCACCTCAGATTTTGACTGAGTTAATGTTGAGATAACTGTAGGGGGGATTAATATAGGATATATATTGTAATTAGGCAATCATTGAGAACTAATTCATGGTAGAAACCATCCAAGGAAAAGATATAACACTTGCTCAACTCAGCGAAAGATTTGCCTTGGAACGTTCCGATGATGAAAATTTCTTTCGTGAATGGCACTCTGAATTACCGCAACTAAACTCCCAAGAAAAACAAGTACTGGATGAAGTTAAAAGTGAGTATCTCTACCTGTCAAAATACCCTTTATTAGAGCCGATTTTTCAAATGGTGGTACTTTCACCATTGTTAAAATTAGCAGGTTTTTACAAACCACCATTTTACATTGCAGCAGAGCAAAAAATATAAATTTTTGACGATAATCAAGGAACAATTATTAGAGGCAACCTCGATATCTTAGTTTTTCATCCACCATTTTGGGTGTTGGTTATTGAAGCAAAAAAAGCTGAGTTTTCTTTAGAAGTAGCAATCTCACAGGCATTAGTTTATATGCTGGCTAACCCCAATCTTGAGAGGTTATTTATAAAGTAAACCAGACCCAAGAAACCGGGTTTCTTTGAGACTAAGTACGATGCGGATTCGATACTCCACCCATAGAAACCCGGTTTGGACCTACACCTATAGACTTAATATTTACTTGCGAAATAGTCTCTGAAAAACCCGCTTTTGGATTTGTCACCAATAGTAATGAGTTTCAATTTATAAAATTAACTCGACAAGGTGAACCAAGATATGCTAGGTCATATCCTCTATCAATTTATCGTGGTGATGATATTTATCAGGCTGTGGGTGGATTGAAGCGTCTTGCCCAATTAGCTATTCAACAATAAACATCTCCAAAAATTATGCATGGGTTGTCCGAAATCCTTGTAGAGACGTAGCAGTGCTACGTCTGGAACATTTTTTCGGGAAATATCTAATAAAGTTTATCAAATGTCATACTTCTTACCCATGACAAATAGCACGAAATCTGATGAAATAATGGTAGATTTACCAATAGTAAAAGGATGACACACAGGGTTTTAATTTTGGGAGGACGGGGACGCATTGGTTATAGTGTAGCCCAAGATATAGCTAACCACACTCAGGCGGAAATTACAATTACTGGACGCACGGCAAACCATGAAACTAGGGATGAACAGATACAGTTTCTAGCTTTGGATTTGGCGGACACTGAAAAGTTACGAGAAGCTATTTCTAATAGTAATTTAGTTATTCACTGTGCTGGTCCTTTTCATTACCGGGATACCAATGTTTTACAAATATGTATTGAACATGGTATAAATTATATAGATGTATGCGACCATCGTTCTTATACTAATAAGGCGTTACAATATCACGAACAAGCAGCAAATGCAGGAGTAACGGCGATTATTAATACTGGCATTTTTCCCGGTATTTCTAACAGTATGGTACGCCAATGTGTAGAACAATTAGATATACCAGAAGAGATTCATTTAAGTTATGTAGTATCTGGTTCCGGTGGTGCTGGGGTAACAGTAATGCGAACTACCTTTTTGGGTTTGCAAAATCCCTTTGAGGCATGGATTGATGGTAAATGGCAAGAAGTGAAACCATATACAAAAAGGGAAGCTGTAGAATTTCCTCCACCCTATGGACGTAGCGGGGTTTATTGGTATGATATGCCAGAAACATTCACTTTACCGAAGGCTTTCCCTACAGTTAAAAGTGTAATTACTAAATTTGGTTCGGTTCCTGATTTTTATAACCACTTAACTTGGATTGCAGCCAATATATTTCCCAAGTCGTGGATACAAAATCCGGGGGGGATAGAATTTTTATCCTATGTTAGTCATTTTATGACCGATGTTACTGACAATTTTAGTGGAATTGGGGTAGCCGTGCGTTCCCAAGTCACGGGGATTAAAGATGGGGAAAAAAAAGTTTATTGTGCGACTTTGGTACATGAAAATACAGCAGTGTCAGCTGGGTGTGGTACAGGTAGTATTGCCCAGTTAATATTAGAAGAAAGGTTGAAACATCTTGGTGTTGCACCTGTGGAGTCAGCTTTACCTACAGATTTATTTGTGGAAACGATGGATAATCGGGGAATTAAAATAATTGGTAATTGGTAACTATAAATTCGCCTATTTTCAATCATGAACCAGACAAGAACGACACAAGTTATGGAAAAAACTCAAAGCTGAGTACCCTATATTGAAAATCAGCTAAAAGACCGAGAAATGAAGCCAAAATATGCTCAATAACTGAAAATTATAGTTGAAATATCTTAGTATTTAGTACCTGATTGAAGACAAAAAAAACACAATAAATATCGCTGAAAAGAAAACCATGAAAGATAATAATTCTACTCAAAAGGCAGAAATTACTATTGATACAATTTCAGGTGCAGCTATTTACAGTAAATCACTTCTGAGGATTTATGATTTTTTTGTATTAGGTTTATCAAATACATTTTTTTGGAAATGTCCAACTAAATTAATTCTCCACTTTTACAACCAACACGTCTCGGAGAAACATCTAGATATAGGAGTAGGAAGTGGCTATTTTTTAGACAATTGCAAGTTTCCCAATGCGAATCCTCATATTGTCTTAGTAGATTTAAATTCTAATAGTTTAGAATATACTGCACAGCGCATAGGTCGATATAAACCCACTACTTTGCTTGCTAACGTTTTCCAACCACTACCTATAGAATCAACTTTTGATTCGATTGGAATCAACTACTTATTGCATTGTCTTCCTGGTAATAACATATTGAGTAAAGGTATTGTTTTCAAAAATCTTAAAGCTTTGCTCAATGATGGTGGTATTATTTTTGGAACGACCATTCTTGGCAAAGGAATATCACACAATATCTTTGCCCAACAATTAATGCGTATATATAATGCTAAAGGAATATTCGGCAATACAAATGATACTCGCGAAGATTTAGAAGCAATTCTCAAAAAATGTTTTCGTACTTATGATATCCATATTGTAGGTTCTGTTGCTTTTTTTGCAGCATGGAAGTAAATATAGGACTCCTATTTGATTTTTGTTAGCGTAGCCTGCGCTTGCGCTTAAAAACTCAGTACAATTTGACCTCCCTTCTTTCCTATTCCCTATTCCCTATTCCCTATTCCCTAATTCTGATCTATAAAAGTAAGACTTTCTAAATATCCTCTGAGGAGATAAATGCAATTAATTTTATTCAGTAAGCCGGGATGTCATTTATGTGAGGGCTTACAATCAAAGTTGGAGGAAATTATGCAGACCGGGAATTTTCCATCCCTACAGTTAGAGGTGCGGGATATTACTACCCGTGATGATTGGTTTCAGGCTTATGAGTATGAAGTGCCAGTACTATTTTTAGCAAAAGGAGATAATCTACAGCCCATACCCCGTCCCTCTCCTAGGGCAACTGTAAGTAATTTGCAGCATATGTTACAGAAATACTTATAGGTATCACAAACAATTTGTCGAAAAAAGAAACATGGTGCAAAATATGCCCAAGGTAACCCTGTGAGGAGGTTAGGTAGATGAAATTGCGGGAGTTATTAGCTACTGTCGAGGGAATTTCTAAATTACCGGAACACCCAGCATTAGATGCAGAAATTCAAGGTATAAAGACTAATTCCCATGCTTGCAGTACTGGAGATTTGTTTATTGGAATGCCAGGAACTAGGGTAGATGGGGGTGATTTTTGGGAAAGTGCGATCGCATCCGGTGCGTTAGCTGCCCTTATATCTTCCCAAGCACTGCAAAAACACCCTCCATCCCCCGATATTTGCGTCTTGAGTGCCTCTGATATGACTAAAGCTTGTGCTGATATAGCTGGGGCTTTTTACGGCTATCCAGGGCGAAAATTACCCATGGTTGGGGTAACTGGTACTAATGGTAAAACTACAACTTCTCACCTAATTGAGTATTTTCTCAATCAAGCACATCAACCAACAGCTTTAATGGGTACTCTCTATACCCGGTGGAAGGGTTTTGTACAAACAGCAGTGCATACCACACCCTTCGCAGTAGAGTTGCAGCAGCAGTTAGCAGCAGCGGTGGATGCAGGGAATAAATATGGGGTAATGGAAGTTAGTTCCCATGCTTTAGCACAAGGAAGGGTTTTGGGTTGTAAATTTGAGGTGGGAGTCTTTACCAATCTTACCCAAGACCATTTGGACTATCACAAAGATATGGAGGACTATTTCGCAGCTAAGGCTTTACTGTTCTCCCCCGATTATCTCCAAGGAAGGGCAATCATTAATGCTGATGACTCCTATGGTAAGCGCTTAATTGCTAGTTTAGATGCCAATCGGGTTTGGAGTTACAGCGTCAATGATTCCACAGCAGACTTGTGGATGAGTGACTTAAGTTACCAGCCTGATGGAGTAAGTGGAAAGTTACACACCCCAAAAGGTGATATTGCCTTTAATTCGCCTTTAGTTGGTCAGTATAACCTCGCAAATTTACTGGCAGCACTAGGAGCAGTTTTACACCTGGGATTAGACTTACAACTAGTCGCTGACGCGATTCCCGACTTTGCAGGGGTTCCCGGAAGAATGGAGAGAGTGCAAATTAGTCCCGACCAAGATATTAGCGTCATTGTGGATTATGCCCATACCCCCGATAGCTTGGAAAACTTACTCAAAGCCTCCCGTCCCTTTATCCCTGGTAAAATGATATGCGTATTCGGTTGCGGAGGCGATAGAGACCGTACCAAGCGTCCGAAAATGGGTAAAATCGCTGCTGAATTAGCTGATGTCGCAGTCGTGACTTCAGATAACCCCCGCACAGAAGATGCACAAAGAATTCTAGAAGATATTTTAGCAGGGATACCAGATGGGGTAGAACCGCAAGTCATATGCGATCGCGCCATTGCCATTCAAACCGCAATTTTGCAAGCACAGCCAGGAGATGGTATTCTGATTGCTGGTAAGGGTCACGAAGATTACCAAATTCTCGGAACAGAAAAGATTCACTTTGATGACCGAGAACATGCTCGTAACGCTTTAGCAACCAGAATGCAATCGTAATATTGCCTAACTGACATTGGTGCAAGTTGTTAGTTAAAACGCACTCTCATGCATTGCCCAGTCTGATTTATATGATAACTTGCACTATTCTCAATTTTCCCATCCTTCCCACCTAGGAATAAATTCCCAGGCTGATACACAAAGTCTGATAAATCAGACTGAGTAAGGGTTCCAGCGCGTTTTAACGTGCTTTGTCTGTAGGTTCCTTGAAATTTATTTCAAGGTGGGTTGTGAGGCTAAACGACATTGGTGCAAGTTA
>JAAUYI010068387.1_pt1 | contig 14418 bp, 13 predicted proteins | sample 7278041 | NCBI WGS metagenome assembly JAAUYI01 (sample SAMN14350216, study PRJNA611818) | marine sediment metagenome | isolation source: surface marine sediment (0.6m) | place: French Polynesia: Moorea | collected 2018-08
GTGTTGCATCTCGTTTCCCTCCAATTTTGATTACCTCTGGAGGGTGTAACACTTTTCTCCTCCAGCCACCATCTCCGTGACCGTTCGGATTGCTATGCGAATTCAAGGGTAATATGACCTACCTCACAAAAAACTACCGCTTCTTTTAGCAGTTATTTTTTGAGGTAACTTTTTTACCGTCGTTCCCTGGTGCAAGGAGTAAGTAGGATTAGTGATTCCTGACGTTTTTATTTTACACTACTTTTTCAACACTACTCCTCTCTCTTTCGCCCCTTTTTACAGGGGGTCTGACCCCTCATAGCCTCACTTTATAAGCGCTTTATAATCCTTTCACCTAAGCTATACAATCTTTTTTACCAGTGATAGTCGTCTCTTTTTACACCAAAACATAGCCAAACAGATGACTGATTACCTACTTTTTAATTGATAAAAAAAGTGAGACCAAAGTGACTAAATTAAGGGCTAAATAACTGCTCTTTAATATCAATTGGAGCAAACCAATTTGGAATACTTACTATCTGCTCCTCTCCACTAATCTTTAGTCGTGCTTCTGCTTTCGGCTTTTCTCCATCCTCAGAGAAACGCTCAATTAGTATTACCGACTTATCCCTTAGCTCCTTAAAGCCTGTAGCATCCCCTGTAGCAGCATTGGTAAACGTATGAGCGATACAGATTATCCGGTCACGTCCGCCCCTAGTGTCACTCATCGAATGCCTGACAAAGGCTTTTACTGCATCTCTGCATTCTGGTTCGATTGATAATTGGGTCATTTCGTCATAAATGGATTGGACATATTCCGGTTTGGGGTTTTCTCCCATCCGTTCTGCCCATACATCAATTGACTCTAAGAACGCTTCGGCAATAGCAGTGTGGTTGTTGTTAGATCCAACTAGGATTTCCTCGAAGTTGGGGAATACCTCTGAAAGTGGTTTCCAAGCATCATGTATATTTTTCTGTCCGTGAGCATCCACTACTAACCTAAGCTTCCAGCCAAACAGGGCATAGCGGGTTAAAGCTACGGCGGTAGCAAATGAACTTTTACCGCTTCCCTGCTCTCCCACTACCCAAAGCGGTTTTTTGCCATTTATAACTCCCCAAAGCCAGCCATCTTCATGCTCCTTTAGCTTCTGGGTGATAACTTTCTTTCTCGCTTCTGGGGTGGTGGGGTTAGCTGATATATCAGAAGGCGGCTTTCTGTATTTCTGTATTTCATGCTCGGCTCGTGCCGCATCCCTTAAGTTTTCAGCAATCTGTTTGTCCATCGCTGAATGTTGGGTCTGACGAGCTTTTAAGTAGTCTTCTAGTTTTAACTGAGAACGGATGGCTTCATTTTCATCATCCGTAAGTCCTAACTCTTTTCTAAGTAACAGGTCACGTTGGCTCTTTCGGTCTTTCGTTATCTCTTGATCCAGTTTCGATTTATGCCGTTTTACCTCCCGTTTTGAATACTCTTCTTGCCAAGTGCTATAGTTTTCCGTCTTTTCAGCTTCACCTAACTCATAGTCTCGTTTCTTGAGTCGATTTACTCGCAGAAGTAAACAGCCGGTTAGACCCCAAAGGCTGATAATTGATACCCCATTTCCTAATAACTGGTGGGGATTGTCGGTAGGAAGGTCTGAGACTTTTAAGATGGCATCTCCTTTGTAAGGAATAATACTCCCAAACCTCCCATAACGCTGCCACTCCTCGGTTAGTACGTACCTGGGATGGTTGCAGTACTGTTTATTAAGCCGCTGTTGTCCCTCGATGCCATTTACCGATTTCGGGCAAAACTGAATCTCGGTCAAATCATACGGTTGCCGGGATTGACTGGCAGAAAAGCCCAAAATAGCTGATAAGCCAAATGTTATAACTCCACCAAGTTCTACCAGTCCCCCTCCCTTCATCTCTCTACCTCCTACCCCCAAATACAGCCCAGAGGCTACACACGACGATAAATACCGCTATGCCAATCGAAAGCCACGGACTAAGCTCCGGGTTTTGTCCTTCTATGGTGCGGATATCTTCCGATAGTTGCGCTGCGGTTTGATAAGTTAGATCCGAAAAGTATTGGTACTCTTTTACTGCTAAAAAAGTTACCCCGGCTGATACTATAAAACCGCCCACTGTCCTAAAGGCATTTTGCATATTTTCAACCTCCAGTCCCTCCTGGTAATTTACTCTCACTCCTGAAAGCCCAACTAAAGATGAAACACTTGATATCGAAAAACAGAGGCTTACTGCTAACCAAAAATTAATCCCTCCTCCGGTTAAAAGTAGCCACCTAGCTATAAAGAATCCGGTGGCATTTAGTGACCAGGAAACAAAGAAAACAGCAACTTTTTCAGTGGTATGAATTACTCTTAATCTCTGCTCTCGTCTCACGACTAAATGGTCACTTAGGTCTTTGGGAAGTTGGGTATCTTCGGCGTAAATGGGCAAAGTTTCTGTCTCCGTTTGGTCGGTAAAATCTAGCTCTTCTAGCACAATTTACCTCTCTTAAAATCCTAAGATTGTCTCTTTAATTCGTTGGATAATCGATGGTTTGGCGTACTCCTTTTTAGGTTTTAACTCCTGTTTGGCTTCACTACCCATCTCTAAGTAGTAACGACCCATATCACGGTCGTGCTGCAAATCAATTGATTGCTGTTTTACCTCTGGTAGAAGCTCGGCTTGAAGTAATTTGTAATCGCCATCAACACTTAAGAAATGTTTGTCAAGCCAAGCCTTCATTTGAATATAATTTGTAGCCTGGTTATGACGAATTTCTTCTCGCTCTTTAGCAGCAGTAAAATCAAGCTCCATCTCTGCTTGCTGGTGTAAGAGATTGGTGTTAGCAAGTTCGGTAGAATTTACCGCTTTATCAATTGCTACTCCTGATTTCCCAGCCGCTTTTAGTGCTTCAGAAAGTGCCGTGTTTAGGTCTTGAGTGCCTTGTATCGCTTGCAGCGCTCGCTCTTTTACCTGCGGGGCAAGCTCTGATATTAGCTGTCCTTCTTTGCCCATATCTGCTAGCCGTTTTAAGGCTGATTTATCGTTGTGCAGTGCCCGGATAAGTAGGTTCATCGATAAGCCAAATTTAGGATTTAGCTCCCTTTGAAGCCCTCTCGATTTTTTCGAGATTAGGTTTTTTATCTTCATAATATTGATTACAGAAATGTTTTCTCTCTGGTGTATAAACTTCAGTGCAGAGATACCTTATACGGTCATTGTATTGCCGGATCTGTTCTTGCTGCTTTAGGTATCGTTGGTAGTTGAAATGATTGGTTAGTGGTAGGTAGACCCCAAAATGTAAGGGGAGTAAAATTGCTGAAATTGTGACTAGTGAAAAGGTGATTCGCTCTAGTACGGTGAATTTAGATAGACGAATGAGACAAAACTCAAGTAGGGTGTAATCTGAGGCTGATTTTTGCTGGGGTTTAGATAGAGATTCCGTATTCAGAGACGAGGCTTGTGATGTCGTCGCTGAGTTTTTTTGACCCTTGAAAGTAACCTTCTACTACCGCTCCGTAGTCTACCTGAGAGCGTTTCATTGCCTGAAGTTTGCGCCGTAACAGTTCGGCTTCAATCTGGGGCATTGCTTCAATTAGACTTACGATGCTCGTGGTTTTTCGATCCGCTTCCTCTAGTAACTGTCTCGCTAAGGCTTGATTTCGGCTCGTATCATCTTCCGAGATTTCACGGATGATTTCGATTGCCTCCTGGGGTGCTAATTGAGTGATTGAATTGGGCTTTCTCTCCTCTAACTCTTTACTCCCTCTAGTTGTAAGAGCCTTTGACTTAGCCTCCGTTTCTTCTCTTTGTGATAGAACTATCTCTTCAGTTCCAGTAGTATTGACACGTTCTTTAGTTATGAATGAACTACAAACCGAATCAACCTCCTTGTCACTTATCTGAGTTAAGTCAACGTCTGGGAAACTATTTAAAATCTCATCCCTTATATCGTTATAGGTTACCGATATATCTTGACGTTTTAGTCGTGCTTGAATCTTTTTCAGGTTTCGATTCTCACTCTTTTTATCCCCTGTCATCGGATTCCTCCTGTTTACGACGAGTGGTGTACGCATAGGTCAATATCTTATAAGCGGCTTCAAAACTGTATCGACTGGTTCCTTTAAATGAAAAACCAGCCTGATAAAAGGGCTTATACACTAAAGCGCCCCCAGCTCCATCCTTCTCAATTAGGTCTTTAAGTTCACTACCTAAAAGAGTTTTTCCCTTATATCCAGATGTAAACTTATTCAGTTTTGAAATTGCCGCTTTCGTAAGTGGTTTACGCGGACAGAGACTTTTAAAATGGGCGTAAAATGAAACATTTTGGTACGTTAAACTCAGCCCCACTTCCGCCATCTCTGCTCTAATTTTTAACCAATGGTCATGGCGTATGACCTTTCCGTATACCTCTTCAAACTGTAATCTATAAGGGTCATCTCCTGTCTTTACAGTCGGCATTTTTGTTAACCGCTATTGCGGTGAATTGTCCAATAGGAAAAAATATAGAAGGCAACCTTCCTGGATTACGCCTTAGCGTTTTATGCACTCTATTTTTTGTTCCTGCACTTACGCTAACGCTTACCTACGAAACCATCAACTAGTTGAGGATTTAAAAAACTTATATCCCCTGCCTCGTTTACTTCTGCCTGTTTTCTATTCACTAAATTCAAGCCAAACTTAACAAAAATGCCTGTTATTAACCGTATCAAAGAGTTTTTAGATAGCCGTGGGATTTTGCCATCTCACTTCTCAAAACAGGCAGGTATCGCTGAAAACACGGCATATACTCTCTATAAAGACCCCTACAAGAAACCAAACTCTACGGTGTTAGATAAGATTTGTGATACTTATCGGATTGAACCAAGTGAGATCCTAAAATGGGTGCCTCCTGAAGAATTCAACAAAAAAGGTGACCGTGCAAAAGAATAAAGTGAATTCTTACTTTGTCACCGTAAAATCTATAAAACTTGTCACCATAAAATCTGCATCCCCTAGTGCAAGGGGTTTGCACCCTCTATTTTTTAGGCATAAATACTCAATTTTTACCATACACGCGATAAAATCGGGGTGCAAAACTCTAAAATTTCATCACCATAAAATCTTTATCGTCTGAAATCCTTGCTGTATCTACCTTGCACTCCGTTACCGTATTTTTTTCAGCTATTTTTACCCCCAAAATAGCACCCTTTTAGCTAGTGGGATTTTGAAATCCTCGCCCCTGCCCCTACGTACTAAAGCACCTAAGTATTGGATCAACTGGGGCGCAGACAGGCGAGCCAGTGACGAAGTGTGATGGAGCGTGACGAAGCCACTGTGATTGATGAAAGGCTTATCTGGAAAGGATTTCACGACTGTGACGGTTGCCAAAGCTTCAAAACGACCCGACCTCTACCATTTATCTAGTAACTCCAGCAGCATGGTAAGCGGAATTAGCTTTTCAACAACTTGCTCACACTCCCGCTACGGCTACGCCTTCGCTACCGTGTGACCAAGCTATTGAAAAGCTAATGAGTTTTCCACACTCCGGCTACTGCTAGACCCCCCTTACGGGGGAGGGGGGATTTTAGCCTCCGTGTGGAAAACTCCCTTGTTTATTTTTATTTAAATGGTATTCGCTCCCTTCCGCTTGAGGGAAAAAGCGCCCCCTGCTTTTACCAGCAGGGACGAGATTTTAGTTAATACTCACTTGGTAAAAAACAGAGCCAGTTTTCTCGATCTTGTTCCGAAGGCAGGTAAACCGGCTGCACATACAAAGTAAGCCGCTCTAGTGGAAAATCGGTGTAGTCGATTAATTCTGAAAATACTGGCTCGTCTTTGTCCTCCTCAACCCAGATTTTAGCTCGGTTATTGTCAACTCGAATCTGCCAGAACTGAATCCGTTTTAAGTTCTCATTCTCTCTGATTAATGGGTTAACCTGATGTGAGGCGATAAAATCCATAAGCCAATAACACTCAGCACTTTCTGCTAGATATTTAGTGCCATCAGTTAACAGAAAATAGGGAAACAGTAGTGAATAACGAAAATACCCACTTGTCCCGGTAAACTGCCTTAAATTACTCGCTAACTCCTCCGGCTTGATTCGGTTTAATTTATTATTCATAATACCTTATTCCTTATTAGGATAAGGGGCGCGGGGTATGTTTGCTAGACTCTGCCGCGCCCCTTTTTTTGTTATTTAAATGGATGAAAAACTAACTTATTATCCGGCTTAAAAAAGCTTCCCTCTACTCTTCCCCAGTTGCAAAAGTCATTATAATTACCTACAACTTTAGGTCAATACGTAGGAGGAGAAAAGTAAACTTTTCTCCTCTTTTTATACCTAAAACTTAAGCACTTAATGACTGTTTAGTTTGAATATCATGAAGAAAACCGACCGCCTTTTCAGCCTCAGCGGCTGCCCGAAAGATTGCCCGTTTATCCTCTCTTAAAACCGAAATCCAAGTTTCAATGTAACCCGCGTGATCCGCCCTTACTTCACCATCTGGCGCAACCCCCAAATCAGCACACAGATAAGCTGCCCCAAGCTCGGCTATAAGCTTCTCTCGTGCATACTCAGGGGAGCCAAAAGAACTCCCTTTAAAAGAACGCTCTAAACGGCTCCTGTGCCCCGTCCAGTGGGTTAGCTCATGAAGGAGTACCGAGGCGTAAGCCTCCGAGTCTTTAAAATACTGAACCTCTGGCATCTGGATATAATCACTACCAGGATGATAAAACGCCCGAAAGCCACCAGTTTTTACCCTGGCATCCGTTAGCTCGACAAAATCATCAACCCTTTTTAGTCGTTTAATATCTCGCTTTATCGGCTCATTTTTTCCGTAATAGCTATCAGGTAAACCCTCAATCTGTTCAATGTTAAAAACCGTATACTGCTTTAAGTACCAGTAATTATCCGCTACCTCTTCTCCATCTTCTAAAACTTCCTTCTTAGTTGCTCGATTGCTATAGACAGTCCGTGCCCCCTGCTCTCCCTTTTTCACCGATGCCTTTAAACTCTTTGCTTGCTTAAAAGTCATCCATGTCGGCTGAACATACCCCCGCGTTTGTGCTTCCATCCAAAGAATTAAAACATTAATCCCGCTATAAATTTCCCCGTTATGCCTTAGCGGTCTCATCACCTCACCGCCACCACTCCAAGGCTTAACCCACGGTCTAACCCCTTGCTCTAACTCCTCTATTATCTTTGAGGTTATCTGGCTATAAATATCAACTTGATTTGCTCTCTTTTTTTGATTATTCTGCATCTTAAACTCATTAGTTTTAGGAGCAAGGGGTAACTTTCCACGGTCTCCCCTTGCTCCTTTTTAGACATTAAAAAATAAGCCAAGAAATCACCCTTCCTGACTTGCTCATCTCTTAATCAAAAAAACCTATTCGGTCTAACCTAAAATCTCCTTTCGTCCACCATCTCCTAGTTGTTGTAAGTATTATAATTACCTACGGCTCTAAGTCAATACGTAGGAGGAAATTAAATAAGGTTTTTTATCTTTTTAGACTCAAACCACCCCGAAATAAAACGAAAAAGGCATCAGTAGTAAGGCTTTCTCTCTGCACTAAAGTGCGAAAGCCTTACTACTGATGCCTTGCTGAGACCACCCCGAAACACCACAAAAAAAAGCAGCTAAAAGAGACCCTATCGCCTCCCTTAGCTGCTTACTTTTGTTTCAATACCAAAGTTTACTCAAGCCGTTTAAGTCGCCTCTTAACCCTCCGCTTTACGCCTTTATACCGGGAGTTAATCCAAATCTTGACGTAATAAACTACATCCTCAAAACTCTCAAAAAAGATGTATTTTTCGTCTAGCTCCTCTAAATCCTTATAGAATTCTCGATAATCTTCATCAAACTCCTTTAAATCTAGTTCAAACTCTTGACTAAAACTCTCCTTCAAATTATTTTTACTCATGTGTTTTTCTTATTTAAGAGAGGGGGCAAACTTTCCAGGGCGTGCCTCCTCTCTTTTTAGTTAATACCGTAAAGGGAGCTAAATCTATTTAGCTCCCTCCGCTACTCTTCTACCCATCTCCTCATTGCTCCCTCAAGTATAATTACCTACGATATTTAGTCAATAGTTTTTAGCTTTTTTCCCTCCTACGAAGTTAGTTTTTTCTACAATTCAACCGACCTTTTTCGATCCATAAATTAGCTTTTAGGATGTCCGTCATTTGTCCTTTTCCGTTTTGGTACTGACTACCGCGCACCGGTAGCCGTTCCACCCTCCCGTTTTGGTCGTCTCTTTGGTCGCTGGTTTGGTCTCCCCTTGGAACGCTTCGCCCTTTCTGGTCGCCACTTTGGAAGGCATATTGGAACGTAGGTTAGCAGACACATGCACTAAAGTGCTTTCTTTCTATACTCGAAATATCCCCCCTACGACGAAGCGTCTTTTCCCCTCGATGCTTTCAATCAACAAATGCTACCACCGCCCCTCCTCCGGGAAAACCAAGCCATACCCGCTATTGATGGAGCCCGACCCCATCATCTGCCATATCGAAGGCACCGGGCAGTCCCAGAGCAAAACCACACCAAACAAAAATGCCCGTGCTAACTACTACGTCGAAAAGTCCTTTATCAAAAACACCCCAAGCGGTCGCTACTACGGCGAAGGAGCTAAAGCCTTGGGGCTACAAAACCAACCAATCTACTTTAACGACCCCACTTTAGCTCAACTACTCGACGGCAAACTCCCTGACGGGAAAACGGCTCTACGAAGAGGTGTTGGAACAGTTCGTCACTATAAAAACCGTAAGAATCCTTCTACATCAGTCAGCCATTGTGACTTTACCTTTTCAGTCTCCAAGGGGGTTTCACTACTTACCGGGATTTCACCGCTACCAATTCAGAAGAAATTAGTCCAACTGATGACCGAAACCAATGAGGAGCTAAATCAGCACATCTCAAAACACTGTGAAAGCCGTCTTAAAGCAGGAGGTAAAAACCGGGAAGTTTCAAAGCCAATTATCGCTACCTTTTTTCATTCAACTAGCAGAGATGGAGACCCCCAGTTTCATTTTCATAACAACTTAATTAACGGGGCACTGTGCAGCGATGGTAAATGGCGAGCAATCGACAACGATGCGTTCTTCAAAAAGGACGAGGGGTTTAGATACGAAGCCGGACAACTGGCTATCAACTCACTGAGAAAGAAACTCGAAACCGAGCTTAAGCTTAAAACCTATGACATCCCCTTTTCAGAAGGGAAAGGGGTTTCGTTTGGTATCTGTGGTATCCCCCCTACCCTGCTGCGGCACTTCTCAAAACGCTCTGAAAAAATTGACGAAGAAACTACTCCTGAGATGTCCGGCAAGGAACGAAAGCAGGTAGTCACAGATACCCGTCCCCACAAGAAAAGAATTACCAACCCCCAAGCCACCATGAACGAGTGGCAGCGGCAAGCCCAAGAGCTATTTAACTTCTCCTGGGAGGATGTTCTAAAGCCTGAAGTAATCGAAAAAATCTATGCCGAATACGGCTTTTCACCACCTGAGTTAAGTAAAAGAGAGGTAAAAGCTGAAAAACTCCAAGCTAAAGTTAATAAGCCCCAAAGCCAAGCACCTAAAGCCGGAAAAATTGCTACACCGAAACCGGAGTCTCCCTTAGATGAAAAGCTACTAACCAATCAGCCCCTAAATACTGAGCCTGGTGAGTTTAAAAACAACGCTGACCGAAACTTCGATTCCGCTCCTGCCGAGCTTTCCACTCCACCAGCAGCCAACAGCACAGAACCAAATACTCCCCAATCTCAACCAAAACTAGAGCCGCAACTGGGTAAGCCACAAGCTCTGGAGCGAAAAGAAAGGCAATCCTTATCTAGCCCATCCACTAACCCGGCTACACCCACCACCGATGATGAAATTATTACCGAGCAGCTATTTAAAACCGAATATTTCGAGTTTGAAAACGATACAGATTCCGGTTTCTACTTCTCCACCCCTGAAGAAACTCCCGAGCCACCCGCACACTTAACAGATCCAACTATTCCGCTAACTGAATATACCGAATTTCAAAGCGACTCTGGCTTTGCCTTCTCTGCCCCAGAGCTTAGTTCTGAGCCACCCAAAGCTTGGCAAGCTAACTCTCCACCCCTAGAACCAGACCCCCTACTGCCGGTTTACACCAAAATGGCAGAACACCTGGAGCAGCACCACGGCGGAGTTGCCCACCATACATCCGTCTTTAGAGCCGCTACCATCTACTCCCGAAACGGATTTCACGACTTTGATAACATCAAAAAAATTAGCCGCTCCTTTTCTAACCGCTACGTCTCAAATGAAAACCTAAACGAAGCCGGTAAAAGCTTAATCAACTACGAAGGTTTACGAGAAAAACTCCAAGCTAACTTTAAGCGGCTTTCAAACTTTATCGCCACAATTGACGACGACTACATTGAACAAAAAAAGAAAGCCTTAAAGTGTACCCTTCTTTATGCCACCGGAAAAATCACCCGTAAGCAGTATCTCCTCGGTAAAGAGTGGCAGAAAATGGCACGGCTCCGGTTTGAAGGGAAGATAACTCGCAAACAATATGACTGCTATCTTGAAACCCTCCGCTCCGATTTGAAGATTCCCAAATCAACCTGGATGATTTCAATTCGCTCCTGTTTTGGAACGACTAAAAAAGGGGTTTCCTACTTCAAGAAAATATCTGAAAAACAAGCTAGATACTGGCAATCCTACTCAGAGAGAATAGGAGACAAACACCCAGAAAAGCTCTCTAGAAGAGAGCGAAAGCGGATGAATAAACTAAAGCCTACCTGGAAGAAAGACCCGATAAATTTAGAGCAGAGAACCGTAAAAGACGGACTTAAAACAGTTGGGAAAGCCGTAGCCAAAGAAACTGTAAAAGCTTCGGTTAAAGTCGGAGTTAAAGTCGGAGTTAAAGTAACTAAGAAGATGACCAAAGAGGTAATAAAAGAAGTTCAAAAAGCTGGCAGACAGGTCAGAAAATCATCATATAGTCAACGAATGTAACGATTATAAAACTACTTTTACCGCATTAGCGTTAACCAGATTAAAATAAATAAATAACACCCATTTTATCCATTAAACTTGTTGCATGAATACCAGACAAGTCACACCTTTTCATAATATCTTACTTCGGCTCGATTCTTTCCGTATCTCTTCTTTTCGTAATACTCTTTTTTGGTTCTGTCTCGGCTTATCCCTAGTGTTTTTCTTATTCATTAAAAACGTAGAAAAACAGGCTGACAGCTATCAAGCAATTAGTCAGTTAGGTCAGGAACGACTCGAAAGAGCATCCGATTCTTATCTGCTTCGATTGGCTACTCACTCCATAAATTTAGAAAGCAACTCTGTTGACGCAACTAAACCCCCATTTTTAATCGATTGTACCCACTATTTTACTAACAACATAGAGGATGGTAGAGGTATACGATACATCCAGTGTAGTGATGCTGCTTCTGAGCTAAAGAGACGAGCAGCCATAAAAACCGGTCAAAGTACATCTGATATCACCGAAATCCTTCCTCGATATGACCGTTACTACATTATGAATAAGGAGGTTTACCCGGAAGAGAATCTCTCTACTAAAGAGACGATTTTACTTAATTCAAGTCAGGCTATCTCTCGATTTAAAGAGAGTAAAACAGCTAAGAACGTTCTCTTTTATCAAGCTAAAAGATTTCTTCAAGGTCTAAAACTGTGGCTTCAAATAGTCTTTTGGCTGCAAGTAATCGTAACTCTTTTTGGAATCGCTTATTACTACACCTTACTGGATGAACTTAAACGTGATTACCACCGACACCGTGACTATGACTACATTCGAGATATCTTCCAGTTAAATCATCTTGACTGCTTGAGAGAAGGCACTATCGGAGTCTTTCTTTGCGGCGTAGTTCCGCTTTTAAGCCTTTCCGTTATCAGCATTAATAACTTTAAATCCGGTGCCGTATCTCAACTTCCAAATCTGTTCGATCTTCTAATTCCCCTCGTTCTATTTGTCATCGGAATTCTATTTAATTGGCAGTTCTTTCGTTTATTAAGTTTTACCATACAGCCTGACATTATTATGAGTAATGCCGAATCCGACCGGTGGGAAGAGACTAAAAAACAGATCGAGGAGTTTAACGAAAGAGATGAAGAGGCTATCTCAGAAGACCAGTATGAACCCGAACCAGAGTGTTCCTGGAAAAAGAAAAAATGAGTAATCGCCATTTTAATAACCCCTACCTGGGCGCTAACCGTAGAGTGCCATTAATCCCAACATATCTCGACTCAAATCGCCAAAGCTATGAAAACGAGTTTCTCTTTCTCTGTGGTGCTTACAAGCTACTTAACCGGCTACAAGACCACGCCCTAATTATCGGTCAATCCGGTAGTGGTAAAAATAAGATTCTCAATCCACAAATCGCTAGTATGGTTCCCCTCTGTAAAGAGGGGTCTGGGCGACGGGCGATAGTCTTTTCATTTAAGGGAGATGAGGTAAGCTGGATTGCTCCGCTTTGTAAAGAACTCGGTACTCCTTTTTACTTCATGTCACTCAATGACCAACGTTCCTGTCTCCCCGAAGAAGATACTTCTCTTGTTCGGGGTTATGCCTGGGACTTTATCCGAGACACAGAAGGGCGACCCGATAAGATTCTCCAACAAGTTTCTACCACCTACCCCAAAACCGGATTTAAGGAGTCTGTCTGGCGTGACTCAGCAGTTTTAGTGACCTGTGCCATCATTGAAGCCCTAATAGCTATTTTTGGACTAGACGCTGGACTCCCTAATGTATGCGAAGCTACTGTTCAACTACTTACCGGGAATACCAACATCTTGGGGCACAATCATACTGGGAAAATCCTCAAGAAAAACTTCTTTGAGGATATTGCCGATGACACACGCGCTAGTGTCCTCTTTAACGTTACTAACACCTTAATCAAGTCTCTTTGGCTACCAGCCGCCCATCAGTACTACACCCCCAAAAGTCGCTGGCTATCACTGAAAAAGGTGATAAATGAGATGGAAGGGATTTTTCTGATTGCTCCTGATTTAAGTGCCAAGGAGGTCTCTTTCCCTAACATGACCGCTATGTTAGACCGGTTTGTTGATTTCGCTTCTGTGCTTCCCAACTCAAAAGAGATTAAAACCTTTGTTGTAGTTGATGAATTTCCGATGCTTGAAGGTACTGAATCTTTTGCTACTATCCTCAGTTTTCTTCGTGGTAAGGGGGTTCACGCTACCCTAGTATGTCAAAGTCTCAGTCAAATCAAAGCTGGCTGGAAAGAAAAGTCCGGGGCGATTATTGACAACTGCGGTACGATTGCCGCTTTTCACACCACCTCCGAGCAAGACGCTCAGTATTTAGTCGCACTGCCAGGAGTTAAGCGTTATATCGAAATCCAATCTTCAGCTAACGCCTCTGGGCGACACTTTTCAGTTAATGAGAATGCCCACGTAGTTGAAAGAACCCAGATGACTACTTTCGACTTTAAGGAAGGTCTAAAGAAAAGTAATCCTCAAATCGGTCTTCACTACTATCTCTACTGCAATGAACTAGGGATGTATACCAAGGGGGAGATTCCACCCGATAAAGTTGACTATCTTCAGCCAGATGAAGACCCCTCAATCCCTCACAGGATTGAAAAGCCACCCCATCTGCTCGATTTTCCCATCACCAACAATCCCTCACTATCCCCCAACCAAGGGCTTTTAAATCCTGAAAACTATGAAAGCTGGAAAAGTAGCGTTGATGACTTTATGAAAGGAGATAACAAATGGCTTAGAAAATACATCATTGATAGCTTGGAAGACATATTTACCAAGGGAATTGAAGATTTCATAGATAAGTTTGCGGACGAGGAGGACGAAGAAGATGATCCGGACGATTAACTCAAATCTAATCACTAAAAAAGAGCTTGTTGCTCATTACGGTCGCTCACTTTCAACCATTCGCCGGTGGCTAGCTGGGTTAGAGATTAAAACTTCGGCGGTTTACTACCCCAAGGAGATTATTCTCCTAATTGATGAGCGGATTAGACCTCATATTCCAAAGCGAATTAACCCTAGTCGAAATTACCAGGTAACAGTAGTTAAGCGGAGTAGACCGATAGGCAGAACAGATTCGTTTTCAAAAGTAGACTTAGAGCATTGTTTCAGGAAAGCTGATACTACTATTTACCGTTGGATTAAAACGGCAGGATTACCAACCTCGAAGCGGTTTTACTCTCCTAATGAAGTTGAAAAAATTAAGGAAGTTGGAACACTTTTTGCTCAAAGAATGACTGCCCGAGAGATTAAGGAGTTTTTGCAGATTTAAACCCGAAATCTTCCCAATCTTTAAAACTCTCCCTGTAGTTTTTTTAGTCTCACGGTTATCTCTGTTCACCTACTCAAAATAAAATTGGCTCCCCGACAGAATTTGTGGGTAGATTTTCGTAGGAACGAGCGTCTTGGGTGAATGTTGAGAGAGAAGTTCGTGCGGGGTAGTTTTGCACAGTTGTGAGCA
>JAAUYI010209978.1_pt1 | contig 14409 bp, 7 predicted proteins | sample 7278041 | NCBI WGS metagenome assembly JAAUYI01 (sample SAMN14350216, study PRJNA611818) | marine sediment metagenome | isolation source: surface marine sediment (0.6m) | place: French Polynesia: Moorea | collected 2018-08
CAAATCCTCGAATAAAAGGTTAACAACAGTACTTCTCTAGCCGATTAAATTGCCAGTGTAAGAACCATTCTTATTTCTTTTCTTCATGGTCAAATCCTCGAATAAAAGGTTGACAACAGTTATAATAGTAAAAGTATGAGATTTTTTAAAGGCTAGGTTACATTACTTAATATCTTAGATGTCTTTTGGAGTGATTAACTCTCAGGTACTATAGCCTTACTTTAAAATTTGAGTGGGCATATTTTTTCGCTCAAGAAGAGGAGGAATCGCAAGAATCACAAGCCAATTGACCGAAAAATAAACTGGATACAAGCCCCCGGATTTATCCGTGGAGAGTCAAAAATGTTTTCCTTGTTCTCATTAGCCCTTCGATTTATCGATGGGGTAACTGATAACTGATAACTGAGAACTGAAATGACTTCGCCAGACTGACTCGTGAAGTAATTTTCTCCCCTCAATGTTTTTCAAAAATTGGGATGATCCCGCAATTTTATTGTGAAAGTACTACCTTTTCCAACTTCGCTTTGCACATTCAAACTACCCTGATGTGACTTGACAATTGCTTGGGCGATCGCTAATCCTAAACCAGAACCACCAGTATTACGGGAGCGATCGCTATTTACCCGATAAAAACGGTCAAAGATCCGGTCAATTTCGGTTTGGGGAATGCCAATACCCGTATCTTCCACTTGGATACTTGCATAATGGTCACTACGGTCTAAAATAACTGTCACCCTTCCCCCTGCTGGGGTATACTGAATTGCATTGACAATTAAATTAGTCACTAAACGATACAATTGCTCCGAATCACCAACAATATTTACCTCTTCATCTACCCGTATTGCAGATATCAGCTTTACTTGAGCCGCCATAGCCATTGCTGTAAATTCTTCGACTAAGTCGCTGATAATATCATTTAAACAACACAGTTCTCGTTGTATGGGAATAGAGTGTCTATCGAAGCGAGACAGCATCAATAAATCTGCAACTAAACTAGTGAGTCGCTGATTTTGACGCTTGATAGTCCGCAGAATATCCCATATCTCTGTCCTATCTAAATCCGGTGTTAAAAGTGCTGATTCCACCGTTGCTTGGCTTGCGGCTAAAGGGGTTCGCAACTCATGGGCTGCATCCGCTGTAAACTGCTGAATTTGCCGGTAAGATTGGTAAATTGGTCGCATGGCTAATCCTGCTAACCACCAACTAGCAATAGCAACCATGAGCATCGCCATTGGTAATCCCACCACTAAACTCAATTTTACTGCATACATATAATCATTAATGTCTGCAATATTGCGCCCTACTTGGATATATCCCCAGTCTCGATTATCTCTGGTATGTAACGACAATGACATTTGGTGATAAAAATTACCTTGATTGTCTTTGATAGTTTGCCAAAGTTTTGTGTTTAAAGCCGAAGATATTTTCTGGGGATAAGAACCTGCGATCGCAATTAAATTACCTGGTTTATCAAATAAACGTACATAATAGCCTTGATGAATTGCATTTAAAATATGACGTTGCGAACTAGATTCTTGTTTAACACAACCAGATTCAATCAAACAAATATTTGGTAAAAATTCTTTAACAACTGGTTCTAATTTTCCTGGCTGTTTTAGCTTGAGTTCTAAATTGTTATGTAAGGTCTTTGCTATAAATTCTAATTCTCTATCTAATGCTACCTCATGGGCATGGGATACTGTGATATACAGACCAAATCCGCATACTGTTAAAATTAAACCCATAACGATGGCATACCACAAAGCCAAACGAATCCGGGTGCGTTGAAAAAGTTTATTTTGGTTCATTTGTCAGATTGAGACGATACCCCATACCATGCAAAGTTTCAATGGGATTTCCACAGCCACTACTAGTTAGTTTCCGTCGTAAAAGCCGCATTTGTGCCGCGACAACATTACTACTAGATTCCGCACCCACTTCCCAAATTTGATTGCGAATTTGTTCGCTGCTAAGAATTTGGTTGGGATGCCTCATAAAATACTCTAATAGCTGGAATTCTTTAGTAGTCAAGAGAATTTTTTCTTTATCTCCTGTAGCACTGTGATGAATTACCTTACTACTACCATAATCTAATGTCAGGTTACCAATAGTTAGTTTTTGGGGTTGAAATTGAGGGGAACGTCTTTGTAAAGCCCGTAACCGTGCTAGCAATTCTTCCATACCAAACGGTTTTACTAAATAGTCATCTGCACCCGCATCCAAGCCGCTAACTTTATCCTCCATACTATCTTTAGCTGTCAGCATTAATACGGGTAGGGGATTGTGATTTTGACGCAGTTTTTGACATAGTTCTAATCCTGACATTCCTGGAACCAACCAATCAAAAATAGCTAGGGTATATTCGGTCCAACTACTTTCTAAGTATGCCCATGCTTCGTTACCATCCATAACCCAGTCAACCAAATAGTTATGTTGGTGCAAAACACGTTTAATAGCTGCACCTAAATCTGGTTCATCTTCTACTAGCAGTATTCTCATACAAAACTGACTTGTCAACTGGGGCTATAACTGGTCACAGATTTTACCCTAGAAATAGATTGACACAATCTGATGAAATCAGCATGAAATCTGAATTAATTAGCAGATTTCCAGAATTAAAATTACTAGGCGATTACAAATTCACCGTAGGGGCGCAAGGCTTGCGCCCTTGTCATTGGTAAAATTATTTTCAAAAATCACCTTAAATTAAGATATATGTTTGGCTACTTAATACTTTTAGGTAGGCGATCGCTACACTTGGAGCTAAATATGAGATAATATAAACCTCATCCATCTTGAAAACTGGAGTTTTCCGTTCAAGGGGAATACCAAAAAATCAATTATCCTGTAGGGGCACGGCACCCACAATATTCTTCCATAGGTTGTAAGCTGACTGATGCCGTGCCCACCTCACCCGATTGAATATTCGTAACCAAAAACTATGGGTTTCAAAGTAGATGCGGTTTAAATAGCGAAAGCTGGTTATGATTTTGCATTTACAGCGATTTTCAGGTAAATAGACCACACCGTAGGGGTTTAGCAGTGCTAAACCCCTACATGAAGCTAAACCCCTACATGAAGATGTGGTTCAAATAGATGAAAACTGCTGTAAGTCGGCGTAAAAAATTCAAGGTATGTCATTGCGAGTGGAACGAAGTGAAACGAAGCAATCCCAAGGGTTTTGTGCTCGTTTACATTCTGTTACATAGTGATGTTTATTTGTGCCGACTTACTTACTTATTATTTGACCATAGTCTTTTTCACTCCCCCTCCCTTAACAACGGCTTCAGCGTCTGGGGGTCAGCGATACCCTGCAAAATGGCGCTGACAATCATCGAATCTTCAAAATCCAAGGGTTCAACCAGCGCCTCCTCATCCCTCTCTCCATCCAGGATGCGACGGATAGCAGCCACGCGATTATTATTGCCTACTTCCTGCATGTCAGATTCTAGCTGTTGCCTCACCTGTGCATCACCCACAGCAGCAACCACCCACGCAATAAACTGCCCATACTGTCGCAACTCATACTGCGTCCCCGCAAACGCCGCTTTTGCCCGCCGCGCCAGAAGACGATACTCCCGTGCTGGGGCTGCTTCCCCCTGCTTGTCGGCAATCTTTGCCAGGATGGTGTAGGTTATCCAAATCTCAGTGGCATCAGGATCTAGGTTTTTAAGGATTGCCAACGCCTCTTCTCCATACTGTCGCGCTTCCGTGAGGCGATGGTATTGCCCCTGGGAATTGCGCTGGTTTTGCAGTAGGTTGGCAAGGTTGCTGAGTACCTTAGAGGCAGTTGCTTTGTCCCCTAAAGCTTTAAATTCATCTCCAGCCTTTTTATACCAAGCCTCTGCCGCTTCTGGTCTGCCCGCATACATATTCACCATAGCCAATTGATTCCAGGTACGGGCTGCCCCTGCCAGATTCCCTTGGAATTCATCAATCCGCGCCGCTTCCCGATATGTCTCTTCCGCTGCATCCCACTGATGAGCTTCTTCGTACACCCTCCCCAGTTGGTGCCAAAGCACGGCTTCCGATGCAGGTTCATCAAGTCGCTGGAACGTCTTTAGGGCTTCCCGATAGCGTTTTTCTGCTTCGGGGAGGTTGCTTTGCACTAGGGCGAGGGTGCCGAGTTGTCCTTGTACAACAGCTATTTGATGGTCATTATCTTGTTCTCTGGAAATTGCTAATGCTGCCTCATAAGCTTTCCGTGCCTCCTCATAATCCCCCATATCCGTCAGCACATCCCCCAAATCAGTTTGCATTGCCCCCATTTGCCGCTTCACCTCGTCAGATGAATCTAACTGCCCTAACTCTACCAAAGCCTGACGGTAAAGGGTGGCGGCTTGGGCAGCTTGTCCCTGTTCCCTAAAGCAGCGCCCCAGCCTACCTAATGTAAGGCAGCGGTCATAACTCGGTGACTCTCCCAATCCTGCCAGAATCTCCCCAAACACCTGCGCCGCTTCCCCATAGTGCCCGTCACTGTAAAGTTTTTCCCCTCGATTGCTGCGGGCTAAAAAGTCATCCTTTTTCCCCAGCTTGGCAATCAGTACAGCCCTATCTCTGTTAAGTCCAAAGTTGTTGAGAAACCTGCTGACATTGTTCACAAAATGCACTGCCCATTCCTCATCTGCCTCCAACGCCCCATGCACCGCCATCAGCAAGTTCGGCAGTTCCCGCTGGGCTATGGCACGGGCAAAAACTGGATTGGGTATATCTTGTTCATACAAGTAGTTAGATAGTAAAGCATACCGCTGTCGATGGCGTGCTAGCAATTCCCCTTGTTCTTCCGCCGACAGCCGCAACCACAGTACTGGGGCAAGGGTGGGGTGAAATTTGAGAAAGGATGAATTAACTCCTGGCAGGTATTCTGCTTGCATCAATCCCGTGTTTTCCAAAGCGGGACGCAGGATTTGCCACTGGCTTTCCGACAATTCGGTAATCGCCAGCAATAACATCTCCAATGCCCCTCCCTGAAACACTCCCAACTTGGGCAACCACTGCTGGGCTTCGCCCTCTAGCCGTTCTAGGGATAAGTTTAAGGAAGCTAACAAACTCCTGTCTTTATCTGGTACATTCGTCGTGGCAGCAATCAACTGTTCCAAACGTTGACCAATTTCAGCAATGCGGCGGTATTTCAACTGCCATGCCAATAACTTAATGGACAGGGGATGAAAGTCCACCAATTTAAATAATTTTAATAACGCCTGCCTTTTGGGTAGGTCAAATTGTGGTTCTGGGGGCAATTTCATCAAAGTCTGGAAATAGTCCAAAGCATCTTCTTCTCCCAAACCCTGCAAGGGCAAGGAGATATGCTTTAAACTCCCCTCCCTGGAATAATCAGCATGAGCAAAATCGGGTGTGCGAGTGGTGAGTAATACCCGACAGTTGCCGACCTCAGACCATTGTTTAGCAACGGTTAACAACTCCTGCAATGGTTGTGGGGAAATGGTTTCTAAGTTATCCAAAATCAGTAACAAAGACTGCTTTTCCCCTTGCAGGTAAGCCCGAACCGCCTCTACATCCACAAAACTTCTGTCTAACACTGTCCCCAGGGTACTCACCGCCAAACCCACAGCATCCACCCCCTGAAAGGCGGCATAATCCACAAAACAAACTTGCTCAAATACCCCAGTGCGACACAACCAACGCCCAGCTTCACAGGCTAAATAGGTTTTCCCCTGTCCCCCAAAACCGGAAATGGTGATGCGGCGAGTTTGTTGCACAAATGCCCGTTCAATCTGCCAAATTTCCCGATTGCGTCCAAAGAAACCTGCTTCTTGCAGTTGGGGGAGATTGGAGGAGGGGGAGAGTGGGGGAGTGGGGGAGAGGGGGAAAGTGTCGGTTAATAACGGCGTGTCTCCGGCTGCTTGATATAGGGCTGGGAGGAACCAATCATCTAATTTCAGGGTAATTCTTTTTTCCCCCCGTTGTCTTTCGCCCCGTTCCCGATTGAGATACAAATCTCGGCGGGCATTATCTAGGGCTTCTCCCATGCCTTCACCCCGCATCAGGCGCTGATAAAATTTGGCAAACAATTGGTGGGCAGTTGTCACCAATACACTATAGGTCATTGCCAATACCGTGGGTATCCCTGCATGGGTTAATCTTGCAGCCACACAACCCATAGCATCTTCACCCGCCACGGCAGCTGATTGACAAGCAGAGAGGACAATTAACCCCACTTTTTGCCGGTTCAGCATATCCCCTAGGGTTTCGGCGGTAATTAGGGCTGTTTTGCCTTCTTTGTCCTCAAATAACAAATAACCAGTATTGCCCCCATTGCCATTTTCCCCCTTAGTGGCGGCTACGGGGTCACTCAATTTTGCCTTTTCCTGCAAGCTACCATCAGCGTCATACACCCCATGACCATCAAAATGCACAATATCAATGGGGGGTTTACGCTTATCTTCCAACCGTTCGACTAAATTATCCAAAGTCGCCGGACGCAAAAATTCTACCTCCACCCGTCCAGCAGCTTCCTGTTCAATGGCATCCAACACAGCCCTTGCTTCCCCCCTGGGGTCAATAAATCCGGCATCCGTGGGACGACTAATGACAAACAGCAAGCGCAAACAGTCCTTTTGCTTAATTTTAAACGGTCTGCGTCCACCTCCTGCCCCTGCCAACCGGCGACGAATGGAAATACGGGGATTGTCATGGACTAAATAAGTACCTGCCGAGTCCCGTAATAATTCCCAGGGAAGGGATAAAATTGCTGGGTGACTGGCGCTGATGGTTAATAAGCGTGTTTCCTCATCTGCGTCTTGGAACTGATTAAATATCCGTTGGGCAGGGCGATGGTTAAAAACAGCGTCAAATAAATCTTCTCCCCACTGCGGTAATTTTTGTTGTATTTGTTGCGCCCGTTTATCATCTACTTCCGTAGTATAACGGGAAGAATACACTTCTAAGTACCAGCGAATCTCCTCTAAGTCTGCTGTACTCAGGGGGTTGGTAAAATCCAGTCTATCTGTTTCTTGGTCATCAAGTTTGACGATCACTCGATCGATTTCCGGAAAGCGCAGATTGAGTTCCATCGGTGGGGGTAGATTGAAGAGACTGTATTAAAAGAATCATTTTCGCTGCTGATAGTTCCGGAAGGAATGAATAAAAATCTCACGCAGAGGAGGACACTTGCGGTGGACGGTAAGCCATTGCGGTGGACGGGTTTCCCGGCATAAAGGAGGCAGTGCGGTGGACGGGTTCCCCGGCATAAAGCAACTGCCGTCAACTGGCGCAACCCGGAAGGGGTTCCCCGGCATAAGCAAAGTGTCCGTCACACAGAGGCGCAGAGGTGCAACATTTTTCGTCAATTAAGTGAGGGGTAAAACACACCACCCTGAGAACCTCACTTTGCCACCCTTTCCCGCCCTGCAATAAATTGCGGGCTAACAAACCAAGCACGTTAAAACATGCTGAAAACTTTACCCAGTCTGATTTATCAGACTTTGTCTTTGAGCCTGGGAATTTATTCCTAGGCAGTGAGGATGGTTCATTACGAATGTTGCAAGGAGAAGGTAAAATTAAGTAAACATGATATTATATCATTTCCGTTTGTATCGGAATTATTTAAATTTCCTTCTTCTCCCTCTTCCTCTGTGCCTCTGTGGTTTTTTTATCATTCCGATGTAACCGGATTTGATATTATTGGGCATATTCTTCACAAAATGCCTTAACACCAATGTGAATTACAATCACAGCTAGGGCAACAACCAGAATTTCCAACGCACCCCCAGAAAATCCCAGAGTTACCAACACAGCCCCAAATTTTTCGATTACCTCTTGATTATTCAAGTCTGCCCATTTTTTCCATTGGGTATGCAGTATTCCTCCATCATCGCACAGGTCGCATTTAGCCGCACGGGCGAATTTTTTCAGAAAACTGGGGGGTTTTTCTTGGGTAATTTCAGCAATGGCTTGACTCTGCTTCACAGGTAAAGAATCAGGGGTTTCTGTTGCTCCTCTCTTTTGTCCTGAGTCTAATTCTCCCCTCAATTCCCGTAGTTGATTATCGATGGTTGCAGATAAATTATTAATTTCTTCAACAGTAAAAATGTTATTCATATTTTGTAGTTATGCTTAATTTTTTTCTCAACCGAATCAACCAAACGGTAACATCATCTACCAGTGAATATACTACAGGAATAACAATTAAAGTCAGCAGTGTCGAAATAACCAAACCCCCTAGAATTACCGTAGCAATGGGTGAATAAGCATCCATTCCAGTTTCTGGGAAAAAGGCGAGTCTAACAATTACAATAATTGTTGTTAAAGTAGTCATTACAATCGCTTTTAATCTTACTGGTCCAGCTGCACGGATGGCGATATCTCTGGTTTCCCCTGCTTGACGTTTGGTCAAAATTAGTTCTAATAATAAAATTGCGGCGGAAACTGATAAACCAGATAGAATAATAATTCCCAAAATTGAAACAGTAGAAAGAGTTTGTTTCGCTAATAGTAACGCCCCAAATACCCCTACTAACTGCAAAGGAATTGACAGCATCATAACTAAAGGTTGAATGAACGAGCCAAACTGAATTACCAAAATCAAATAAATCAGTAATAAAGATATAACCAACCCTTGTAAAAGTCGCTCAAACTCAATCATCATATCCGTCATATCCCCCATCGAGTCTATACCGTAACCAGGGTGAAAGTCTAATTTGCTACCAGCATCCATAGCGATCGCCATTGACAAGTCCATTGATGCGGGTCCGTTTTTCCGGTAATAGCCGTTGACATAAACCACCCGTCGCCCGTTAACGTGTTCGATTAAGGTTGGTCCTTCTTGCCTTTCCAGTGTTGCCACGCTACTTAAAGGTACTTGTTGACCGTCAGGGGTAGTAATGTAGGTAGATGACAAATCTTGCACAGTTCCCCGGTCTTGTTCGTTGTAGCGCACTAAGATAAAATTCTGTCTGACATTGGGACGATTGTAATATCTGCGGGTGTAACCCCCATTTAAAGCATAACGAGCTTGTTCGGCTACTTGTTTGATGTTTAGTCCCAATTCCTCCGCTCGACGGCGATCGATATTTAACTTATATTCTGGTTGGGACATGGCTGAACTGGTGTGAGGCATAACTAAACTGGGGGTTTTTTCGGCGATACCCAGGACACCATTAGCTAGACGGTGCAGTACATCCAAATCTTCCCCATATACCGCCAACTGTATCGGTGCTGCCGATGTAGCCATCACATCCACCCCCATTTCCTTCATAGCGATGCGTCGCAAACCAGGAATTGAGCGGTTGGCTTGGTTTTTAACACTATCAATGATAGTCCAAATATCCCGTTCCCTTTGCCCCACATCCTTGAGGGTGACAATCATAGAAGCGGTATTGACTCCCCCCATACTGTAACCGCTAAAGTAAGTACTGTTGCGCGTCAATTCAAAGCCAATTTGGGAAGAAACCTTTTCTACTTCCGGCTGTTTGAGTAAAATCTCTTCAAACTGTTGGGTTACTCGGTCGGTTTTACTAAAAGATGTGCCCGGTTCTAATTCAATAGTTGCCATAATTTGACCGGAATCACCCAAAGGCATCATTTCCTGTCCAATTAAAGGATACAGGCTAAATGCCAAAACCATAGAAGCACCCGCAAACGCTAGGGTAACTTCTCGATTCTTCATGCAGATATCGAGTAACCATCCGTAACCCCGCTCCAGTTGGTAAAAGCTGTAACGTATAGGAGTCAGTAATCTCTGCAACCAAGTTTTGCGTTTCCCCTTTTGGTGTAGTGGTTTGAGAAAGAATGCTGCCAGTAAGGGAATTAAGGTAATTGAGACCAGGAGGGAGGAGACAAAAGCAAAAACCATGGGATAAACCAGCCCGACAAACATCAGCCCCGTTAACCCCCCTGCCAGTATTGTTGGTAACAAAGCCGCGATCATCACACAGCTAGCCGCCGCACTTGCTAAAAATACCTCCCCCGTCCCTTTAATTGCTGCCTCATGGGGTTTGTATCCTGCTTGCAACTTCCTGTCAATGGAATCAATCACAATAATAGAATCATCCACCAACTTACCAATCGCCATCATCATCCCAATTAAGGTGGAGGAATTCAACGACATACCCATAGGGATAAAAGGTAGCATTGATAACGCTAGGGATGTGGGGATGGAAATCATCACAATCGCCGTCGCCCGGAAGTTTTCTAAGAAAACTAAGATTACTAACCCTGCTAGCACTACACTAATTAGTAATTCCCCCGTAGTACTATCCTTGATTAAATTTACTAAGTAAGAATTATCGTAAGCAACCTGAAACTCTAAACCGGGATATTGAGCTTTAATTTTAGTTAATTCTGCCTGTACCCGTTCAATTACCTGGGGCGAACTGGAATCAGGTTTTTGGATAATATTAACAGCCAGAGCCGCTTCACCATTGTAACGATAACTACTACGCCGTTCCTCATAGGTATCCTTAACGGTGGCGACATCTTTGACATAGACAACCCGTCCTTCCTGCTCAAAAATGGGGTAATCCATCACCCCTTGGGCATTTAACGCCCGTTCATCAGCCCGGACTAAAATTTCCCTGTCTCCCCTGGTTAAAACCCCCGCACCTTGGCTGATATTGTTAGCATCAATCGCGTCCCGTACCTGCAAAATTGACAAACCGTAAGCCGCCAACTTTTGGCGGTTGACAATCACTTGCAATTGTCGCCGATAGCCGCCAAAAATTGATACAGCTTGCACATCTTGCACCTGAGTCAGCCTGTCAACCAAGGTATTATCCGCAAACTCCCGCAACCGCATCGGGTCCCATCCTTCCCCCCGCAACCCCAGAGTCAGCACCGGACGGTTGAGGGGGTCGATGGGCAAAACCCAATAAGAACGGGTATTGATGCCATCAAGTGCCAAATCCCCCTCCGCAGACTTCATCACACTCTGCACCTCCTGCACCGCATTTTCGATATTTCCACCCCAGGCAAACTGCACAGTAACTAAGGACATATCTTGTTGGGAACTCGAACGGATAAAGCGCACTTCATCCAAGACAGTGAGACGCTGCTCAATGGGTTTACTGATGTAGGTTTCCACCTCCGCAGGGGAAGAACCCGGAGCCATTGTTACAATAGCTACCAGAGGACTTTGCACATAAGGCATCATCCGCACCGGAATTAAGAAGAGGGTGAGTGCTGCCAGGATAAGAACAACTATGTACAAAGCAACAACCACCACCGGGTTTTTGATTGACCAACGGGTGAGAAAATATTTCATAAACAGGGCAGAAGACAACCCCCTTCGGGGGAATTCAAAAGTCAAAAGTCAAAAGTCAAAAGTCAAAATGGAAGAAAAGAGGTAAGTAAAATATTCTCGTTACCAGGCTGAGCCTGGTAACTAGGGGAAAGGAGGCGGAGCCTCCTGTTTATCGCATAGGAGTACAAGTTGTTAGTTAAAACGCATTTTCATTCCTTGCTCAGTCTGATTTATCAGACTTTGTCTTTAAGAAAAGGGAATTTATTCCTAGGCGGACATTTGGGCTAAGCGACATTGGTGCAAGTTGTTAGTTAAAACGCACTCTCATTCCTTGCCCAGTCTGATTTATCAGACCAATTCAAATAATGTTGGCGACACATACATTCTTCGTCAGGGCACGGCATACACAATATTTTTGTGTATAAAATTATTACTCTGATGCCGTGCCCCTACTGATCCACCCATCTATCCCATTCTTTTTTCAAAATGGTATAAAATCTAAAATTCCTCAACTACTTAACATTGAATGTGTAACTTGCTTGGCCTTGGCGTTGAGAATCTTTAATTTTGGCAACTACGTCCCACTTTCCTTGCATACTAAAATTAGTCTTAACTTTATACCTACCCGGTTGTGAATCTGGTTCAATTTTGACCATTGAGGTCATGGTTTCTTCCCCTTCCATTGGCATGGAAACTTGCACATCCAAGTCTTTGACTGCTACAGGTTGGTTAGTTTTAGAATCGATAACTTCCACAACCAACTGAGTATTACCCATCTTCACTGTTTCTTGGGGATTCGGGGTAACTAGATTAATTTTGACCTTGCTTTGTTGTGATTTTGAGGATGAGTTTGTAGTTGTTGTAGATGTTGCTTCCGTTTGATTTTCTGGAGTGCTACAAGCAATTGTTAAGAAGCTGACAGCTAACAGTAAATGTAAAAATTTAATCATTTTTTGATTTAATAATATGAGTGAATGGACATTGCTGAATTGAACTAACAAGTGTGATTACAACTCTTTCTCTCTGCGCCTTTGCATGACGTAAATCAATTACTTGTTGGGTTACGCTATCGCTTCACCCAACCGACTTTTTACTCTTACTCTCTGCGTCTCTGCGTCTCTGCGTGAGATAAATATAAATAATTATTTAACAGTAAAATCAAAATCTGTTTTACCCTGATATTTTGAATCTTTAACTTTCACCTCCACTTCCCATTTACCTTTCATCCCAAAGTGGGTATCAACTTGGAAACGTCCCGGTTGAGAATCTGGTTTAATTTCTACCATTGATATCATCGGTGGCATATTTTTCATGGGCATAGTAACCTTTACATCTATGTTTTCTACTGCTATGGGTTTATTGGTTTTTGCATCTTGAACTTCTAAAATTAATTGAGCACCTCCTTTTTTAACAGAATTTGGAGAACTGGGAGAAATTAAAACCACTCGCGTGTTACCCTCAGACTTAGAATTATTACTACCCAGAGAAACGGATTTTCCAGCCCCATCCACCACTGCGACACGGGAATTTTCCATTAACTTTGAGTTTCCGGAGGTAATCACCATATCCCCTGGTTTGAGTCCTGTGGTAATTTCTACCTGTTCCCCACTAATCAAGCCTGTAGTAACAATTTTTCGCCTAGCTACCTCCCCATCAACTACCCAAACCGCTGTTTTATCTTTAAACTGAGTTAGAGCGGAACGTTTCACAGATAAAGCATTCGGCTGACGAGCAGTGATGATTTCCATCTCCAGAAACTGACCGGATAGTAATTGAGTACCAGAATTATTCACTACAGTTTCCACAGTAATTGTACGGGTGTTGCTGTTAGTTTGAGGAAAGATACTAGTGATTCTCCCTGTAATTTCCTTAACCTTCGTACCGGGAACCTTTGCCACCATGGGAGTACCAACTTTGACATTCACCGCATCTTGTTGGGCAACGTTAGCACGTAGACGTATTTTCTGGTAATCTCCTATCTTGAGAACCCCCATCCCTGGTTGCACTACTACACCGGGATCTACCATCCGTTCTTGAACAATACCCGTAATGGGCGATCGCAGTTTAGTATATCCCTTCATAATTGAGGCAGTATTCTTTTGTGCTTTTGCCTGCTTCAAGTCGCTCCTAGCCCTCAAAACCTGGGCTTCTAACCGTCTTAGCTTTACCCGTGCAGCCTTCAAAGCAGCTTGGGCAGTTATAGCATTAGTATCCTCAATGTCATACTGGTCTTGGGAAATAGCCCCCTCCTTGACCAACAACGCAAAGCGATCGCGTTTCTTTTGCCGATAGGACAGTTCTGCTGCTAATCGCTCAATTTCTTGCCTCTGCTCGTTTAATTCAATTTGGGCAGCTTCTAGATTGGTTTCCATCGAGTCAGCTTTTGCCGCAGCTTCTGCCACCCCAGTTAACCGCTCCCCAGCATCGAGTGTTGCTAAAATCTGTCCGGTGTTGATGCGATCGCCTGGATAAACGGAGTAATTTGTCAACTGTCCGGCTATCCGTGGATACACGGTGATTTCTTGATAAGGATGTATCGAACCAGTATATTTAACTCTGGCTGCAAGTAAACCAGGTTTGACCGACATTACCGTTACGGGAGTAGGATTAAAAGAGCCATCGACCTGCATCATTTCGTCATGGGACATATTGCCATGATTATGTCCTTCCATCCCCGCCATTGACGAAGCGGGTTTAAATTGGTTGGTAACTGTCAAAATCCCGCCTGTGAGCAGGGCGAAAACGCCAATTCCCAAAATTGTTTTACCGGGACGCAGAGAACTCCCAGGGACTTGCTTGTCCTCGCTAGAAGTATGGGATATCACTTCAGGTGTTGAATGCTTCTCTGACATGACTGATTCTAGGGTTGCGGTTTTGAGATCCACTCACATTTGACAATCATGGCAGGTAAAAATGAAATCAGGATGAAATTTATTGTTCGCAGTTCGCCTAATAGACAAATCATGCTGGAGAAGAAATTTTCGCAGTTGACAGAGAAGAGGGAGGGGAGTTCGGGAGCAGGGAGCAAAGGGGAGGATTCAGAATTTCCCCTACCAACAGGGGTACAAGCCCCCTGCCCCCTGCCCCTTTTCCTCTTCAGTGACCGAACAAGGCAAAAGTAAAAAGTAAAAAGGCAAAAGTAAAGAAAAAGAAAAATGGTCACCAAGCCCCTAAATTTATTTATGGAACGAAGTAAAAACATTTGTTTC
>JAAUYI010080434.1_pt1 | contig 14381 bp, 9 predicted proteins | sample 7278041 | NCBI WGS metagenome assembly JAAUYI01 (sample SAMN14350216, study PRJNA611818) | marine sediment metagenome | isolation source: surface marine sediment (0.6m) | place: French Polynesia: Moorea | collected 2018-08
AGCCAGATCGCTGAAATCCCCATTCTGGTAGATCAGATCCCAATTTATAAAAAATGGATTGAAATTAACCGATCCATCTGTACCAAAAGACCAGAGGTCGAAATCAACAGCAGGATCCCCTGCCTGCTTGAACTGCTTTACCTGCCAATCCCGTGAGTCGAGAGTGGACGGGTTGCCGTCGGAATCAAATCCCTGGTAGAGGACGAAAAAACCGGCCTTCGCCCCAGCCGGATTGGTATTGAATCTTACCAGGTATGAATCAAGATCGGTGCGGTCATCATTTTCGTCGCTGTTCTCGGCGGTTTTGTCATATTCGGCACCACGCATCCAGGCCAGCACATAATCCGTGCTGTCACCAATGGTAGAGTTAAAAGCCACTCCGGCAGCAGTCTCCTGCCACAGGTATTTATTTACCTTAAAGGGCTGCAGACCGATTTTGAAGCGGGCGGTTCGTTCGATCCAGGGCATCTGCACGTCAATGTAGGCCCAGCGGACCTCGAACTGGATGTCATCACCCGAAAAGTCCGCCTTGGAGTTCTCACCGAAGCGCAGACCGCCAATCTCGGTGGCTACCACGCCCTTGACATCACCTTCATTAGTAGCACCCTCCACCCAGAGGCGGTACTTGATTTCACCGAAATTATCATCGACATCGCCGTCGTTGATTTCCGGTCGGTTACTGGTGCTGTCAAGAGTTAGGAAATCAGCCCGGTTAGTGTATTGAAATCGATGATTCAGGTCGCCATGAAACTCGACTTCCACCGCCGGGGTTTGAGTGTGGAAGGCTAAGACTAGGATCAAAATTGAAAGACTCAGGCATAAACGTTTCATTTTCCTCCTCCTATATGAAGTTGTTCATTAGTCAGGCAACACTGCCTGGAAACACAACACTGAAGTTTTGGAAATGATTGCTGCCAGATCTCAGCTATGGATTTGTATCCGTTTGTTTGATTCCTATTTTATCATTTTTCGCCAAACAATTTCCAGGAAACGTGGAGGAATATCCTGGCATTTACCTTATTTAATATTCTAAGGGATGTTCTCAACAGACCCTCCCCTGATTCTTGGGAGGGTGGCTGTTACAGGTCTTTATCGAGAGCTAAGGTTATGATTTTGCTAGCGAAGAAATGAATCAAAAAATGAAAGGATATCGGAAAAATGTGCTGAGGTTTATTTTTGCTAGGCGAGAAAGAGCATCCGCTCTTATTGTCTGCGCAATCGTCCTTAAACTTTACCAGGGCTGGAGTCTGACCGGCAGGATTCAGAAAAAGTCAAGTAGGTGCATAACATCAATTCTCACTACCTGCATCTTGCGAAACAGATCATCATAAGTCTATTCCCAGGTATTTCAAGATCGACTGGGCTGCCTCCCTACCCTCGGCAATGGCTGTGACCACTAAATCGGAACCGCGTACTGCATCACCGCCGGCATAGATCTTCGTATTGGTAGTCTGAAATGGCAGTGCCCCGTCTCGAGCAACTTTGATTCGGCGTCTGTCGTCGAGTTCAACACCGTTGTTCTCCAGCCATTCCGGTGGACTTGCCTGAAACCCGAAAGCAACGATCACCGCATCTCCTTCAACAATCTGTTCCGAGTCGGCAACCGGTTGGGGGGATCTTCTACCCTGACTATCCGGCTCACCAAGTTCGGTCTGTACCACTTTCACCCCCGTAACCTTGGTGCCATTACCGACCAGTTCAAGCGGCAGAAGGTTCCAGCGAAATTCCACCCCCTCCTCCATGGCATTTTCCACCTCTTTGGCTGATCCGGGCATATTCTCGCGATCCCGGCGGTAGGCACAGGTAACCTTTTTCGCACCCTGGCGGATGGCCGTGCGCACGCAGTCCATGGCGGTGTCACCACCTCCAAGTACCACCACCTCCCGGCCGCTCAGATTAATAAATTCATACATCTGATGATAGCCCAGCAATTTACAGGTGTTACCGATGAGGTAGGGAAGAGCTTCATACACTCCGACCAGACCGCTTTCACCAAAATCCCCCATCATCGAGGTATAGGCACCGTTGCCGATGAAAACAGCGTCATAGTCGGCCAGTAGAGTCTCAAAGGCAAGGTCGCTGCCTATTTCAGTGGACAGCACGAACTCGATACCCATCTCATCAAAGATTTCCCGGCGCCGGGTCATCATATCTTTATCAAGTTTAAAGGGAGGTATACCAAAGGAAAGTAGACCGCCGATCTCCGGGTTACGATCGTAGACCACCGGTTTCACACCGTTTCGTATTAAAACATCGGCACAGCCGATACCGGCAGGACCCGCACCGACCACGGCCACTCGTTTATCCGTCATCACCACTTCGGAAAGATCGGGGCGCCAGCCCATTTCAAAGGCTGTTTCAGTGATATAGGATTCTATATTACCGATGGTCACAGCGCCAAACTCATCGTTAAGGGTGCAAGCGCCTTCGCAAAGCTTCTCCTGAGGGCATATTTTACCGCAGACTTCAGGGAGGCTGTTGGTCATGTGACTGAGTTCCACCGCCTCGATGATTCGTCCTTCAAAGGCGAGTTTGAGCCAATCGGGGATGTAATTATGCACCGGGCATTTCCATTCGCAGTAGGGGTTGCCGCATTCAATGCACCTGTCCGATTGCATCTGCACCTGGTTTTCACTGAAGCCGCTGTAGATCTCATCGAAGAGCTTGACCCTCTTTTTTAAGCTTTTCTTTTGCGGCTCTAGCCGGTCAACCTCGACAAACTGATAAACATTCTTGCTCATGGTAAATCTCTCATATTCTTTCCGACCCGGCTAAGCAGCCTCGGTCTGCATTGCTGAAATAGACCCGTCCCGGTGGCCCAGCAGATTCTTAATATCCAATGCTTTGGGTTTGACCATTTTGAAACGCAAACAGTAATTGATGAAATCATCCAGCAGGTATTCTGCGTATTCACTGCCGGTTTCCCGGTAATGCCTGCTGATTATGCCCCGCAGATGCTCCTGGAAAATAGCCAGCTTAGCCAGGGAAAGCACTTCGACCAGTTCGGGATTGGTCTTTTTCTCAAGGCGGTCATGTACATCGAGAACATAGGCAAAACCACCGGTCATTCCTGCACCGAAATTCACGCCCGTCTCACCAAGAACGGTTACAATACCACCGGTCATGTATTCGCAGCCGTTGTCGCCGATTCCCTCCACCACTGCCCTGGCCCCGGAATTCCGCACCGCGAAACGCTCGCCCGCTCGGCCCGCAGCATAAAGTCTGCCGCCGGTTGCCCCGTAAAGGCAGGTGTTGCCAATGATGGCTGCCTCGTTTGATTTATAGGAGACACCGGGGGGCGGTTTAATCACCAGTAAACCACCGGACATGCCTTTGCCGACGTAGTCATTGGCATCGCCGGTGAGCCGCAGGTTCAACCCATGACTGTTCCAGACTCCGAAGCTCTGGCCGGCGGTGCCGGAGAGTTCAATGGTGATTTCAGCATCGGTCATACCGTCTTTACCATGCACCTGGGCGATCAAGCCGGAGAGCCTGGCCCCGACGGAACGGTCAGTGTTGCGGATGGTATAGCTGCCGTGCTCGCTGCGGTTTTCCTGCACGGCGTCACCATGTTTCTTCACGAGCTGAAGGTTGAGTTCCCCCGGATCGTCGGGGCGGTTATCCTCACGGCAATACAGCGCGGTTTTCGGCGATGGCTGAGGAGTCTCCAGCATTTCGGCCAGGTCTAATTTCTTTTGCTTGGTGGTGACGCCATCGAGGCACTCCAGCAGGTCGGTACGGCCAATCAGATCGGTGAGCCTGGCGACCCCCAACTCAGCCATGATCTGCCTGGTTTCCGCAGTCAGGAAAGTGAAGTAATGCATGATCATGCCGGGAATGCCATGAAAATGGTTGCTGCGCAGGGTATCATCCTGGGTGGCCACTCCGGTGGCACAGTTGTTGAGGTGACAGATACGCAGGTATTTGCAGCCCAGGGCAACCAGAGGTGCAGTACCGAATCCGAAGCTCTCAGCTCCAAGGATGGCGGCCTTGACGATATCTATACCGGTCTTCAGACCGCCGTCGACCTGCAACCGCACCTTGTGGCGCAGACCGTTATCTACCAGGGCTCTATGAGTTTCCACCAGACCGAGTTCCCAAGGACTTCCCGCATATTTCAAGGAGGTGATTGGACTGGCGCCGGTGCCGCCGTCATTACCGGAGATGGTGATGAGATCGGCATAGGCCTTGGTTACTCCAGTGGCGATAGTGCCAACCCCAGGCTCTGAGACCAGCTTGACGGAGATGAGAGCTTCGGGGTTGATCTGCTTGAGATCAAAGATGAGCTGAGCCAGATCTTCGATCGAATAGATATCATGGTGCGGCGGTGGCGAGATAAGGGCGATTCCCGGCAGTGAAAAGCGCAGCCTGGCAATCAGCGGCGAGACCTTATGACCGGGGAGTTGGCCGCCTTCACCGGGTTTGGCGCCCTGGGCAATTTTGATTTGAATCACCTCGGCGTTCATCAGGTAATGGCTGGTGACCCCGAATCTACCGGAGGCAACCTGTTTGATTTTCGAGGTTCGCTCGGTGTTAAACCTTACAGAATCTTCACCGCCTTCCCCGGAATTTGAATTGCCGCCCAGGCGATTCATACCTATGGCCAACGCTTCGTGGGCTTCCGGGCTGAGTGCACCGATAGACATGGCAGCGGAGTCGAATCTGGGAAACATTTTTTCCGCAGCTTCCACCTCATCGAGAGGAATGGGCTTCGGTCCACTTTTCAGGACGAGCAGATCGCGCAGGCTGGATATGGGGCGTTTGTTAACGCAGTCGGCATAGAGCTGATAATCGCTATACTCACCTGTTTTTACAGCTCTCTGCAAAAGCGTTACCACATCCGGATTATAGGCATGGTACTCACCGCCGTGGATGTATTTGAGCAGGCCGCCCTGGCCAAGAGGTTGATGATGTTTCCAGGCCTCCCGGACAAAACGCTGTTGATCCCTCTCAATCTCGACGAAACCGGCACCGCCGATTCTGCTCACTCCTCCATAGAAGCAAAGTTTTACCACTTCGTCGTCCAGACCGAGAAGCTCAAAAAGCTGGGAGCAGCGGTAAGAGGCAATGGTGGATATGCCCATCTTGGACATGATTTTGAGCAGTCCCTTGTTGATGCCCTGGCGAAAATTGTTAATGGCTCTGTGCTCATCGGTAAAGACTCCGACGGTTGTGAGCTGAGCCAATATTTCATAGGCCAGGAAGGGATAGATGGCGGTGGCGCCAAAGCCAAGGAGTACAGCGAAATGGTGGGGGTCCCTGGTGCTGGCAGTTTCCACCAGGATATTGGCGTCGCAGCGCAGATCGTTGCTGATGAGCGCTCGATGTACGGCACCCACGGCCATGGGCATGGGAATAGGCAGTTTCTGTTCGTCGATATCGCGATCACTTAACACAATGAGTACGGTTCCCTTTTGAGCTGCGGCAACCGCATCCCGACACAGCGAGACTATGGCATCTCTGAGCTCAAGGTTACGACTGTACTGTACCGACAGGATAGTTGAGCGGTAATGATCATCATCGAGTTCAAGCAATTGCTGAAAATCGCTGTGAATGAGGATGGGTGAATCGAAAAGGACCCGATGGGCGTGACCTTGGGTTTCGTTGAAGACATTTTGCTCGCGGCCGATGCAGGTGGCCAGTGACATGACATGGGATTCACGTAGCGGGTCAATGGGCGGGTTGGTGACCTGGGCGAACTTCTGTCGAAAATAATCATAAAGCATCCTGGGCTGTTCAGACAACACCGCAATCGGGGTGTCGTCGCCCATGGAGCCTACCGCTTCCTGGCCATTTTCGCCAAGAACGCGGATGACCTGATCGATTTCCTCGCGGGAATAGCCAAACATTTTCTGGTAGATGCGCAGCGTATGTGCATCGAGTTCGGCTTTGCCTTTTAACCTCTCATCAACTTCATTAAACGATGCCAGCCTGCGGCTGTTATTCTGCATCCACTGTCGATAAGGGTGCCTGCTCTTCAGATCGCGGTCGATATCCCAGGACGTCCAGAGCCTACCGGTGAGAGTGTCAAGCACCAGTAGTTCTCCCGGGCCAACCCGTCCCTTCTCTACCACCTCGTCCGGTTCGTAATCCCAGATGCCTACTTCCGAGGCAAGGGTGATGAGCTTATCCCGGGTGATAACGTAACGGGCCGGTCGCAAACCGTTGCGGTCAAGACCGCAGGCGGCGTAACGGCCATCGCTCATGACGATACCGGCTGGTCCGTCCCAGGGCTCCATGTGCATGGAGTTGAAGTCGTAAAAGGCTCGCAGGTCATCATCCATGGCCGGATGATTCTGCCAGGCTGGAGGAATCAGCAGCCGGAAGGCCCGAAAGATATCCATGCCGCCGGCCAGCATGAGTTCGAGCATATTGTCGAGACTGGAAGAATCCGAACCCTCGGTGTTAACAAAGGGAGCTGCCTCCTGCAGGTCGGGCAACACAGGGGAACGAAACTTATAGGTTCGCGATTCGGCCCACTGTCTGTTGCCGGCAATGGTATTGATCTCGCCATTATGGGCGAGAAAGCGAAATGGTTGAGCCAGCGGCCAGATGGGCAGGGTGTTGGTGGAAAAGCGCTGATGGAAGAGGCAAATCGAGGCCTGCATACGCAGATCGGCAAGATCCGGATAAAAGCTGGTGAGATCAACGGGACGGCACAAACCCTTGTAGATGATAACGACGTTGGAGAGTGAGGCGATGTAGAAATCAGGATCGTCAGTAATACGTTTTTCAATACGCCGCCGCACCATGTAGAGTCTTCTCTCTAAATCCTTTGTGCCCCAGCCACTTGGGCCGGTAACCAGAACCTGCGCGATTGCAGGCATGGAGGAGAGAGCGACCTCGCCCAGGACATCAGGGTTGACCGGGACATCCCGCCAGCCGACCACGGTCAGGGTTTCGTTCTGCAGTTCGTGATTGATGATGTCTATGGCATGCTCTTTCTTTTTGGCCTCTTGAGAGAGAAAGATCATGCCGACGCCATAGCGATTGGTGAGATTCCAGCCGTTCTCCTTGGCCAGCGCCTGAAAAAAACTGTCCGGTTTCTGCATAAGCAGTCCGCAACCATCGCCAGTCCGGCCGTCAGCAGCGATGCCGCCGCGGTGACTCATACGGCTGAGAGCCGAGATAGCGGTGCGCACAATGCGGTGGCTGGCTTTGCCGGAGGTATGGGCAATCAGGCCGAAGCCACAATTATCCTTGTATTCGAGTGAGTTGTATATCGTCATAATAATTGCTGAAATAATTCACAAAAAGGGGAGTAGTGATTCCAAAATTGTGTGGTTTGAAAACTAACTATAACACATTTGCAAGGTTTTTCGGAATACTTATCATTCTCATTTGTCAGCAGAAGTCAATTTCTCATGTTTTGGGATAAGGCCTGCCAAAAGAAAAGTTCTAAGAGGGTCTAAACTTGGATTGAAATCCTCAATTTAACGGTGGACCCATAGGAAATTTTAAGAACATGTCTATTATTGGCTGGAATTTATCTTTTGTTGCCATAGCTTGGAATGATTTTTAGACAATCCAATACTGAGGAGAAAGGTATGAAATTGGATTTGGCATCTTTTGTCTCTATTCTACTTTTTATGACAATCGCCACTACTGAAACTTTTGCTGATACGATTGTACTTGTTAACCAGGATAGAATTTCAGGTCGACTGGTTTCCATGGAGGAGGGGACGTTAATAATTGAAACACCATACGCCGGAGAGATTACCCTGGATTGGGGCCAGGTTGCACGAGTTGTCACCGATGAGACAGTACAGGTTGTGCTCAATGATCAAACCTCTCTGAGCGGCAATCCTCAGGAAGCTGAACCTGGAAAAATGGAACTTGCCATGGGCAAGACCGCTGAGACGGTATCCTTTGATTTGGACGATGTCCAGGCCATCAACCCCAAGAGCGTAGATGAGCCGGCAGTGAAGTTCAGGGGCAGAGCAAATGTAGGTCTGTCTAAAAGTAGTGGCAATACTGAAACGGAATCACATCACGTTGATGGTGAAATTGTTGCCCGCACGAAGACCAATCGCTATACCGCTGGCATCGAGTACAACCGTGAAGAAAACGACGATCAAGTCACTGAAGAGGAGTACATTGGTTATGCCAAGTATGACCATTTTTTTAATGATAAATGGTACAGTTATCTGAACACTCTCTTTGAAAAAAATGAATTTAAAGACCTTAATCTCCGCTCAACCGTCGGTGCAGGTATGGGCTATCAGTTTTACGAAAGCGAGTTAACCAATCTCTCTCTGGAAGCGGGTTTAGGTTATGTCAACGAGGATTTCATAGACGCCAGTGACGAAGACAGTGGTGCCGGTCGCTGGGCGGTTAATTTTGACAGATATGTTTACCAGAAATATATCCAACTCTTTCATTTTCATGAGGGTTACCAGAGCTTGCAAGAGAGTGAGGAACTTTTCATCCGCTCACGCACGGGCCTGCGATTCCCTTTAAACCCAGCCTTTCAGGCAACCCTGCAATACGATTATGACTATGACAATAACCCTTCGCCGGGAGAAGAAAAAGATGATTCCAGATATTTGTTTACCCTTGGCTATACCTTTAATTAGACCACAGGCATCTCGATAGAATTCAGCAAGAACATTGAGGATAAGCAATTATGGGCGGCGGCAGGGGCAATCCTGGACCTATTGCCGCCTAGCTGGGCTGGTTTTCTCTTTTTTCCGGACGCACAAAATCCGGATACAGTTTTTCATGGCAATCCTGGCAGATGCTATGGCTAAATTCCACCTCGGAGTGATCGTGAATGTATGACTCGATCTGATGCCAATAGCCGGCGTCGTCTCGTATTTTTTTACATACCGAGCATATCGGCAATATCCCTTGGAGCCGTTTGATTTCCTGGAGCGCTTTTCGATATTCAATCCAACGCCGAATTGAAAAAATCATCAATGCAAACGAGAAAAATATCGCTGTGGTAACAATTTCATCTATTTCCCATTCTTCATGTGCTTGTGAAAATGCAACAATTTTCTCTAAAATATCGAAATAGGCAGCGAACAAAAACACAATTACACAGAGGATGAAAATTATAAGTAGTTCCTTGATGAGTTTCTTCTTTGCCTTAACGGTGCGATCCGTTAGTTTGTTGGCAGTATCCATTTTCCAGCTCCCAGCTTTATCTCCATCCCAAATTTGGTAAAGCAATTAACTTCATATTTAACTCTTACTTTTTTTGCTCAAGGAAATCGAATTTTTTCGCATCATCTCCACTTTTACGGCTCTTGTGCAACTCTGCTTAAGACTTTTCTAAATGTGTTTGCCAGTCTCTTCGGGCTGCACGCTGATAGGTGAATGGTTTCGCAATCGTTGAAATGGGCAAAGCGGTAGACTTCTTTAGCAAAATGAGGGATGAATCTTTCAAGATTTACTTCTTGAGACTCAAGGTGCAAATGAATCAACTCAAGAGATTTCATTTTCCGATGAGCCTTGCAATCCACTCTGCCAACCAGGCTATCTTGATAGAGAATAGGAAGGCAGAAGTAGCCGAATTTACGTTTTTCTTTTGGTGTGTAACATTCAAGCCTGTATTCGAAACCAAATAATTGCTGAGCTCTGTCTCGATGAATGATGGCGTTGTCAAATGGAGATAAAATTCGCACGTTTCTGGTCGGTTTCTTCCTCTTAGCCTCAAAAATCTCCGGTGTGATATATATCTTTGGCATCCCATCTATCTGACACTCTTGCAGTTCTCCCTGAGCCATCTTGTCATGCAAGACTGTGGCGAGAGCTTTTCGTAATGGATTGCCCGGTCGTAAGTGAGTCACCTGTTTCTGGGTAGTAAATCCATTTGCCTGTAATGCTGCCTTGAGCAGGTATTCGGCTAACTCCATCACCGATGGCTCACAGGTATTTATATTATTGGGCAGGACTCTTTCGGTCAGGTCATAGACTTTCTCCATGCCATCGCGATCCGTAATCATCAGATCCCCCTGCATAAAAAGCTTTTCAAGAGCACGCTTGGCCGGTTTCCAATCCCACCATGTTGAATTGCGCCTTGTTGTTGAGGCAAAATCTCTGGCCTTGCATGGTCCATCGAGGCGAATTCGCTCAAGTATGTTGTGCAGATATTTTTCCTCTACATCACCAAAATATCTTGACTCTCCGCGTCTTATCGCCGCCATCTGCGGTAATACAAAACGATAATGGGTCATCGGTAAAAAGGAAGCGGCGTGAAACCAATATTCGAAGACCCTGCGTTGGCTAACCAGGTTGGCGAGATAAGCTGGTTGGTAGCCAGGAATGCGAGTCCAGAGAGTATGATGATGGGCACGTTCAACAATGGAAATCGTGTCAATTTGAATGTAGCCGAGATGTTCTATTGCCCGCTGCGTTGCCTGGAGTCCTTTACCAAATGGACGCAGGGTCGTAAGACCTTGGTGCTGTAGAGTAATTCGTCGTAGCTTTTCACGCATAGAATATGGTGTTTTCCCGTCTTGATCTGGTTATGTTCACCCGGCCGCAAAAAACAGGTAATGGCCTGAATCTAGCCTTTCTTGCCGAGCAAATGATCAATGTTTTCGGCGCAGTAGGCGTAGCTGACCAGGTTGCCATCGCCACCTAGATGTTGGGATGATGCGAAATTGGTAAAAAGAGAAGTGATGAGGATGTCCTCGTCCGATCCATCCAGTTCGATGAGCTCGTATCCTCTCTTCTTAAGTTCGTCGACAAGCTCAGGTACAGCTGCCTTGAAGCTGATTGTTACATCACCAATAATAATCTGATCAGCTTCATGAAGTTCAAACTCCTTGAAGATGTCGTCTTTATCGTAGATCGTTGCAAAAGAAACGGCCTGGCCCAGGTAGTGCTGGTAAGAGTCCTTTCGCTCTATGATATCCTCAGCACCCGGCAGGTATTTGCTGATGTTATGCACCAGATTTATCTCTTTGGATGGCACGCCCAGAAGATCCCGAACTTCCTGTCTGCTCATCCCCCAACGCACAAGCTTGCCACCAACCATCATACCAACGTTTGGCTTATGGGAAATATCCATGTTACCCTCTGTTCCTCATTTTTCTTCAAGTGATTAGCTTACTCAAACCTATTCACTCTTTCTCAAGAAGATATCCTAGCATTTTTAGGTAGATTTGCACGTTTTCTTAGGCAAAACAGAAATAGCCAGGGGCTTTAAGATAAAAATATAAGACATGACTTATCACTTGATGAAACACTTCTCGATTTTCTAAGTAAATGTTGCTTTCTTTGTCACTGAAATTGCGAATGATATCGCTTATTATTTAATATATTCAGATTGGCAAAAGTGGCATCAATTTCACTTGAAATGACGGTAAAAATAAGCTAGGTTGCTTGCACTTTATAAAATGCTTGGGATGGTTGCCAGGGAAGTATTTTACCGACGTTTTGAGGGTAGCGATAGGGACAACTACTGTGCCGGTTCCCAGTTGAAATTGACAAGATAGGACACAAGGATACAAAATGACACTGACAACTGCTGGACTAATGTGGTTGATTATGGGGATTATCTGCTTTCTCCTGGAGATGATGCTGCCAGGGTTTATCATTTTTTTCTTCGGGCTTGGGGCATGGATCACCGCACTGGTCTGCTGGCTCTACCCAGTTCCCCTCAATATTCAACTCGCTATTTTTCTGGTTTCTTCACTTATGTCGCTTTTTATCTTGCGAGGCATTATTCGCAATACCTTCTTCGGTGAGGTAACGGCAGACGAGACGGATGTAAGTGCAACTGCCGGTGACAGTGCAACCGTTTCAGCCGATATCATTCCCCCCGCAGAGGGGAAGATAGATTATTCCGGAACTCAATGGCGGGCGGTTGCTGATGAGAAGATTATAAAAGGAACCATCGTCACCATCCTCTCCCAGGATGGTTTGTGCATGAAAGTTGCCCCTAAGGATAAAAACTAGTTGTGTTCATTGTCTATGCATCTGTCAGTTAATAAAGACTCAAGACAGGTTTCATAATAACCAGAGAAAGGAAATTTTTATGGAAAGTCAAATAATTGCTTTATCTGCACTGATTCTTATAATCGTTTTTGTCGCCATTATTCTCTTCAAAACCGCAGTCGTTGTACCGCAGCGTTCCGAATTTGTCATCGAACGGTTAGGTAAATATCGCAAAACTCTCGCTGCCGGCTTTCATATCCTCATTCCTTTTTTTGACAAGGTTGCCTACAGGCGGGTATTGAAAGAAGAACCCATAGATATTCCTGCGCAGACGTGTATCACCGCCGATAATGTTACCCTGGAAGTCGACGGTATTTTGTATCTTCAGGTAGTAGATTCGAAAAAGTCGGCCTACGGCATAGACAATTACCATTTTGCCGCAACTCAACTCGCCCAGACAAGCTTAAGATCGGCAATTGGTAAGATCACTCTGGATAATACCTTCGAAGCCAGAGAGACTCTCAATGGTCAGGTAGTCGATGCACTTGATCAGGCGGCAGCTAACTGGGGTGTAAAGGTATTGCGTTATGAGATAAAAGATATCCAACCCCCACGGACGGTGCTGGAGGCCATGGAAAAACAGATGAAGGCGGAGCGGGAAAAGCGAGCTGAAATAGCCAGGTCAGAAGGTGAAAAGCAAGCCATTATCAACAAGGCCGAGGGGGATAGGGCAGAAGCAATCTTTCTCTCCGAAGGTGAAAAAGCGAAAATGATCAACGAGGCCGAAGGACGTGCCCAGGAGATACTGAGAGTAGCTGAGGCCACAGCCGAAGGAATTCGCAAAGTCTCTGAAGCACTCTCCCAACCAGGTGGCAACGAGGCGGCAAACCTTGAAGTTGCTAAATTATATGTCAATCAATTCGGCAAACTTGCCCGTGAAAACAATACCATGATTATTCCCAGCAATCTCAGCGACGTAAGCGGGATGGTGGCAAGTGCCATGAAAGTTATTCAAGAGGTGAAAAAACCAGGTTCCCCAGAGATGCCGAAATCTGCCTCTTAGAACACTTACTCATTCTTTTTGTGGTGCAGTTTTTAAAGAAAATTTAGATGTAACTACTTAATATTTATAATGTAAAATAAGAAAAGGTTTTCGAGATGTAGCTCAGTTTATCATGAAAATCGTGGAAAATGCTTTCGATGACTCCGCAAGCACTCCAACATATCCCTATGTTAAACATGTTGAGTTAAAAACTGTTCTCTGGTCATGGAGTAGAAGCGCTCATTCAAATAAAATTCACTCCCTTCTGGTACTGAATGAATTATAGACTGAAAGTTAAATCCAATTCTTTCCAGCACTGAAATTGATGCTCTGTTTTCAGGTTTTACCCCAGCCACAATCTCGTTGAGATTGAGATTTTCAAAGCCATACTTCAATACTGCATTCGCAGCCTCGGTCATATAGCCTCTATGCCAATAGTCTGGAGAGAGACCATAGAAGATCTCCTTTTTTTCTGGCATGGGTTCAAAAGGTTGAATGCCACACCAGCCGATGATCGTATTTCCTGCTTTCTTTCGAATGGCCAGGTTGGTCCCAATGAATCCCTCTTTCTTGTTTCTCAAATCTCTGTCTATAAACCAACTAATGATATTTTTTATATCATCTAAAGTGGGAACATCTTCCGGAAGAAATTCAAAGATCTCCGGATGTGAAAGTGCCTGAGTGAACTCTTCGGCGAATTCGATTTTAAAATGCGAAAGAATGAGTCTTTTTGTAGAAATTTCCATCATTAAGCTAGAACGATGAGAGAGAAAAGGTGTATGAAACAAGCCACAACAACCATTCAATTGAGCCTTTGTGCTGGAATCTGTAGTTGTCTATATATATTCGGGCATCGATGCAATGCTCATTATTCAGCAAGGGACTCTTGTAGATATGAAATCATTTCATCTAAGTTATGAAACTTCATCTCCCACGACGTATGCCAATCAATTACTTCTTCATCGACATCCTGGTATATCGGCTCTTCATGATTAAAAAGATAAATCACACCGTCGTTATCATTTAGCTGAGTATAATAGAGATTGCCCATGCCATCTTCGCCAATTACGAGAATATCAGCAGGTACGAATTCCAAGGAATTCAGCTCTGCGATTCGTGCGGTTGTGTTTGGAAGACTTAGATCTGAAACGGTGTTATATGGGGCTCCAAGCTGCAAGAGTTCGGTTGGATAATGCATCAAGAAACTTTTATAGAAATTTGGAAGCTTCTTGCCCATCGCAGCTTCAAGATCTGCGATTTCCTGTTCAGAAACCGGTTGTTCTGCCTCGTCATGACCTCTGGAGTAATCGATGGCCTGAAAATCCGTATCCTCAGCAGCGTGGTTTTCCGCTGTCTTCTCAAACTTTGATTTAATATACTTGTACAAAAAGTAATAATATATGGACGCTATGATAGCAGTAACCACAGCAACAATAATAAAAATCTTCAT
>JAAUYI010127359.1_pt1 | contig 14376 bp, 15 predicted proteins | sample 7278041 | NCBI WGS metagenome assembly JAAUYI01 (sample SAMN14350216, study PRJNA611818) | marine sediment metagenome | isolation source: surface marine sediment (0.6m) | place: French Polynesia: Moorea | collected 2018-08
CTTTCATTGGTACAACCAGGTCAGACAAGATGGCACAACAATGCAGAGCGAGCCGCAGGTGAACAACTCCCAACACCTCCTCCATCACCCAGACTCAGAGACTGAAGGGGCTCTCTGTAAGTACAAGCCTTGTTCCCCCCGTCACCAAGTGATAGATTTCCTGCAGAATAACTTGCCTCTATCTCGTCTGGTGACTCATCTCTTGGCCATTGATCGAGGGGAAGGGGTATCAGGGTTGCCGACAGCATCCTCTAAGCAAGCTCCAAAGCGATGCATACAATCTGTTGGTGACCTTTCCACAGACCTCGTCCCGGATCACCCCTATGCTGCAGATATCCCTGTGCCTCCTTGCCCCAAGAAGCGGAAGTATGGACCTCGAGTAAAGTCAGTGTCTTCCCAAGACTACTGCAGAGAGGCAGGAATAAGGTTCGAGCAGGTGATAAGCACTGAGAGTGAGTCTTGCAGGTCTCTGTACTCAACTTTCTTGGAGGATATGGTATCTGGCGGATACATTGCAAAGCGAAACCTTGACTGTGAGTACCAAGTATTGATCATGAACGATTATGGGATCACCACAGGGCAAATGATTCCCAATCGATATGTGCACCTGACTGTCCATACCACACAGGAAGGAACATCTGATGAGGAAACCCTCATAAAATGTACCTGTCAGGCTTATGAGCAGCTGCAGGGCACAGGAAGGGAAGGGTTTGTAGGGGAGTTGGAGCAGATGGTGGAAGATGCGTGGTTGAATGGAGAACTGACCTGCATGCACGCCAGACTTTATCGTGAAGAGCTGAAAAGTTCCAACCCAAACTCCAACATCATGCAAATCCTTCAACCCATGCCAAACCCTGTTCCAAAGGTGTTCCTCGTGGACAGTGTTTACCTCCAATCCACCACTAAATTCTCTGTGTTGGGGGAACGGAATTCGTTTGTGCACGTCTGGATCGAAAATGGAAAGCTCCTTGTCCAATGCCAAGACAGTATGTGTCAGGCTGAGCTGAAGAAAAAACACCGACTTCAGAATGATAGGGGTAATTAGCTTCCCATTCAGATCTATATCCATCCTTCCCAGCCCTTGAAGCCAAGGCTCCATTAAAAATCAAGCAATTCCAAATTTGGAGGGCCACATCGCTTTCATTTTCACACTTTCATTTTTGTTCTTATCCAGATGCCATAGCTGCAGGCGCTGACGACCGAAATTGCGAGCACATTGTCTGGTTTTTCGATGAGTGGCCTTCTGTGGGACCACTCTTTGAGGAATTCTTCCAGGAAAGGAATGTAGACAATGCACACACTTCTTTCCCACCCAGAGCAGATGAAAATGAGGAGGACAGGCAGCTGTCGCATGCAGCCTTTGATGGAAATTCATTTATCTCCTTCGATGTCCATGACAGCCTTTGGAGGTCTAAGGTGATCAGAATCAGTTTGAAGCTTTTGAAAATTTCCACCCTAGGTCTTCAAAGTCTTTGAAGCTGGGATGTCATGGAGGGAGATGGATTCTGTTTCAGGCTTTGGGTTGGGAGAGAACTCCTCTAAAGCAGCACGACCCAACTTTGGTCTCGGCCACCTCTGACAGACTGAAGGCAATCAGTCACCATCTGGAATCTTCTCAAGGGTGAACTGACCTTTTTTACCCAATCCATCCTTATGAACAGAGGAACTTACAGGGTTCATTATTTATTTTTCAGCCTAGACAATGGCAGATTTGATGGACCTGACCTGTTACCTGTTCTGACAGATGATGAGGGCACTCCCAGGGAATGCAACTGTGGGGTGGGTTTGCACTTTAACCTAAGGGTAACAATGCCCGGGCAGGGTACTCTCTTAATTTTAATACCCTTCAAATGTTCCATTTTCTCAACTTCAGGCAAACCAGTGGAAAGACCCGAGGCCTTACAGTGATCTCTCCGTATACACCAGAAATGTATCTCTCTCTGGAGCAAGTGCACAATTCAAACAATTTACCTGGATTTGACCCAGTAATACCCATTTCTCTCAATTGCAGGGGGTACTAAAATGTCGTCTCTTCCACGCATTCTGTTCAGCTCAACAGTGCGGCATGTTCGGTGGAGAAAAGGAAGGTGTATTCGTCCTTTCAGAGAAGACTGGTGCCGGAGATGAACTTGGGTGGGATTTCTTGGACATGGTCAGAAAGGGGAGGCTATCGTTTACAGGTAAACAATTTAAAGTTTTGATGTTCAACCCCAGGCTTGAAATTGAGAATTTTTCCCACTGTTTTTATGTATTTCTTTCTCCAGGCTTTTGTAAGCTTAAAACTAAAGATTACTTGACCACCTGTGCAAAAAGTGCACCGTTCATGAGCCCCAAAACATTTGTAAAGTGGGCTCTTTCATGGATGGTGGCATTTAAGGTTGACTTTCGGACTGAAGTGGATCCAATATGCAAGCATGATCCTCCCATGCTGGTAATGTTTGATAGAAACATTCAATTTTTCACTTCGCTTGGCTTCGTGCAACAAATTTGGTCCAGGGAAGCTTGATTCTCAGATTTTTCCTTTGCTTTTAGGCCTGTGATGGTACCCACGTTGGGGTCAGTAATAAGCAATGCCGCCTGACATCAGCCACAGCTGTTACAGAGCCAGACTCTGACAAAAGGGTTAAGCCAACCCATAAACGGTAAGGGTGGTAGGGTACAGATCTCACATTATTTTGCATGCACTGTCAGCTGTAAAACATTAAAATATTTCAGCTTGAATCGAGTTCTCTTGCCTGAGCCCACAGGGATGAAACTGAGTGCAAAACAAAAGCAGTCCATCTTACAAGCAAGGCTGTTCCTTTGGTGGTGGTGCAGGCAATTGCTGGACAGACCTGCAGGGGACTTGGAGCAGCCAAAGACCAACAAAAAGCTAAGATACAAGCCCCCTGAGACTGAATCGGACATTTTGGCTGAAAAGGAAAACGCTCTGGCCTCATTCCAAACCTATCATTCCCTTGAAGCCGCAATGTTGATTGCCAAGGTGCTAAACCTTCAAAAGGGGAGTTTAAACGACCTGGACATCAAAATTGTCAGGTGAGAAATGTTTCCTCAATTTCAGTATGCCACACTAACCCACAGCTGTCCAGATTTTGCAAATTCCAATGCCCCCTTCAGGTTCGTTTCCATGGTATCTGGGGATGCACCCATGTCAGCCTTCCTGCCCGTGCGTTACCATGCAGAATTCCTGTCGGTCCTCAATGACTTAAAGTTTGGGGAAACCAGTAGCCTGAATACAATCAAGGACTACTGTTCTGAGCTGCATCAGCTCTTGAAAGCCTGCATGTATGTGTTAAGAAGGCATTTGAACCTATTTAAACCCGGTGTTGCAAGATGCCCTGAATGAACCTTTATATTGCAGGTCTGACCTTCCTACGCTGGACCTGGTCTGCGAATTCTTGAGGTCCACTGCGAAACAAATAAAGGGAATATATGACGGTAAGCTTGGCACTTTGGGTCCATAAATTTTAGTTGTACTCAATCCAATCCCCTAATGTCTCCCTCAAAATGCATTGCAGATGACCTGGACACTGACCCAGGGGAGCCCATTCCCTTTACGTACAACCCTATGGACGGTGCAGCCTGGTATTTCACCCTGCATGGCTGCATCCTCAGACGACTGGGACATTATGATGTCTGTGGGCCTTCCAACAAAAACAACGACAGCTTGCCTGGAGTAGATGAGGAGTGCAGGAAGATTTTCCCACAGGTAAACATGGATTGATGATCATTCAACCTGAATTTGAAATCAGATTCCAAAGTACACTGGTCTAAGTGCATCCATTTGCCCCCTATTCACAGGTTTCCCGTGCAGGCTTCGGTTACATGATGCTCATGTTCTGCCCGATCCACGGTCACCTGTATGGGTTCCACCTCATCTACGGAGCAGAGGGAAGGAAAGATCCGTTTGCAGCAATCTATAAGTATAAACCAACGGCTCCAAAGGAATTTTTTTATGATTTTGCCTGCAACTTGAGCGAGTACTGCCTCAATCGTGAGCCCCGCTTCTTTTGCTGCACTCGCTTTTGGATGGACCTTTTCCATGGGGTCACTCACAAGTGTGGAAAGGCTTTCAAAAGCCAGCGAGTGGCTGCTTTGAAGGGGGTGAACACTGAAATTTGTGAGCAGTTCAACTCATATTTGCAATGCATAAAATATACCGGTTCACACTTGTCCCAGCCGAACTTGATGCTTTTCACACAGTTCATGGGATACCTGTGGAACAAAGACAAAGACCTTCGTTGCCAACAAATCCATAAAGTCCTGCTTGCAGGCACAATGTAATTTGCCAAAGATTGTGGATCGCTGTGAAACTGAATGAATGAAATTAAATAATTCGACTGCAAGTTTTTGAGAAAAAAATATCGAACCCGTAACTTTGTATTGTCATCAGATAAGAGGCACAATGTAAAACTTAGCCAAAGATTGTGGATCCTGTGAAACTGACCCTCAGAATGAAATGAAATAAATCGACTGCAAGTTTTTGAGAAAAAGTCACTTTTGTATTATCATCAGATACGAGAACATAAATCAACTGCAAGTTTTAGCCAAAAAAAGTTCCTTTAAAGGATAATGTCGAAACTTCAGCGTTTAATCCTGGAAAACTCACATTCCGAACTCCAAGCAATTTCTCAGTCCAACTTTGAAATTCTCAGCCAGCAATTTCAGGGAAGGTATGCTGGAAACGAAAAATCTCTGAGGGTGACTGGACCACTGGATGACCCTTTCTGCTTCTAGGTTTAGGTTTTCAAGGTAACGGTTGCCACATGCTTTTGAAGTTGGAACATAGGGCAGCTCCTGGTCAGCTGAAGATGTACCTGAAACCACAAACAATAAAGCTTTGTAATTGACTGGCTTGAAGTTCAGTCGAATTGGACATAAGGAAAGTCAAAGGCTAACTCTGAATCTGTCGAATTGGAAAAGGCTAACTCTGAATCTGTCGAATTGGACATAAGGAAAGTCAAAGGCTAACTCTGAATCTGTCGAATTGGACATAAGGAAAGTCAAAGGCTAACTCTGAAGATTCAAAGGGCTTATTCTGGAAGCTCACCTCTATCTCAGATCCTGCCAAGGTTCGGTAAGTGGTGCGAGCTGCCTCGATGAGTTGGGAGGGGGGGGGAAGAGATCCACCTTGCCCTCCTGGACTACCCGGATGTTTCTGAGCTGGTCCAAACTGTCAAGGAGATCCGACATCACTTTTTCCCCCTCTGGGTGGATCTCTCTGGCCACAGTGACCATACACATGGCCCGACACATCACTGAAGTTGAGTCCTCCAAATCTCCGCTGAAGGCCAGCTCAAGGGCCCCTTCCAGAGCAGACACCGCACCATTCAGGACATCCAAGATCCATTCCCTCAGATTCCCCTCATCAATGTGGGTAACCTTGGTCACACCTGAAAGCAGAAAAGGAAAATATAGCCCTACTCAAGACCTGTTTTTTCAACACCCCCCCACACCCCCCCACCCCCCCCCTCCCAAACGACAAGCCAGCCAGCACGCACAAACAGCCAGCTTACAGGTCAGCAGCCCCTGACCCTTACCACCCCAAACACCTAAAAACATCAAAAATGGATCATTAATCACTTCACTCACATATGTCAAGGCTCCGCTTTGCATTGAGCTGGAACGAAACTCGGTACGGACCCATTCTCCAGTTTGGCTTTGGCGGTTAATTGACCTCTTTCCTTCAGATGACTGAAGCTGCATATAATTTAATTTTGGGTGAAAACTTCCAGATCCATGCTGTAAGTGCCATAATTTATTATTAGAAGCCTAATTTGATATAATTGGCCTCCTTACACCACTGCCTTTAATCTATGGCGAAAAAGTTACCTTACAAGTTACCTACCTGCGCACCCTGAAAAAGTCGGTTTTCTCTGATGCCAGGCTTTTTCCAATGTTCTCCTTTGAACTGATAACTGATAATGGCCAATTTTATTGATTTATGTCACTGATTCAAAGATCTTGATGGAATTTCTAATTTTTGTTTTTCTGATTTTGGCTTTCATGTCCACCTGACCTTTCCACATAGCCCTTTCAGAGCGGTTTTACAGAAATCGGACTAAAAATATTGGTTCACCCTAATTTGATGCAAGAAACTTCACAGATCACTCAAGGGCAACTAGAAAAGTCAGTTTGTGTTCAGTTAAAGCTTTTTACGGACTGGGGGGGGTGGGAAAATTAAATATTCGCCCTAAAATTGCGTCAGTAGGTAACAGCTAGGTAACTGTAGTAGGTAACTGAAACGTCATCAGGCGCATGCGCACAGCCACCTCAACTCTCACCCATCAAAACAAAGAATTCGAAAGTTTTTGTTTTTTTGCTGATTTACTGGTAAAACGTCTCAAGAAAGGTGAGAAAAATAATAGAAACAACTTTTAATATCTGGGGATCATGTTCAAATGTCTTTTTTTGGCCGTAATGCATTTTCTTGGCCATAAATCGAGGTTGAAAAAACTTGCCAAATTTGAAGTTGTTCGATTGATTCATTCCAAATGCAGCTTCCCCTTCTCTTTGAATTTTCGGCAGATAATCCAAGCTTTTAAGTCTTCCAGCAAGGTGAAATGGTTGATTGTTTCACTGAGAGCCCTGTGCATGCAAAAAATTCCCTTAGTCTTGTAAATTGAAGTTTTGCTGATTCAGATCTAGATCTAGTTCCAGGGTAAAGTTTCAGAGACATGGGGCTCCCAGGTTCACAGGGTGAAAATAAAATTAAGGAAGGAATTGGAGAGCAAAAACCTTTGAGAAAATGTGATTTCAATGCCTCTTCGTCTTTGTAGGTCACTGAATCTGCCTGCGAGTTGATGCTTGGCTTGGCATCACTGCTCGGTGGTTGGGACCTGTGGAAATCGTTGTCGAAATCGTCATCCCAGTTCTGCAGGTGAATGGACCTTGTAGCTCAGTTCATTTTAGCATCTGAAAGTAAAATGGGTTGATAAAAACATTTGTAATGCTGTTTTTTGTCCTGTTTTAGGCTCGCCTGTGTCTCCTGTTCTTTGACGTGCGTGCACTCGACAGTTGCCTCCCCTTCGTTCGTTCAACCGGTGAGTAGATCTAGATCTGCTGTGGCTCACAGGAACATAAAATAAGTTACCGGATTTCAATCAGATAGGATTTGGATGCAGTTTTGTCCCTCTGTTTGTGGTGCTGAGGGGCTCACCCAGGAACCTGTCCATCCGGCTCAGCCCACATACAGACCAAAGAAGCAAGGAAAATTAATGGACATGACCTTTTTGGAGTCTTGTTTTTTGAATCTTGCATCCCGATGCAAGGTGCAAAATTTTTCCAAGGCATTCAAGTCAAATTTTGAGTCAAGAGCAAGGTGCAAGCTGTGTGTTAGTTGGGCACCGGGCTTTTGACATTTTAGGTGGCTCAACCTTGCATTTGATCCTCACCCAGCCCCAATAGCTATCAATTGCAAGGCAATATTGATTTTAATGGGAATATCTTACCGTTTCAGGTTGCTTGGGAGTCAGAACCATGGCTTTCCCAGGCAATGCAGTGGAGAACCCTCTCATTGACAAGTTGAGGAGGTACACAGATCCAAATTCCAGCGGCACAAAGAGCAATGATCCAGGGAATCCCGGGGTGGAAGGACACCTGCATTTCCCGAGGCGATTGAATGTGCCCTACAACAAGTTATTTTATGGGACGAAAGGACAGGTGAAGCCGGAGGGCAAAACTTCTGTCCCTTCAGATGTGTTATCCAGTGCTGGTGACACCCAACGGACCTCATCCTTCTGTCCAGACGAAGCTGTGCCCCTGTGGTTTGTCAACTCAAAGGCAGGGATCGGTTTTCCAGCCCTCACCGCCTTCAGGGAGATGCAACAGGCAGAACGATACCCCACCCCTCAAACCAGCCCTATGAGGGTGAGTAGTTCAATGCATTTTTCAAGCTACTAGGTGTCTGCAAAGTAATCCGGTGGAAACTGTGAGGGCTGCAGGGAGGGAGGGAAGGAACCAAGGGTTAGACTTTTCAAGTCCACCGAACCAACTGTTTTCTTAACTGATGTTGATGACTAGCATGAAAAGGCTTCCTGCTTGGAATTCCCTTCACCCTGTAATTCAATGCTGTTCCTATTTCAGAGGCCTACCTTGAATCAACTGGACCTTTACTACGTCTCAGGGGAATTTTCATTGAGCCTGGACAACATCTGTTACAATTCCATCACCGAGCCTGCACCTGCACAGGCCCAGCCTGCCGTTCAACCTGCCGCCCAGCCTGCTGTTCAACCTGCCGCCCAGCCTGCTGTTCAACCTGCCGCCCAGCCTGCCGCCCAGCCTGCTGTTCCACCTGCCACCCAGCCGGCTCAGGGGCCAGCACCAGGGCCAGCCCCAAGGAGGGGTAGGAGTGGTAACAGAGCCAATCAAGGCCAAAGGGGTGGGTCGGCTCCAGCTCCGGTAAACAGAGGGAGATCAGCCCCATATCCAGCCAGACAACATCACCGAGCTCTAACTCAAGGTCCCCAGCAGCCGCAACCTCAACCTCAGCCTCAACCCCAGCCTCAACCTCAACCCCAGCCTCAACCGGGTCCAAGCCTGTGGGAAGAGATCCAGCAGCACTCCTCGGCCTGGAGGAGGTTTCGAGACGCCCTGAACTACCTGGGCATGTCTGTCAGCTGGCGAAACAACCAATTTTGGGTTGACCAAAATTTTAGGTTCGAGTCCCAAGACATTTCAAACAGACGTAAGTGCAGTTTCTTCTCTGAGTGTCAGGTCCTATCTCTTATCATTGTGAGGAGCATGGGGGGGGGGGAGGGCAACTGGTTTCTGTATTTTGCATTAGTTCAAAGTGATCATTCATCCCCACAGTTTCCTTTTTTGAAGCTTCAAAGCTCTGTCTCTGTGTAAAGGTCCCAACTTTCATTACCTCAGACCCTCATTTCATGTTTTTCAGTGGACGGACAGACCCAGGACCTGCCAAACATCATCACTACCCCTGAAGGCTTTCAGCAACCGCCTGGAAATGTACGGGAGGTGAAACTGGAGGTGATGATTGGACAGATGGCTCATTCTTTGATGCAATTGAACTTTAACAATCTCGGAAGGTAAATCTGCAATTGAAACCTTTAACTTCAGCACCTAGCCCATGGAGCAGCCAAGGGAAGGGCCTCACTTTTTGCAATTCGGTTTGAAATTTTCCCATCTGAGGGGCACCCTGGGTCCTGCTCTATGTGTCAGGTGCCTTGAAGTTTTTCAAATATTTTCCCTTCGGTTATCTTTTTTCTGAATTGAGTTCTGTTGTTGTTAGAGGGCCCTGTGAAGATGGGGATGGAGATGAGGATAGAATCGATGATTCGGATGAATATGCCTCCTATTTCAACTCCTTTTCAAATGGCTCGGATGGTTCTGAAGGCTTCGAAGACTTGGAGGACAGTGACTCCAGTGGCTATGCCTCCAGTGAAAGGGTGAAACATGAAGGTTCGGTTGTTCTTTCCAGGAAAGCATGGACCAAGTTTATGGATGCCTGTATGTCCGTCATTGATGACTGCAGGCAAATCCATGCACAGACGCCTTCGCCCTTCCAGTCCCACAAAAAGGACCTTCTGAATATCATGCACGGTACCCAGGCAGTACAGAAGAAGTTTCGGATTGACGTTTGGAACAATGCCCCATCTGGTGGTGCTTACGAGATTCCGATCTCGTATGTCACGACCGGATTGCAGCGCCAAGCCAGACAGAGGATATGGGAAGAGGCAAACCCAGGGAAAGGGCTCCCCACACAGACTTGCCGTCAGTTGCAGGATTCCCAACTGGTCCAAGTGGTAAATCAACTCAACGCCCAAGCACCGGACAGCCACTTTGTGTCCAGCGGACCCCAAGGTCTCTACCATTATGAAGCTGCAAATGGGAACCCAATTCAGCAGCCTTCTGATCCGGAGGCTGTGGCTGATCTTGGTCTGATTCGGGACGTGATGCACTGCTGGTCTGACCCTGAGTGTCCCAGAAGGCCACCCCAAGCCCCGGGAGCCCGGGGGAGGGGGCGGGGGGCCCGGGGGGCTCGTGGTGGAGCCCGAGCCAGGGCTGGACGGGCTGGAACTGCTGCTAATCGGTGGACCGGCTGTGGACCCTCTGTGAAACACCTGGTCCCTGACATCCTCATCATGGCAACCGAGAATAGCAGCAATGTTAGGGCCCCACCAAACGCACCTCGTCTCCCACCCAAAGGTGACATCAGATGGAAATTTCCCTACTTGTGCGTGGAGATTGTGGGAGGAAAAGATGAGTGGCACAGTCAGGACACATTCCTCAAGATCATTCAAGAGTGCTCTCTCACTCTCCATTTCTCTCCGAGGGCATACTACATGCTCATTTATGTGTCCAAGATCCGTTTTGGAGTCATCACACGCAACATTGATGAAGGTGTCCTCGAGATTCAGGAAGAATTCATGGACCTCAATCCCAGAGTATTTCCCACCATGAGAAGTGGAGGCCCCGCTCCAATCGGTTCTCAGGGGTTGCCCAACGATTTGATCAACAATGTCGCTGCCCCTCCAGCCTCTGACCTCAGTGTGAAACTGCAACAAGTAGCATGCAGGGTCATCAATGCGGTACTGGACATCGCCGATCTTCAGACCATCAGCCAAATGTGCTGCAATGATTTGAGGCTCCTGCCCAATTGGGGTCGGCCCCTTCCTTGCTCGCCAGCAGCAGAAAACAACGCCCAAGCAGGTTCACACCGAGGATTTAAGTGCTTCATCAGAGATAGAGTTCAGTTCATGGAAAATCCTGCCTCAACCTATGGACAAGGTGTAAACAGCAACCAGAGGCAACCCAGAGCTCCCCAGGGGCAGGACCAGGCCCACATGGCTGACTTTGTCAGTGTGCCAGTTATTGGCGTTGATCATTGCTACCAGAAGTGTAGGTTTGGAACCATGGAGGTGTGCCGACACATCAATGACATGGAAAACCTCAGGTCCAGGAGAGAGAGAAAAATTGCATCCAGAACTATTCGTAACAGGTTTCTGCCCTTGCAGTGAAATTACGAAGGACCTGCTTGAACTTGAGAGATGCCCCCTGAACTTTGATAATTGACCTGGACCTCTGACTTTTGATGGATCTTGACCTCGGAAATGACCTCAGACTTTTGATGGATCTTGACCTCGGAAATGACCTCAGACTTTTGATGGATCTTGACCTCGGAAATGACCTCGGACTTTTGATGGATCTTGACCTCGGACATGACCTCGACATTTGGTATTACTCTTGTGCTCTTTGTTTGTTCAAAGCATTCGTTTTTTTCCCAGAATTTTGAAACGTTGTAAACTTTGCAGTATTCAGATTTTAGAAGGTTTCAAAGCATTCGGTTTTACTAGTTCAGTTTCCAAACTTCGCAGAATTTTGAAACATCAATTTTGAAACATAAACTTTGCAGTATTCAGATTTTAGAAGGTTTCAAAGCATTCGGTTTTACTGATTCAGATTTTCAAAACTTCGCTCCTCCTTTCTTTCGGTTTTACTGATTCAGATTTTCAAAACTTCGCTCCTCCTTTCTTTCGGCTGACACATGGATGCATCTCAACCTTATTAGATTTCAGACTATCTGTTTTACCGGTTCCTGGCTTTGTATTGATTGGTAAAAATAAATTTTTCAAACTGGCAGCAGTTTTCTTTTTGTCCATTTAGAAACGCAATAGAAACGATAAAGCAAATCTAGTTGACCTGGCTCAGAATTTATTGAATTTCCAGGTGCAAAATTTGGCGTTGCTTCAGTTGAGTAAAAAATCATCACAAGTATTCACAAAATTCATCCACTGAAATTCACTATGAAGCCAAGCCAGAAAATCAAGTCTAGTGCGAACCAACAAGAACAATTTACTATTGAATCAATGAGCAGACACACAAGTCTCACAAAAATTGGGGCGTACAATTTATGAACACATTAGCCCACAATTACACCGAAGTCTCAGAAAATTGGGCTTTCCAGAACCCCTTCCCTTTCAATTTTCCCGTCTTCGTAGTAAATCTCAGCCAGGTCAGCTGTGTTTTTAACCTTGTACTCCCGCTCATATTCGGATACCGCATTCCTCATGCTATTCTCAGACCACTTGCCTAAGGTGGTCCCAGTTCGATGGTCTGCATAATTCCAACAAAATTCTTCCCCTTCCTTCACATCCCTCCCACACAAGAAATAAACGCATTCAAAATCAAACCTGTGCGACCTCATGTATTTGGGAATGAGGTTGGGCGTGTGAGGCTCATGGTTTATGTTTCGACCCATGGTAAATTGGTAAAACCTAGGCGAAGCATCAATCACGAACTCAATCTTCTTTCTGCCATTCACTCGCTTGTTCACCCAAAGCTGATAACATTCCCTCTCTGAATTTGAACCGTTGTACAATTGGGCTGCCAAGGTAGAAATGAAGTCCCCTTTATATTGACAGATATAATCCCCTTGGTAGAAATCCCTTGTGGCAAAAACACCGTAACCTTTAGCATCCCTCCCTTCCCTACGCCTCTCTATCCCTTCTTCAGAGCCCATCACAACAAATTCTTCAAAGCCTGGGTCTTTCTTGTTTCTACCTTTCTCTCTCTTCTTTTCTCTCTCTGAACGGAGGACGCGTCCGACTTCCTCTGAACGGAGGACGGGTCCGACTTCCTTGGGTTGAATCTGGATGGCCAGTTCGCTTTCTGATCCAGCTGATCCCTCCACCCCTGATGGCTCCGACGACGACCGGCTGGAAAAAGAATAGGATCTTTCAAGTTGAGGGTAGGAAGCCCTTTGGTGGGGTTAGGCACCTAACCACCAGCACACATACAGTTGCACCTTGCATTCATTCATTCAATGGGGGGAAATTTTTGCATTCAGTGGCAGCAAATTGAAACTGCTGAACTGAACATGAACGCCCTGTGATTTCTCCAACCCTGAAATTAATTTTGATTTCAATCCAATTTACCTCAATGGTGGATGGGAGACGTTTGTCCTTCCCAGTTATTCTCAATAACTTGCACGGTCCCCTTCATGAGGTAGGCCAGGTGGGCCAGTGTGGAAAATGACTGACCTGGGTTTGGCCCGCTGCAATAATTTGAAAATAAACAAATAAACAACCAAATCAAACGATATTGACAAACTGAGGTTTGAAATCGTTATTTAACCCAACTGACATTTATGAAATGAAACTAAGTCAAATGGGAACGAATCATAGGGTTGAGAAAGTCCCTCCAAAGTAAAATCAAAGTAAATCAGTTCAAACCCAGAGGCAACTTTTGAGGGAGTAAACTTGCCTGTAGTTCGCTTCTTTCACCTGGGACAGCTGGACTGCCCTGCAATCAAAAAACCTAGCTGCTGAGTTAAAGGTGAAGGTCATGCAGAGTTGATTTGAGAAAGGGTTGGAGGGGTATTTTTTTCCCTTTTAACCTGTGCCTGAACTGACATTCAACCCAGGCATTAAAATTGCGAATGAAACCTTACCTTTCAGTTTTCAGTGCCTGGTATTTTTCCAACTGCTCTGGGGTGGCAGAGCTCAAGGCTCCCTTGATTCCAGCTTGTTCCTTCCTCCTTCGCAATGCCTGCATCCTACAATAGAAGGGAGACAAAGGACATGGGTTACCCTTCTCCAAAAAGTGAACTATCTGGAGTTTGAAGCCAAGGGCCCATATATGTTTGCCTGCCTGCTACCTCCAATCACCAGTCACATTTTAGTCCCATTTTTGTCCTAGGTGTTTCAAAGGGGGAGCGCCGAAAAATCAAAGGTCATCCGGATGCTTACCATGCTAAGTTCTTAGGCTTTAAGCTAGCTCCAAGGTTTAAATGCTCCTCCCCTCAAATTTTTGAAGCCTTGGGCCTAACTCACCTGATCCGAGCTTGCTCCCGAGTCTTTTGCCGATGACCCTTCACAAAGAGTTGCTTTCGATACTGAACTCTCTGCCTCCTTGCATTGAGGTACTTGGTAAGACAGTCGGTATCCCTCCAGTCCTGGCCCTCTGCGTGCATTTTGGTGAGTGCCTCCTCTGCAAGGGATAGCTTATGGTGAAAAACTTGAATCTCTGGTATGCTCAAATGGGCAGGAGTGAAACTGTGAAATGCCAGGGGCTTTCTAGCTGCTCAGTACGTGCAATTTAAATTGTCTGAAGCTAAAGCTCCTTACCATCAGATTGGGGGTACTTGAAATTCCCGTGACGGACCTTCAGGGGGCACACCTCCCAAGCTGCGTCCAAGGCCCCCCCCTCTATTTTGGGGAACTTCGGTTGAAATGGAAGGAAGGCACCGGCATTGTAGTCATCTAAATCTGCAAATATAAGGGGAGAGCATCTTCAGTCAAGTTAAGATTTTCCACCCATGTATGAGGTAACTCGATAGGTAACATCATGAACATTGAGGGTTGACCCAGATTTTCCACCCATGTATGAGGTAACTCGATAGGTAACATCATGAAC
>JAAUYI010077580.1_pt1 | contig 14375 bp, 12 predicted proteins | sample 7278041 | NCBI WGS metagenome assembly JAAUYI01 (sample SAMN14350216, study PRJNA611818) | marine sediment metagenome | isolation source: surface marine sediment (0.6m) | place: French Polynesia: Moorea | collected 2018-08
ACCGACCACCAGCGAGTGGACTCGCTTTTGGCCCGGCTGGGGTTGGACGGTCTGGCAGGGCGGAAGCCCGGCGGTCTGAGCCAGGGTCAGGCGCAGCGCGTGGCGATTGCCCGGGCGCTTGTGCACAGCCCCGCGCTGCTCATCGCCGACGAGCCCACGTCCGCGTTGGACGACAAGCACACGGCGGACGTACTGGAGCTGCTGTTGCAGGCAAGCGCTGATGCGGGCACGGCGCTACTCCTTGTTACGCACGATCATCGCTTGCGCGGGCGACTGCACAAGGAACTGGTCATGGGGGAGCCCGCGTGAACTGGCTGCGTCTCGCCGTGGCAAACATCGCGCTCACCCCGGTGAACGCAGCGGTCAACATTCTTCTCATGGGTCTGGGTACCGCGAGCATCGTGCTGCTGATCCTGGCCGGAGAGCAGCTTTCGAGCACTTTGAGCCGGGATGCCCGCGGTGTCGATCTCGTGGTCGGCGCGCAGGGGAGTCCAGTGCAGCTCATTCTCTCTTCCGTCTATCACGCCGATCTTCCGCCGGGCAATATCCGGCTCTCTGATGCAGAGCGCTGGATCGAGGACCCCCGCGTCGCCATCGCTGCCCCGCTTTCTCTCGGTGATAGCTATCGCGGTTTTCGCATAGTGGGCAGCACGTCGGCTTATCTGACGCTGGTCGGGGCGACGCTGAGCGATGGCGAATTGTGGGACCGGCCGATGCAAGCGGTGCTGGGCGCCGCCGCTGCGCGCGCGAGCGGGCTCGCCATTGGGGACTTCTTCAGCGGCGCGCATGGATTTGCCGATGGAGGACACGAGCACGAGGCTGCGCCCTATGAAGTTGTCGGTATTCTCGAGCCCAGGGGTTCCGTGGTCGATCGCCTGGTGCTCACCTCGCTGGAGAGCGTATGGGCGCTCCACGGCGTCGACGGCCACACGGAAACTGACCACGCGCACGAGGGCGAAGCGGAAGAGCACGAGTCGTCAGCAGAGATAACGGCTCTCCTCATTCGATACCGGAATCCACTTGCGGCAACGACGCTGCCGCGGGAGATCAATGCCCAGGGTGCGCTGCAGGCTGCGGCTCCGGCCATGGAGATCGCCCGACTGCTGCAGCTTGTTGGCTTCGGCCTCGATGGCCTGCGGGCCTTTGCCTGGATACTGGTTCTCACGGCCTGTGTCTCGGTGTTCGCTGCCCTGTACGGCTCGCTCCGCAGCCGACGCGGCGACCTGGCCATGCTTCGCTGTCTGGGCGCCACACGCTGGGAGGTTTTCCTGGCCATTCTGTGTGAAGGAATGCTCCTGTCAGGCGTCGGCATCCTGGTGGGTTTCGGACTTGGGCACGCGTCCATGGGCGCCGCGGGCATTTGGCTGGAAGCCGCCCGCGGTATCCGTCTGGCCGAGGTGTACTGGGTGGGGGCGGAGACTCGGCTCCTGCTGTCCCTGATGGCGATAAGCGTTCTGTCTGCGGGGATTCCTGCGCTGCAGGCCTACCGGACGGATGTCGCTTCCACTCTGGTCGAAGGAGGTCGCGCAGCGTGAGCGCCAGGCAGGGCTGGCTGCTTGGCGGCGCGGCGATGCTCATTACGGCTATTGTCCTGGCGTTGTTTGCTACCGACGATAAGAGAACGCAGCCGCTCGCATCGCCGGCGGTACTCCTCGATGCGCCCCCGGGATACCAGGAGCTTCCGGAACCCGATCCCAATCTGCCGACGCTGCTCGACGACGCAAACTGGGGGACGGGAGACCCCAGCCTGGCTCCCGTCGCCGTGGAGGAGGTGGATTCCTTCAGTCTCGGCATCTACACCGATGTGGGGTACCGCGATGCGGAAGGTCGTTACGTGATCGATTTGCTCGAGCAGGACTACGCTTATCTCACCGTGATTGTCACCGATCTCGCCGGTAGGCCGGTCGTTGGCGCATTCCCGGAGTTCATGGTCAACGGTTCCAGTGAGCTTCTGAAACCCGAGGAGGTGTCATCGCGATCCCTGACCGATGCGTCGGGAACGCTGGATTTTGCCCTGATCGGCGGTCCCATGGGCCTCGACAGCGTGACCGTGAGCTTTGGCGATGCGCAGGCGGAACTGCTGGTCAACGTCATCAGCCTGCGCGCCTCGGGTTTTCCAACGCCGCCGGCGGTGGACGGCGGCCTGCCCTGGAGCGATCTGATGGGCGCGCGCATTCGCTATCGTGACGATTCGGTGAGCGTGGAGTTTCCCGAGGCCGTGCAGGTAAAGAGCGGTGAGCAGGTGAAGCTGTCGGGCTTCATGATGCCGCTGGAGCCGGATCTTAAGCAGCGCCGATTCCTGCTCACCTCCAACCCGCCGAGCTGCTTCTTTCACATACCGGGCGGGCCTGCGGGCGCGGTCGAGGTCCTGGCGTCCGAGGGCATAGAAGCGACGTGGGATCCGATTGTTCTGGAGGGTCGCTTCGAGATGCTTGGCACCGATGAATTCGGAGTTATCTACCGGCTTCACGATGCTGAACTATCGGCGCCCTAATCCCGGTATTATTATGGTAAAGATGATAACGATAGACGCGACAATCTGGAGCCGCGCACGCCCATGACTGCAGCTGTAGCTAGTGCCCGAATTTCCGCCGAATGGCGTTCCCTGGCCGAGACCCGCTGTCGGGACCTCAATGAGCGGCTAACACCCGCACGACTCGGTGCCTACGCCGAACTGCTCTCCGCCAAACGCGCGCTTTCGGCCTACGAGCTGATCGAACGCCTCGAGAAGCGTCAGAAGCGCAAGATCGCGCCCCTGACCGTCTATCGGCACCTGGATTTCCTCACCAGGGTGGGACTGGTTCACCGCATTGAATCCACCCAGTCCTATCTTCCCTGCGACCATCCCCAGCACCCCCATGAAAGCCAGTACCTGCTCTGCGCGGACTGCGGCGGAATTGAGGAAGTGCATTCCGAGGACCTGGAAGCGGCCCTCGACCGGATCGCGCAAAAGCGCGGCTTCAAGCCACGCAAGGCCGTGGTGGAAGTGAGCGGTCTCTGCGGGCACTGCGCCACCGGCTAGACATCACGGGTTGGCGGTAAATCCCCGGTAGCGTCCCGCTACGTACCTTCACGCCGTCTTTGATATAATGTAACGCCTTTCGGCTTACGCGGTTTGTTCGTGCTCCATCTCAGGTTGATGCAATTCCATGCGTCGCGCCTCTGGTGTGCGGGTCTCCTGTGTCTGCTCCTCGCGTGTGCCCAGGCCCTGGGCGCAGCGCACGAAGGGCACCCGGAGTGCGAAAGAGAAGTCTGTCAGCTCTGCCTCCTGTCCTGTGATCACGATGCAACGGTAGAAGACGCGGCCCCGCAGGATCCGCGTCCGTCCTCCTGCCTGTCACCGCTTCCCCTGTCCACATGTTGGCTGCAAGCGCCCAACGGGAACACTGCCATCCGGGCGCCCCCTCAGTTCTCCAGAAGCTGACCGCGGCGTGCTCTAAGAGCACGTCGATATCTATCTGTTCTCTGGAGTAACGATCATGTTCAGTCCCGTTTTTAACCGACGGTGCATCGGCGCCGTTTGCGCTCTCAGTGCTGCTGTCTCCCAGGCGGTTCACGCCCAGGGAGTGGAGCCCGAACTCGTTGAAGAGGTGGTGGTTCGCGCCCACCCCCTCTCCGCGAAAGGCCTTGCCCAGCCCATCGCCATGCTGACCGGCCAGGACCTGGAGCGCGCCCTGGCGCCGTCGATTGGCGAGACCCTGCAGAATATTCCCGGCGTGCACAACGCGGCCTTCGGCCAGGCCGTCGGCCGACCGGTAATTCGTGGACTTGCCGGACCGCGGGTCAAGGTAATGGAAGACCGTATCGACAGCCTCGATGTGTCCGTGTCCAGCCCCGACCACATGACCATGGTTGAGCCGTTCGCCGCCGACAGTATCGAAGTGCTCAAAGGGCCCAGCACCCTCCTCTACGGGACCGGCGCCATCGGCGGCGTCGTGAACGTGCACACGGGACGCATTCCCCAGCAGGTGCCGGAATCGCTCAGCGGCACCGCCGAAGTGCGTGGCACAGACAACGCCGATCAACGCACAGCGGCCGTCAAGCTGGACGGCGGCGCCGGCAACTTCGCCTTCCACTTTGATGGTTTCTACCGCGACGCGGACGAGTACGAGATTCCCGGCTACGCCGAATCCGCCGCCCTGCGCGCCATGGAAGAGGCGGAGGGAGACCACGATCACGATGACGAGCATGATGACCATGAAGGTGAGCACGGAGAAGGCGAGGAGGAAGCCTTCGGCCTACTGCCCGGCAGCCAGATGGAGGCCCAGGGAGGTTCCTTCGGTGCTTCCTACATCGGCGATCGCGGGTTCTTCGGGCTCGCGGTGTCGACCTACGATGCCGAGTACGGTCTGCCCGGTCACGGTCATCATGGCCACGACCACGACGAGGAGCACGACGAGGAACACGATGGCGAAGAGCACGAGGAGCATGAAGGCGAGGAGCACGGTGAGGAAGAAGGCATGGCCTTCCTCGATCTGGAACAGACGCGTTTTGATCTCGAAGCCGGCCTCGATGCGCCTTTCGAGGGTGTTCGCTCCGTAAACTTCCGCCTGGGCTACAACGACTACGAGCACGTCGAGTTCGAAGGCAATGGCGAGGCGGGCACGCGCTTCGCTACACAAGCCTGGGAATCGCGGATTGAAGTCGCCCACGAGATGATCTTCGGCTTCGAAGGTGTCGCCGGAGTTCAGCTCTCCAACCGGGAGTTTTCGGCTCTGGGTGAGGAGGTCTTTGTACGCCCCGTCGACACCCAGACCTTCGGAGTCTTCTACGTTGGTGAGCGTCAGCTTGGTGAGCTCAGCCTCGAAGCGGGCCTGCGCTACGAGAACGTCGATCACGATCCGTCCGAAGGGCCGTCGCGAAGCTTCGATCTGGGTGCCGCGTCGCTGGGTCTGATCCAGCCCCTGGGAGATTACTGGACCCTGAGCGGTCAGGTCGACGTATCCAGTCGCGCGCCGGTGGCAGAGGAACTGTATTCCGACGGACCGCACCTTGTAACAAGCACCTACGAAATCGGCGATCCGACGATGGACGAGGAAGTCGCCACGAACCTGTCGGCGAGCCTGAACTACGCGCGAGATTCGCTGAGGTTCTCACTGACGGCCTTCGCGACCGAGTTCAGCGACTACATCTACGAAGACAATACGGGCCTCGAGATCGACGAGTTGCCCGTGTTGCAGTGGTCCCAGCAGGACGCCAGCTTCAGCGGTCTCGAAGGCGATGTCACCTGGCAGGCCATGACCTGGCAGGACGGATCCCTGTCCTTCAATGCCGGCTTCGACACGGTGCGAGCGCGCTTCGATGACGGAGAGAACCGCAACGTGCCGCGCATCTCCCCGCAGCGCTGGCGCCTCGGCGCCATCGCACACTGGAAGGGCATCAACGCTGAATTGAGCTATCGCTTCGTGGATGATCAGGAAGACGCCGCCGTGAACGAGCTGCCGACGGACAGCTTCGAGGATCTGCGTCTGCATCTTGGCTACGCCATGAACGTTGGTGGCAGCGTGGTCGAATTTTTCCTCAATGGCCGCAACCTGACCGATGACGAACAGCGCCTGCATACCTCGTTCATCAAGGATCTGGCTCCGCAGCCGGGTCGCACGATCGAGGGCGGCGTGCAGGTCCGCCTGTGAACGCCCAGGTGCCGGCCGGTCCCGAGACGGTTCGTCGTCCCATGCGCCACGTCGAAGGCGTGGCGCTCGTGGAATTCGCCGAGATCTACGACGAGGCGGTGGAACTGGTAAGCGTGAGCAGGCCTGTAAGCGATGCTGTGGACGCGGCGTCGCAGGTGCTGCTGCGAGACGCCGGTCTGCAGGCTCAGTGGATGCAGGGCGGTCCCGGGGCCAGCGGTGCGCCCAGGAGCGGAAGGCAGGAGGATTTTGCCGATGCGCTGCAGGCTCTGCACGATGTGATGGAGACTCCCGTGGAAGTCCTGCGGGAGTTGCTGGACTGCGAGTCCTGCGGTGTGCGGGTCAAGGTGCTCGACGGCCCCATGTGCCCGCGCTTTCATGTGGACCAGGTGCCTGCACGCATGCTGATTACCTACGCGGGCCCGGGCACCGAGTGGATCGCGCACAACGACATCGATCCACAAAGAATGGCGTCAAAGGAGCCGGAGCCCTTACGGCAAGGCTGCCCGGTGCGCTCGCTTGCTACCGGTTCCTGGTCGCTGCTCAAGGGCGGACGCTGGGACTCGGATTTCCGCGGCGTGCTCCACCGCTCTCCGTCTGACGCGGGACGTCGACTGCTCCTTTCCCTGGACCCGATCTTCGCCGACTGAAACACACCCGGGCTGATACAGCGCATCGCTCCCGATACCGAGGCTTAACAACCATGCAGGCTCACGCAATGGAATCGCTTCCCGTCACCGTACTCTCCGGCTTTCTTGGGGCCGGGAAGACAACCGTTCTCAGCCACATCCTCAACAACCGGCAGGGAAAGAAGGTTGCCGTGATTGTTAACGATATGAGCGAGATAAACATCGACGCCGCCATCGTTCAGCAGGAGGTTTCACTCAATCGCAGCGAAGAAAAGCTCGTGGAGATGAGCAACGGCTGTATCTGCTGCACCCTGCGAGAGGATTTACTCGAGGAGGTCACCAAGCTCGCGAAGGACGGCAGGTTCGATTACCTGCTGATCGAGTCGACGGGAATCTCTGAGCCGCTCCCCGTGGCGGAGACCTTCACCTTCGCGGATGAGGACGGCGTCTCCCTGTCTCACGTTGCCAGGCTGGATACCATGGTTACGGTCGTCGATGCTGTCAATTTCCTGAAGGATTTCGACGAAGCACAGTCCCTTCAGGAAAAGGGTGAATCCCTTGGTGAGGAAGATGAGAGGAGTGTCGCAGACCTTCTGATTGACCAGGTTGAGTTCGCCGACGTCATCCTGGTCAGTAAGACTGACCTCGTGGAGAACGGTGATATCGAGCGGCTCACCGCAATCCTGCGGACGCTGAACACGCACGCGCAGATTGTGCCTGTCAGCCGGGGACAGGTTGACCTGGACAAGGTGCTGAATACGGGCCTGTTCAACTTCGAGCGCGCTCAGCAGGCGCCGGGGTGGCTCAAGGAGATGCGCGGTGAGCACGTTCCGGAGACGGAAGAGTACGGGATCAGCAGCTTCAACTACCTTGCGCGATTCCCGTTTAATCCAAAGAAGTTCTTTGAGCTTCTGCACAGCCTTAACGGGTACGGCAAACTCCTCAGATCCAAGGGCTACTTCTGGTTGGCGTCGCGCCCCGAGTATGCGGGCCAATGGAGCCAGGCTGGGGGCATAGCGCGCTACGGCTTCGCAGGAATGTTCTGGAAGGCGGTTCCGAAATCAAGCTGGCCCACGGATCCCGACTACCTGGCTTCCATAGAGAAGCAGTGGGTTGAACCCTTTGGAGACATGCGCCAGGAGCTCGTGTTCATCGGCCAGGGGCTGGATGCCGATGCCATCCGAAAGGCGCTCGACGACTGCCTCCTTAGCGAAGCGGAGGTTCTTCGCGGCAAGGAATACTGGATGACGCTTGAGGATCCGTTCCCTGCCTGGGAAGAAGGCTGAGAGCAGGGTCTGGGGCGCGACCTAACCAGGATTGGAGCGCTGTACGGCGGGCACAGTGTCCGGCCGGTACATGCAAGGCTTGCGCTTTAAGGCCCGCTCTGTCAGGAACCGCTGGCTTCCATAAGCCCCGACAGTGATGCAAGCTGCAGGCGCGCCTGAAACAGCACCTCGCCACCGTCCAATACGGCCGCACAATGGAACCGGTACTGATCGACATTCGTTCCGCCCAGACCCTTGGCGGCATCGATCAGCTGCGGTTCCGTGACCAGGAAGAGAATGACATCGTTGCTGCGCAGCTTCTGCTGGAGGCGCATATCAACGCTGATCTGGTGGTTGGTGTACACGAGGGGATTTGCCGTGAAGTCGTGTCCGCTCGCCAGCGCACGTTCCAGCAAGGCGCAGGATGACATTGCCGCAGTGAAGAGAGGCGGGAAGCGCACGCGCTCGGCGAGCTCATCGATATAGTCCTGCTGCTCACAAAGCGATGCCGCGGTGAAGTTCTTGGCGTTACTCGTCGTAAGAAACTTGCGCTTAAGGAAGATATCGCTGTCCGGCACGATCGATCGATCCGGTAATTGCCTGACCTGATGAAGGGCTTCGATGTCGATACCGTGCCAGAAGCGGGGCGTTGTCGTATCGCTCTGCGAACCGATGAGCACGGGTGAGCCGTCGGCTTTGCGCAGCACAACCCGGTTGGCTATCCCGCCCCCCGATGCGCGCTTGTCGACCGTCTTCCGCAAGTCCAGCTTCACAGCCTCACCCGCAGGCAGCGCGCCGGCGAAATTGAACTCGAAGTTGCGGTAGGGCAGCTCTTCATCGATCTGCTGTGATGCCCGCTCGCGGAGGATGCGATCACTGCACAGGAATTCGAGTTGAAAACCCAGCGCGATAGGGCCCGGGAACGGGTTTCCCTCGACCGCCGCCCAGCGTCTGGGGTCGTGAAACGGGTTGAAGTCGTCCGTGGAGTTACGAGCCACGTCGATGTGCAGCTGATCGAATACCAGGTTTTCGGGGGACAATTAACGCTCCTCGCGAACAACGCGAAAAAAACACTCGCAAAGCGAAAAGCCCGATTGCTGCTTCACTTCACGTACTGGCGACTATACAGGCCTGGTTCACCAACCAACGGCTTGCGCTGCCCGGCGCGGGTCAGCGCCCGCAGTAATAGTTCCCAGTTTCTCATTCTTCAGGATCGCCTGGATGCTGCCGAGTGAGAATGACGGTGCGAGCCGCAATTCATGCCCCATGGCCTTCAGGTCGTCAAACTGTTTTTGCGACAGTCGGTCTTCAAAACGTACGGTGATGTCAGCGCCTTCCCTGTAAAAGTTCGGCTCGGCAAAAAGGCTGAAACGCGGCGCTTCTATCGCCGCCTGCACGGGCATAGCGAAGTCCAGCACGTTCACCAACACCTGAAACTGGGTCTGACCGATTGTTTCACCGCCGGGTGTGCCCAGGGCCATCACGAACTCGCCGTCCTTCATCACGATGATCGGCGAGTTGTTCAGTATTGGTATCTGGCCGCCGCGAGCGTAGTTCACGTCGTCCGGGTACGGTGATGTGGAGCCGATGCGGGTGCCGTTGTTGAAGGTAAGGCCGGTGCCGCCTACCACCACTCCGGTGCCGAACAGACCGCCGTGCGTGGGTGTGGCTGCCATTACGTTGCCGTCGGCGTCGCGGATGGAGAAGCTCGTGGTGCTGCCCGGCACGCTGGCTTCCGCGAGCTGCTGGGCGGAGTTGTCGGACCATGGAGGGTTTCCGGCTGCCGATGCGTCACCCGCGGGACGGCCCGGGCCAGGGAAGGTCATCGCTTTGCCCGGATCGATCAGCTCGCGGCGGCGCTCGGCGTAACTTGCGGCCAGCATGCCGTCGACGGGCACGTCGTGCAGCTTCGGATCGGCAACGAAGTGATAGATGTCGGCCTTGGCCACTTTTATGGCCTCGATCAAAAGATGCTGCGTGCGCGGGTCTTCATGACCCATCGCCGCCAGATCAAAGCCCTCCACCAGTTTGAGCTGCATGAGGACTTCCAGGCCGCCGCGAGAAGTGGGGGGAGAGGTGTAGATGTCGTATCCGCGATAGGTCGCGTGAATCGGGCTGGTCCAGATGGGCTCGTAGGCAGCGAAGTCCTCCTCGGTGAACTGACCGCCTGCTTCGCGGTAGAACTCAGCCATCTCACTTGCGATTTCGCCGCGATAGAACAGATCGAAAGCGGCTTGCAGTGCTTCTATTCTGCTCACTCCGGCCGCGAGGGCCGTCTGCTCCGCGGCGACCACGCGCTCAAAGGTCCGGGCGAGATCGGGCATGGTCACTTTCTCGCCGGTGCGCGGCGGTCGGCCTTCGGGCATGAACACGGCTTCGCTGCTGGGAAATCTCCGGAACAGCTCCGCCGCGGCTTCAATGGCCCGGGCGACGGAATCTTCGGTGGGGTGCCCGTTTCTGGCGTAGTCGATGGCCGGCGCCAACACCTCGGCCAGCGAGAGCGTGCCAAACCTCTGCAGGAGCGCTATCCAGCCGCCGAACAGTCCGGGCACCACGCCGGCGCGAATTCCCTTATTGAGTTGCTCCGCTTCGAGCTCCCTGGCGTCGAGAGCCAGCGGCGCGGCGCCGGTCGCGTTGAGGGAATGCAGCGTATTGCCCGTGGCGTCGTAGTAGGTGAAAAAGCCGTTTCCGCCCGCGCCCGACATCTGTGGCCGAACCACATTCAACACGGCCAGCACCGCGACCGAGGCATCTGCCGCGTTGCCGCCGTCCATGAGAATGCGCAGACCGGCCATGGATGCCAACGGATGTCCCGCGGTCACCAGCCCGTTGGGTCCCGGCACTTCCGGGCGGTGACTGACCCGATCGCTGCTCATCTGCAGCGGGTAGGCCGCCTCCTGGGCAGCGGGCTGCTGCGTGGGAAACAGCAGCAGGCAGAGTGAAAGGGCGAGCACGGCAGGCGGGGAAGTGGCTTTCACAGGCATCTCCATGAACGTGTTTTCAGGACCGGCAGAGGTAGGCGCACACATCGTCAATCATGGTTTCACAGCGCTCGAGTTCCGCGGGGTTGATGAACTCGTTGGGCTGGTGGGCCTGATCGATCGACCCAGGGCCGCAGACTACGCTGCTTATGCCGGCACGCTGGAAGCTGCCGGCCTCGGTGGCAAACGACACCTCTCCCGAGCCGCCCTCACGTACACCGCGAAGCTCGCGCACCCAGCGCTCCGCCCGGGCTTCCGGGTCGGGCACCAGGGGAGGCACGCGGGCAATGGGCGTGGTCTCTACCGACGCCTCGGGCGCAAATTCCTTCAGATCCGGCAGAACCTCCTTTGCTATGTAGTCCTGCATCGCGAAGACGATGGAGTCCGGGTCCTCATGGGGGAGGCCGCGGTATTCCCACAGGAACTCACAGTGGCTCGGAAGAATATTGACCGCGGTACCGCCGTGGATGGTCCCGACCTGGACGGTGGTCCAGGGTGGTTCACAGCCCGAGTCTCCTGCTTCGGCGCGCTTCTGTCGCCCCAGGGCGTCGAGGTGTTCAATGATCCGGGCGGCAGCCAGGATCGCGCCGGCGCCGCGGTGCGGCTGGCTGGAATGGGCGGCCTGGCCGGTGACGAGCGTGCGAAACACGTTGATCGATTTGTGCGCGCGGACTATCCGCATGCTCGTGGGTTCGCCGATGATGGCAAATTCGGGCGTGGCCCCGCTGTGCAGCGCATCGTCCACCATGCGATCGATACCCAGGCAGCCGACTTCCTCGTCGTAGGAGAGGGCGAGATACAGCGGCTGCGTCATGGATGAGACATTCAGCTCCGCCAGGCGCGACAGGCACACCGCGGCGAAGCCCTTCATGTCAGACGTCCCCCGCCCAAAGAGGAGGCCCTCGCGTTCCGTGAGCCTGAACGGGTCCGTGTGCCAGTCCTGATCGTCGGTCGGCACTACGTCGGTATGGCCTGATAACACAACGCCCCCGGGCGCTTCGGGGCCGATGGCGGCGAACAGGTTGGCCTTGCTGCCCTCATCATTCGTGGTCCTGCGGCAGCGGGCGCCGAAGCTGCAAAGGTAGTCCTCGACCCAGTCGATCAGCGAAAGGTTGGAGTCGCGAGAGACCGTGGGAAAGGCGATCAGTTGATCGAGCAATTCGACGGAGTTCATTCGTGGAGTTCGTCCAGCATCTGGTTGGAAAGACTGATGAACGCAAGCAGGCCCGCGTCGGCGGCGACCCGTTCGTCGATCAGCAGATCGAGGACTTCGCGCTGTACGTCGAGGACCCTCTGGCGGCACGCAGGGCGGTCACCGCTGCCAATGGACTCGCGGATATCGAGGAGCTTCGCATAGTAGTGGTCAACGCGATCCTTGCGAACCTGGGTGCGATAGCGATACAGCGCGATGGCACCCGATATCAGGCTGACGACGATCGTAAACGAGAGAGCCAGCACCTCCGCATAGCGTTCGACGAACCCGGGACCTTCGCGGTCGATAAAGCGGCGGGCGCCCGGGTGCAGGGGCAGCATGAGATCCGCGCTGCGCACATCTTCGTCGAGTTCCCGGGTCACCAGCGGGTAGCTCCTGGCAATATCCTGCGCATTGGAAAACAGCGCCGCCGCAATGTCGAAGATCAGTTCATCGTCGAGGCCCTGGCGGGCGACCAGGAGCGAACGCAGTGACAGCGTCATGACGGCCCCGTCGGCAAGCGTAGGGTAGGTCCCCGTCGGCAGGAGGAAGGGTTTTACGTCGTGGTGGCGGAGTGCAACAGCGTCGGCCAGTGATCCGCCCGGAATATCCTCGGCCCGCCGGAAGCTGAACAAGCGGTACGCGGACAGCTGTCTGGCATTGTCACGATCCAGCAGGCCGCCAAGGATGAAGTGGACGTCCGGCTCCGAAGTCCAGGGATTATCGAGGATCGTGTAATCGCCGGCCCCGAGGCCCGCGTCCCCGGCCAGCCTGACCAACAGCCGATAGGCGGAACCACCCGGCGGCCCCGCCCAGATCTCCTTGCCGGCAAAAACCTCGGCCATCGAGCGGGCATTCTCATCGCGACGGATCAGCACGTGCAGCACGCTCGGATACAGCGGCGCTATGGTCATGAGACCGGCAACGGTTTCGTTGGGTTCTTCGATGATGGCTAGATCGGCGTCGCCGATGATTACGCGCTCCTGAAGGGCGCGGGCGTCGTCAGCGCTCGAAATGTCGATCTCGAGGCCACGTGCCTCGAGCGTGGCCTTCACCGTTTCCGCGATGGAGGGCGCGGGTTCCTCGGTGAGCGTGGCCAGCGTCAGACTTTCTCGTTCAGTGCCGCAGCCTGCGAGAATGCAGGCAAGAATGAGGCAGGCCGCGCGCATCAGTTAAGCTCGAGAAGGCGCTCGTAGTTCAGATCCGCTCGCTCGCGAAAGGTCGTCGAATCACTGTTCCAGAGTGTCCGTCCGTTGGTGAAGCCCGTGACCTCGAAGAGCAGCAGGCGGTCGTCCTCGATCTTGAAGTTCCGGTAGTCGGGGCAGGTGACACGGCCGAAGGACAGCGTGATCGCACAGAAGCCGTTGTAGGCCGGCACGAAGCGCTCCGGATCCTCAAGGAAACGGTCGCGATTTGCCTGCGTGGTGAATAAGTAGCGTTGGCCGTCGAAGTCGGCGCTGATCTCCGTATCGCCCGCAACGGGGCCACCGGCTTCCCGGTAACTCAGAACGTCGAATCCCCCAACGGCAAGTCCGTCCGGTGAACACATAGCCAGATCGGGACCGTGCTCAAGGCTGACACCCGACGCGCTCTTGGGGGCCATTTCCTGGGCGGCGAGCGGCGTCGCTAAGCTAAGCGCAATTACCAAACATCCGACATGCCGAAATGCCATTCCCGTCCATCCTGCAAGGCTACGCGGCTCAGCATACCAAGCGGCGCCCCAAGCTTCATGGGCGAGGTGTTTCGACATTGGTCATGGTGCTGAGCGTCTTCCCCCCGGTGTCCGCTCGGAACCAGAGAGTCGTAGTAAGACAGTGCGACGGACCCAAACGTTCATTCCTCGACCCGGCGCGAAGCCGTGGATCTGGTAGTACCGCACCAGATAGCGCGCCGCCCTGTTGATTCCGTAGCATACTGTCCTCCACGGGCCTCCAGCGGCCATCCCATCCATCATGCGAGGTGTCTATGGCGAGACGAATTCTGGCAGCGGTTGTGCTGTCTCTACTGTTCCCGGCCGTGCTGGCCGCCGAAGGGTTGGTGATGCTGTCGAGTGCGCACTCGGTCTCGGAAACCGTTGATCGGCTCGAGGAACTACTCAGCGCACAGGGCTTCCGCATTTTTGCGCGGGTGGATCACGGCGCTGGTGCGAGTAGTGTGGACATGGCGCTGCTTCCCACCGAGTTGTTGATCTTCGGCAAGCCGCAGGCCGGCACGCGGCTGATGCAGGCTCAAAGGACCGTGGGAATCGACCTTCCCCTGAAGTACCTGGTCTGGGAAAACGAAAGCGGTGACGTGACGATTGGATGGAACGACGCGACCTGGGTGGCGGAGCGCCACGGAATCGATTCGTCGTCGCCGGTGATCAAGACCGTCGCGGGCGCGCTACAGAAGTTCGCCAGCGAGGCGGCACAATAGACCACTAGCGCGAGGTCCGACCGACAAGTTGATCGAGCTGCGGTTTCCTCCCGCGAGTCACGCTTTGAAGACGCCACTACTGTTCAGAAAGATCGAAGAGCTGCATGGCGACTCGCCCTGGGGACGGTTCCTCGATGCCGGCACCGGCCCCAAGTCGCTGCAGTGGGTATCGACGCTGCAAACGCAAAGCTGGACTGCCGTCACCGCCGAGCCGACGATGGCCGAAACAGCGCAGCGCGCGCTTGCGGACAGACCTCGAAGCG
>JAAUYI010072291.1_pt1 | contig 14363 bp, 12 predicted proteins | sample 7278041 | NCBI WGS metagenome assembly JAAUYI01 (sample SAMN14350216, study PRJNA611818) | marine sediment metagenome | isolation source: surface marine sediment (0.6m) | place: French Polynesia: Moorea | collected 2018-08
ATTGTGAAGAAGTATATTAAGCACCAAAAAAAACATAAAGCCTCCACCTGAAGAAAGAGGTTTTACGGCGTGTTTTGATAAACCTACCACAAATTAAAATTTTCATTTGATTGCTGCAGTTTTTGGTATCTTTTTCTTAACGTACCCGAGAGAAAAGTGCATTAAAAATGTGCGTAAAATCATCATTTCTATTGGTTACCTATCTTTTGCCCATAGTAACCACACAGTGGACTTGTTCCCATAGTAGTGCAAAGAATCCCCCAATATTTATTTTAATCAGTAGTTTGTTATGATCCTTGATCATGAAAAAACCAAAAATTGCTTTGATGGGTCGCCCCAATGTTGGAAAATCATCCTTGTTTAATCGCATTGCTAAAAGACGGATCGCCATTGTCGATGAGATGGAAGGAGTGACCCGTGATCGGTTATATGCTGACGCGGAACTTTTTACTCGCCCTTTTGAAATCATTGATACAGGGGGCATTGACGAAAGAAATGACAGTCCTTTCGCACAAGAAGTGCAGCTGCAGGCCGAAATGGCCATCGAAGAAGCCGATAGTCTCATCATGGTTGTGGATTCTCGGACTGGAGTGACACGTCTTGACGAGCATGTGGCCCATCTCCTTCTTAAAAGTGGAAAGCCACTTGTCTTAGCTGTCAATAAGATAGACAATGAAGATGAGTCAGAGCTGGCTTCTTTTTACGTCCTAGGAATTGAAAACCTCTTTGCAGTTTCGGCTATTCAGGGCAGAAACATTGTTGAGATGTTAGAATGCGCTCTGGCTTCTTGCCCGATTATCGAAAAGGATGAAGAAACTCAAGGCATTAAAGTTGCTATTGTTGGCCGTCCTAATGTAGGTAAATCAACGTTGATCAATACCTTACTAGACGAATCTCGGTGTGTTGTGAGTCCCGTAGCTGGGACAACGCGAGATGCGATCGATGTAGCGGTCAAATGGAAGGGAGAAACCTTTACGATTATCGATACGGCAGGGATCCGAAAAAAGAAAGCAGAACACGAAGTTGTTGATAAGTTTGCTGCGATTCGAACGGAACGAGCGATTGAGCGCGCAGATGTTTGTCTATTGATGCTTGATTCACAAGATGGGATGACAGCTCAGGAAAAACGGATCACAAAGATGATCGAAGGTAAGGGGAAAGGGTGCATTCTTTTTTTCAATAAATGGGATCTTGTCAAAGGCTTTAGGATGGAGCATTGCAAGAAAAGTCTGGAGATCGAAGCTTCATTCATTGCTTATTGTCCGCTTCTTTTTGGTTCTGCAAAAACTGGGCGGAAAATCGATGAGCTTTTCCCAGTGATTCAAGACGTGCACCACTATTTAGGAACGCGTATTTCTACAGGACAGCTCAATCAATGGATTGAGAAAACCATTCACAAAGTTCATCCACCGATGCTTCGAGGAAAACGCCTGCGCATTTATTATATGCTGCAGATTGATGTAACCCCTCCTCGCTTTGTTTTTTTTGTGAATAACCCTGACCTTTTAGGGGATACCTATAAGAAATATCTCATCAATCAATTCCGGAAAACTTATCGATTTGCAGGAGTTCCTCTTGTCTTCTACTTGAAAGGAAAAAAACGACAAGAGAAGAAAAAAAGTTCTCACAATGGAAACTTCTTGGAAGAAGACCTCCGTTTTGAAGAGGAAAATGTGGGATCCCATTTGAACGTCTTCCCATCAATGGTCACTTTTCGGTAGACCCACTCTTCCCGATTTTCTCGAAGAAGGCGGTCACATCCCATGATATATCCTTTGATAAATCCATGCCGTCGCATGGCAAGGAGCATGTAGCGAGAACTTGTTGGTCGAAAGTGACTACGCGGCCCATCAACCGGGGACAGAATCTTTTGATGAAACAGAATAACAGATTCAGAAAGACGGGTCATGAATCCTCTTTTTTGGGGAACAGGAGGAATCAAGCTTTGACTCGGAACGAGTTCTTGATCTTTTCCCCACGGATGCGTAAAGCCGACCTCGGCAAAAAGAGGACAGAAAAAAAGGAGGAGAACGATGATTTTTTTCACTAGAATCCAAATTTTAGCATCAGGACCGGGAATAGCCCATTACGATGTAAGGCAGGATAGGCATGCTCCTCGTATAACCTTTCGTTATAGAGCTTTGCACTTTCTCCCGCACCGTAAATCCCTCCAAAATACCACCCAGCTTCAAAACTCGTTGTGACAATCCCTGCAGCGATATGCCCGTGGGCATAAAAGTGAGCAGCGGCCCAAATAAAAAGGCCATTTAGAAGCAAGGAAGTAAGGGCCGATTGTTTTTGTCCAACGTAAAAATACCCCGCTCCGGGAAGAACTGCATTCAAAGTTTGAGCCTTACTCACAGACTTTTTTTTTGCATCGTAGCTATGTAGAAGTTTTGTGAGGTAAGCTTTAGAAGGGTCTTCCCTTTCAGCCCTTCGAATTTCAGCGAGATTCCCTTCAATCATAAGTGTCGAAAGCTCTAACTTCTTTGCTGTTTCAGGGTAGTGGTGCTTAATGAGGCGAAGCACATAGTCAGCTTTTTCCTCATTCCCCACTTCGAGATAACTTTCATACATGATAATAAGAAGGTCGCAGTAAGCGGGAAACATCTTTGTCGCTGTATAAAGTGAGGAGCGGGTGAATTCTTGAGTCACTTCCTCATACCGTTTTCCGAGATAGTAAGAAAGAAGAATTTGATACTGGATTTCTTCGAGGCGGGTTTGATAGCCAGCGGGAAGAAGAAACTCTGCCCGTTTAAGTGTTGTGATGGCTCGATAAAGATCTAGATGCTGCGCAAATTTCTGAGCGATCAAATACTCTTGTCCCCAAGGTTGATTCCGTTCTGGTGGTGTTAGAGGGGGAAAGGCTGTAGGAAGACTTTTTAGATACTTATCCTGGGCAGAGAAGTTGACTTGTGGTTCAATCTTGTCGGGAACACGGTAGCATCCCGCAAAGAAAAGAAGGACTAAAAATGGGAGTAGAATGCGTTTCATATAGAAAGATCATAGCAAAACCTGAGTTAAAGTCCATCAGAATAGATAAACTTCAATCTAGAGTTTTCACCATTCCTTTTTTTCCTAAGGCTCTAATTGCGTCTTGTTTCAGCACCGATGCATGATATCGGTGCAAAAGCTAAGATAGGAAGGTTATCGATCGTTGGAAGGGCATTGATAATTGCAACGCTGGGAATATCAAGGATGACAATAGTGCGAGGGTTAGTGTTATAAGCTGGATCAATAACCCATACTTGATACGTAACGAACATTGACGAAGCTGCAACAAATGTCCAAACAGATGAAGGGACGTCAGTACTCGATTTTTTCGAAAACCCCAGAGTTCCCAAATTTTAAAAGACACGCGGGAATTCTCATCCCGTTTAGGGGATTGAGATGAAAGCGCGCTATTTACCCTGGCATTCTGTAATCTATCGAATAATCGTTTCCGATGATATGTCACCTGCTATGTCAACATAATATGCATATGATGTCCAAAGCTTATCTTTTCCGCATTTTTTTTGAGAAAAGGAAATTTTAGACGTAATATTCTTGAGGTATAACCTTTCAAAAAGACCTGAAGTGGGTCTTGAAAGCTGAAGAAGACTTTTCCGAACAACTAGAAGGGCTTGTAAAATCTGGAAAAGTTTTGAAATACTCAGGGTATCTTTCAGATTTTTCTACGGAAAAAAAGACATCTCTTTTCAAAGCGATTTTCAAAACCGTTGTAGACAAATATATTCCAGTAGAGCTTTTCGAAAAAGATTACGATGAACTGCATCGAAGATGGTCTTGAAAAATTTCCCTCTTCCGTAGGTATGAATCGTTGAAAGTTCTGAGGGTGGCGGGGCAGTTTCTTGTGCTTGAAGAGCTCCGCAAAAAAAAAGAAAAAAAAGAGGCAGAAAAGAAAAAGTTTTCTCATAGCGCCCCTAGGGTTCGACGGTAGTTGTCTTCTTCGTGCAGGAATTTGACAAAGGTTTTGGTATTTTCAATTTCTTTGAAGGCAAGGCTTTTTGCAATTTGGAGATTTTTTCTCACGTCTTCCAGTCTTCTGGTATATTCTACAAGTTCTGAAGAAGAGATGTGCGTATTTTGAAGTGCGTAGGCTAGCTCTTTGATTTTATAAATCAAATTCCTAAGAGCTTCTGTCAGTATAGATGGAGAAAAGGATTCTCTTCAAAGAGTAACTGATTATCTATGAAATGACATAAAAAGATTAGAGTCTTGACATAATGGCTTTTTGGATGAACAAAAGAATGGGAGTTAGAAGAAATTTGCTCAAATAGAATGAGTTAGAAAATGGGGCAGGTAGGACTTGAACCTACGACCGACGGGTTATGAGTCCGCAGCTCTAACCACTGAGCTACTGCCCCAACGAAGTCTATAACCATAGCATTTAGAGGATTATTTGTAACGAATCGATGCTTGTGGCATAGGTCTTTTCAACGAAAAGAGAGGCGACAAAACAAGTCCCCGTTTGTGGCCCGTTTGTGGTTTTCTGAGCTATTGACATCACCCAAGGGTATTTGGAGTATTATTAGATCTTGAATTTATCATAGCTATGCGCTATCCAAAGATTGCAACGATGGCCGAAGTGTCATAAGTTTTTATTTAACTCATCTAAAGCGGCTAGGTATGGTAGTTCACCCCAAAAAAGTGACTCCAATCCTCGGGTCTTGAAATACCGCAAGGGAATTACAAGTTTGCTCTTCGCTGGATATCTTTATCAAAAAAGGCTTTAATTTTTCCATGATTTCCTGAAGTGAGCACTTCTTTAAGCTCTTTTGCGATCTCAGGATTGTTTTTTGCAAGTTTTTCAACTAGTGGAGAGGCTTTTTTAAGGAGCTCTTCCTCTGATAGAGAAGAACTACAGCACATCTGGAAAAGCTCATTGAGGGTAAATAAGTTATCTTCAAGTTGTGCAACTTGATCTTGGAATTTTTTTGTCAAATTTGACTCTGGTAGCTTTGCCATGAGTAACTCCTAGGTGGCTCTTATTTCTTTCAATACCTATCGTAACAAATAAATTTTTTTGCCGATAATTTCAAGTCCTCTGTATATAGGAATTATAGCTTCTCTATGAAAAAAGAAGAAATTTTTAAGTAACTGGTAATGAATATTTGGTGTTTAACACTTAGTTTTCTATGGGTGATGGTTCCAATTTTTGGAGCTACTGAGACTCATGATTTTATCGCTACAGCTCCAACGCGAACTGATGAAGTGCCTAAAGAGCACTTGAGTGATGAAGAAGATGCCTACTTTGAAGGTTACATTCAAGCTCTTGTGAACTCCCACTATTATGAATTCGATGTTCTTGTCTACGTAGAGAATGGAGATGTGTATCTTTATAATTTACCGAAGAATGCCTTGATTAAAAGTAGTATTATTAGCTTTGTCAAAGACTTACCGGAAGTGACGTCGGTCACTAAAGTTGATAAATTCCCTGAAAAGAAGTTGGAAAAGATCAAGAAGCGTGAGGTTAGGCCACAAATCGAGGGGATTTGGTTTCCCCAGCAGACGGTTCTTTATCCACCAATGGTTGCTAACCCTATGGAAACACTCTACTCAGCCGCTTACCATACCGGAGATAAGAGGGTTGGAACGAAATCCATTGCAGTGTCTTTAGGGGATAGTTTCCCAATTTTCCGCTGGCGAAATGTTGTTCCATGGCAAGGGGACTTGCAAATCGACATTCAAGCAGGAATCTGGTCAACTTTCAAAATGGGAATTCAACATAACCGTGAAATTTCTGAACTTGTGAATACAGATTACCTTATTGGTATTCCGCTAAGTTATGCTTTTGATAAATGGGCATTTCGACTGCGCGTTTATCATATTTCTTCTCACCTTGGTGATGAGTATGTGGATCATAATCCTGGTGTTAAAAGGTTGAACCCGAGTATGGAGGCTATAGACCTGTTCTCTTCTTACCAAATCAATAGGAATTTAAGAGTTTACGGTGGGGTTGGTTGGGTTTTTCATAGTGATAAAACGTATCCAATTAAGCTACCTCTTTATGTTGAATGGGGGGGGGAAGTGCGCATTCTTGGACGAAAGTTTTTTTATCACCGCCTTTACGGAACCCCTTTTTTAGCGGTCTATCTAAGAAGTTGGCAAGTCAATCACTGGAATCTTGATGGGACCTATATGATTGGTTATGAAATCAGTAAACTTCAAGGGGTTGGAAGAAAAATGAGGCTCTTTATCGATTATCACCATGGCTATTCAGTGGGTCAATTTTTTACAGATCGTATTTCGTATACCGGGTTTGGCTTATCCTGGGGATTTTAGATCTGATCGACAACAGCTTCAACACCTTTCAGCCTCATTTTACGAAAAAGGAAGCTTGCAAATTAATTTCCTTGAGATAGATAATTTTACCTAACTATGAAAATGTACAGAAACAAGACCCTTGGGAGCATTCTCTTAGTAGGAGGAACTTCCATTGGTGCTGGAATGCTTGCCCTTCCCTTGACAACGGGAGCCGGAGGGTTCCTTCCTTCTACCCTCTTATTTTTTATTGCTTTCGCTTTCATGCTACTTAGTTTATTTTATCTGATGGAAGCCACTTTAATGTCTGGTAAGGTCAATGCAAATTTAATAACGATTTGTAAGGAGCACCTTGGACCCATTGGAGAATTTTCTGCATGGCTCTCTTTCTTACTTCTCCTGTATTCAGTCGCAGCGGCTTATCTATCTGGGGGTGGTTCCTTAATAGCTGATGTGATTAGCGCTGGTTCTAAATATAATGTTTCGGCCAATATCGGGATCTTCATTTTCCTGTTGATATTTGGATGTATTGTTGTTTTTGAAACAAAAGCCGTTGATGCAATCAATCGCATTTGTATGGTAGGTTTAGTTGTTTGTTTTGTCTTGCTCTTAATTTTTGTTACGCCTCATGTTGAATGGGAGCATTACAGAGGAGGAAAGCCCCACTATCTTTGGGCAGCAGTTCCGGTTGTCGTTCTTTCATTTACCTCCCATATTATTGTTCCTAGTTTAAGAAATTATTTGGATGGAAATGTCGCAAAACTTAAAAAAGCTCTCCTTGTTGGGAGTTTGATCCCTCTGGTATTTTACTTGGTTTGGGAGTTTTTGATTATGGGGATGCTTCCTCTAACAGGAAAGTATGGACTTGAGAAAATTGGGGGGGCTCCTCACCCGGTTGCAGGGTTGACTGATGCATTGAATGTGATGTTAGGAATGCCTTGGATTGCAATTGTTGTCGGTCTTTTTTCGTTCTTTGCTCTGGTGACCTCATTTTTTGGAGTCGCCCTCAGCCTTTATGATTTTTTGGCAGATGGCCTTAGAATACAAAAGACAGTAAAGGGAAAGGCACTGTTGCTTTTTCTCATGTTTATTCCCCCTCTTCTATTTGCTTTATTTTATCCTAGCGGCTTTGTTACTGCTTTGGGATATGCAGGGGTTTTTGTTGCAATTCTTTACGGTCTTTTGCCCGCTTTTATGGTGTGGCATGGAAGGTATAGTGAAAAGAGGAAAGAAAAATTTCGTGTATTTGGAGGGAAACCCTTACTATTGATCATGCTCATAGGATCATTTGCAATTATTTACTTCCAAATTGCAGCGACTCAAGGATGGCTTCCGACGCTGTGAGACCTAAGAAAAACGCATAAAAAAGTTTTCAGTTCACTACTTATTCTTCTTATCTTTTTTCTCAGTTTGCTATTTTGTCTCGATGGTGAGTCGGACACATTGAGAGGATTCTGCAGGAAAAGAGCGATTACTCTACAACCCTAAATCCCTCAGGAAAGATGGGACCTTTTGGCCCAATACTCAGTTTTCCACTAAAAAAGTCTTCATAAATTTTTAGCCCTTGATAGGCATTTTGAACGCAGAAAAAACAGTTACTCACCCACTCGGAACCGACAATTGTTCCTGCGTCGATGTTGGACTTAAAACGGGAAGAGATTTTTTCTTTCCAATAGGCGGGACTTCCCACTAAAAGAACGGGAGTCGGAGATTCCACGCCTGCTTTTCGACGCGTTTCTTCAAGAGCATATTCAAAATCAGTCCCAATGCCTCCTGTAAGAAAAATGGGAAAGTCTAGATGAAACTCAGCTTCTCTTTCAACTAACCGATCCAAGCGGTAGGTCATTTTCGCCTCGACATAAGGATTTTGCTCCTGTTCATGAACGATAGAGCTTCCGTTAGAGCGGAAATCTAAAATATTGGCACAGGAAAGGATGCCAAGTTCTTTTGCTAAACGGTTACCTACGCTCATCACCCCCGGCCCCCCTCCAGTCACAAGGGCTAGGGGCGTTTTTACGTTCAAAAGATGGTGCTCAAACTCTTCTTTCATTTTAAGTAATCCCTCCAAGAGTTCTCTAATAAGAGGTTCAAAAGTTCCTTCCACTAAACTTGAACCATAGATGCCAATCATCGTTGCAGAGATAAAGGTTTCTACTTTTGATAGAGGAACAAACATTCCAGAATCTTTTCCAGGCTTTGGAACATATCGGAGAATTTCACGGGCCTGTTCATCCAGCCAAAAAATGGAGATTCCAAACTTTGCTAAATCAAGAAGCATCGAGCGATCTTCGTTTGAAAAAAAGTCCCCATGGGAACGAGAGGGTTTAGCAAAGTAGATTCCTTTCAAGCACTCATAGACCTGTTCACTGAGAAGCATCCGTTTCATAACGGGTGAGGGAAAAAACCGGCTTAAAAGGATGCCTTGGCTTGTGATGATTCCCTTTTCAATTGCTTCTAAATAAGGATAGGAAGGTTGAGAATGCATATACTTTTCTACTTTCTCTGCTTGCTCTTTCGGGTGGAAAAAACCGGGTAACTCTTCATGTACTGGTTCTGCCTGGATCCAATCACTGGGTTTTAAATTAAGGAGTTGTTCTCCTTTAACAACGAAAGTAGCGCATTTGTGATGCGTAGGAGTCGGCGCTGTTTGAATGGCTCCGAAAAGAGCTTTTGGATCTTCAATCGCTGCTTGAAGTTGATCACGGTCTGAAAAAAAGACATGCTCTCGATAAGGATCAAGTGTATAAAACTCTAGGGGAATTTGTGTAAGTTCTTCAGAACTTTCGCCATAGAGTTCGTAAATATTTCCTGAGGCCATTGTATCAGGCTGCAAGATAGAAGCAGCCGTATGCTTGATTCCTTCTGGAAGGAGGTCATCTACAACACGGCCAAAAACTGTTCGGATATGGAGGGGAGGTGTATTGACAAGAAGAAGTTGGTTTGAAATGAAACGCTTTTTATCTTCCCATCTTTGAGCTAAATGAATCAGCTCGCGCACTTTGATTTCAGGATGCTTTAAAGCTTTTGCAAGGAGTGGAATGAGTCCATTGACTGTTTCATCATAACTCTGGATGCCCGGGTTGAGAGGAAGAAAAGCAATCATCCTTCCATCGATTTGCTCAAATGTCCAGTTTGATTTCTCTTGTCTTTCACCAATAGAAAGAAGAGGACGCCCCTCACGGTCCGTCCGCCTAAACATTCTGGATAGATAGATGGGCTTTCTTACGCGGCGGCGCTCATCTGCCGCAAAGAGTTTTCCTATATAAGCTTCTGGAGAAAGTAAAGAAAGAAAAAGCATTCCTTCTCGCGAAAGAGCAAAAAGATCGAGAGAAACAATCCCTTTTCGGTGTGATTTAGAAAGTTCAAACTCGATTGTTTTTGCATTGACTCCTAATTGGGCCAAAGTACTTTTTAAGTTAAAGAAGATGCTTTCTTTCTCAATGGAGAACCCTAAAAAAGAGGGAGAGATATTTTCGATTAACACATTAGCATGAACCCGTTTTTTATCGATCCGTGTCAATTCGACAATTTTTCCATCCGGTGTGATTAGGTCATGATATAAAAAAGATAAAGTTGCATCCATGAGTCTGTGTAGTATTACCTATGTTTTGAGTTTATTTAGAGTCAATACTGGTAATGAATCGTCTTTATCGCTACCATCTTTCTCCTTGAGCAATTAATTTTCAAGAGTTAAAATCATGCAAATTATGGAAAAACCCCCAATCAGACTCCGTAGTTTTGGAACTCATAATGGGAGCTTCCATGCTGATGAAGTGACCGCATGTGCGCTATTACTTCTCTTTAACCTCATCGACAAGGAAAAAATTGTTCGAAGTCGTCATGTAAAAAAGTTAAGTAGTTGTGAGTATGTTTGTGATGTGGGTGGGGTTTATAAGCCTAAAATTAAACGGTTTGATCATCATCAATCAGATTATAACGGTTCTTTAAGTAGCGCTGGAATGATCTTAAAACATCTCAAAGATGAAAACATCATCGACAAGAAACTTTACAGTTATTTTAATCGTTCACTTGTGATGGGAGTTGATGCAATCGACAATGGAAAAGCAACGCCAATGGTGGGGCATTGTTCTTTTTCTTCCTTGATTGCAAACTTTGTTCCTATTCGTCATGATTCAAGTGCAAAAGTCTTTAATGCCGCATTTTTTCAAGCCGTTGACTTTTGTCTCGGTTACTTAAAACGCCTTTTAGAAAAATATCACTACATTCAAGAATGTCGCGGCAAGATTCAAACCGTCATGAAAAAACAACAAAAGGTGATGATTTTTGAAAAGTCCATACCCTGGATCGAATCCTTTTTTGAGCTTGGAGGGAAAAGGCATCCTGCTGAGTTCATTGTCATGCCCATTGGCAGTCAGTGGAAGCTTAGAGGAATTCCTCCTAGTCATGATAAGCGGATGCAAGTCCGTGTACCAATGCCAAAAGAATGGGCCGGTCTTATAGATGACGATCTCAAGAAAAAATCGGGAATCTCTGGAGCTGTTTTTTGTCATAAAAAACGTTTCATCTCCGTTTGGGAAACAAAAGAAGATGCTCTTAAAGCATTGGACTACATTCAAAAGAGAAAAAAATGAGTACGATTTTTGGTAAGATTATCAAGGGAGACCTTCCAGCAGATAAAGTCTATGAAAATGAAAAAATAATCGTTATCAAAGATATCAATCCTAAAGCTCCCGTACACCTTCTTTTAATTCCTAAAAAAGAATATCCAAGTCTTCAAGAGATTCCTAAAGAAGACCTTTCGATCATTCAAGAAATCATCCATGTGGCCCAAGACCTCTCCAAGAAATTTGATGTTGCAGACAATTATCGATTGCTGACAAATATTGGAGCTAAGGCAGGACAATCGGTTTTTCACCTCCATTTTCATTTAATCGGTGGAAAATCCCTTGGCGACGTGGCATGAAATATTTAATTGTACTTCTCTGTTTTTCAGTTCTTTCAGCTTCAGAGAGTGAAGCGATAAAAAGAGTGTATTCTCATCTTTTGATCCATGATTATTCCGCGGCTCAAAAAGAGTGTGAAAAGAGCTTGCAGATTTATCCCAGCTCAGAGGGGGTAAAAAAAGTCTATATCAGAGCCTTATCAGAAAACGGCAAAGACACCGAAGCAATTTCTTATTCAAGTCACCTCGATAATAAAGAGCAAGATTCTGATCTTATTGAAACCCTCGCCTGGGGTGTCATTGAACGTTTTGAAAATTCTTCTCAATCTCTCGTCAGTATTGCATCATTAATGAGTGCCTATTATACCGATGATGTTAGAGCTACAGAAATGCTTCTTAGAGGGCTCAGCTCCTCTAATGCAATTCTCCGCACTATAGCAGTTAAACTTTCTCCTCGCTACCGCGATGGAAGACTCATCGATGCCTTAAAACGACTCTTAGTTTCTGAGAAAATATGGTTTGTTCGTTTAGAGATTATTCAGGCGCTTGGAGCTATGGAAGTTAAAGAAGTCAAAGAGCCTTTAAAGCGCATGATCATCCATTCACGAACGACTGCAGAAGAAAAAGGAGCAGCAATCGCTTCTCTCGTGAATATCTATGATGAAGTAGGGGAACAAGAACTTCTAACACTCTCAGAATCCAAGCGGGCAGGCCTCCGCCATCTAGCTTGCCAAATCGTTGCTCATCTCGATCTAAAAGAACAATCTTTTCTTGTTGAAAAGCTTCTCACAGATCCTTGTTCGGACGTAAGAATTGCTGCTCTAAATACTTTGAACTTTTTAGGATTAAAAACATTAAAGCCTGAAATTCTATCAAAAATTATTGATCTAACTGAGGATCCTAATCCGCCTGTTTCATTAACTGCTGCCTGGATTGTTTCGAGGTACGCGCCTGAAACAGCATTGCAAATTGTACGCAAATGGGTTTATTCCAAAGATGAGTCTACGCGTCGATTGGCAGCATTTGTCTTAGGAAGAATAGGTCTTGTAGGAAAGCACTTAGGAGAAAAAGTTTTAAAAATGACTCCAGATCCTTTTGTAAAAGCAAATCTTGCTCTCGGTACAATAGGTCAAGGAGTAGATGATCAAAGATTTTCTGATGTTCTCTATACCTTTCTCATCCTTGGAAAAGGAAAACTCATGTGGGATTCCTCTCAAAACCCTTTATGTAAAGTCTTAGCTCCATCAAAGACTTGCCATATTCCGCAAGTTTCTCAATATCCTACGATGGTTGATCGTTTAACCTGCTTAGAAATTCTGGGAATGCTTGCTGTTTTAAAACATCCTCAAGCAGAAGAAGCTGTTAAAAGCTTTTTGACTCAAGATGTTTTTGGAATCACTTATGCAGCTTCTATAACACTTCTCAAAGAAGGGGAAGAGGGTGCTTTTGAAATGATTCGAGACCTTCTAAAAGAAGAGGACAAAACGATTCGAGTCCAAGCAGCCCTTGTTCTAGCCCTAGTAGGGGGAGAGACTGATGCGGTTGAAATTTTACAAGAGGCCTATTACCTTGTAGATCGTGAACTGAAAATAAATATTCTAGGAGCGCTTGGACACATAGGAGATAAAATCTCCATTCCATTTTTATTAAAGCTTTTAGAAGAACCTTATCAAACCTTGAAAGTGATGGCGGCTTCTGCTCTCATCCAATGTGTCTATCATTAAAAGCTAGATCCATTCATGAATATTCGAGAGATTCAACCTTTCTTGAACCCTTGTGTTATGGACAATGTGATCAAAAAGAAGCTGAAAAATCTGTTCAAGAACTGAAGGAATCAAATGGAAAATGATACGAAAAAATTACTTGGAGACAAGAAATTTTAAACTTTCTTTTTGAAGTTTTTGGTAAAGGCTCTTAAGGCCATTAGCTCGGCTTGGAGAAAGAGACTCTAAAAGACCTATCTCTTTAAAAAAGTGTGGAGGGTGTGTAAAAATAGCCTCAGGAGATTCACCATTATAGATCTGGACTAGAAGTTGCGCGAGTCCTGCAGAAATCAAAGCATTAGAACTTGTTTGAAGGGAGAGCTTGCCCTTTTGGCATCTAATCTTGAGGTATAGGAGGCTTTGACAGCCTGCTACGAGGTTTTCTTCCACTTGATCTTCGGTAGCCATTTTGGGAGCATTTTGACCCAATTCAATGATCTTTTGATACCGTTCTTCTTGAGATGTTAAAGAAAGGAAATGCTTTTTTATTTTCTTTTGCTTATCTAAACAACGACTAAATTCCATACCTGAGATTATAAGGTTAAGCCTATATTATTCACCAGTGAACCTATCTCGAATGAAAGATATTTTTTTTATTCCACACTTTTTGTCACCGTTTTCAGTCTCTTGTTGATCACATTGTCTTATAAGAAAAGGGTTCAAAAAGAGACTGAAAAATCTGTTCAACAACTGAAGAAATCAAATAAAAAATTTAATTCGAAGGAGGTTCATCTTTCAAACTAAAGCTGGCAAAAAATTCTGCGTTAGAAGACTACCTATAGCTAAATTGATTTTAAAGTACCCCAATTTTAAATCCATTTAGCTGTCTGCAACTTTTATGGTCTTAGAAAGAAATTCTTGAGCAATGCTTGTTGAATCCATACCGATGAGTTTGCAAACTGTCTAATTTCTTTTTGGCTGATCTAAATGGGTGTAGAAGCTATTTGAGTAGAGGTCCAAGGCTTGCCCTTGAAAAGATTCAAGGTAACTATTAGTTTCTCATGAACCAAAGTTATCAGTAGAACATGCGTCGGTAGATGCTTGCTTCCTCTTATCGAGGGCTAAGCTAGCCATTAATCCTGCAAGAATAAGGATAGCCCCAGGATTGCGAGGACTCCAACTGCAGTTGGAGCAGCGATCTCATTGAGAAGGATAGCGCCTATTTTATAAACCTTCTCTCTGACCATATCGAAATTTACTATATCTAAAGATTTTATCTTTGAATATTTTTGGTATCGGTAGTCAGAAGAAGGCTCCTAGCCTTGCCCAGAGTGATTTTGGATAGCCGCTATGAGTTCCATAATTTTTCTAACTTTGTTATTGATTTATCCATATTTAATATAATTATTATCAAAAATTTTTTCCTTTGGATAAAATAAGCTTTTATATATGATCTGGGCATTGAACAGATAGAAACGAAAAAGAATATGTCA
>JAAUYI010128258.1_pt1 | contig 14345 bp, 11 predicted proteins | sample 7278041 | NCBI WGS metagenome assembly JAAUYI01 (sample SAMN14350216, study PRJNA611818) | marine sediment metagenome | isolation source: surface marine sediment (0.6m) | place: French Polynesia: Moorea | collected 2018-08
ATCGAAACAAATGTTTTTACTTCGTTCCATAAATAAATTTAGGGGCTTGGTGACCATTTTTCTTTTTCTTTACTTTTGCCTTTTTACTTTTTACTTTTGCCTTGTTCGGTGAGTCAAATTAGGAATTATAAGTAATTAAGCTAACATCATATAACTCCTTACTTACCCATACCCAATTGTTGAGCTTTTTGGTAAACTTTACCTTCGGTTAACAACGAAGGTGCAATTACAACCTCAACTTGTTGCATTTCTTTAATGTTTTTCGCCCCTAGAGTTCCCATACTCGTCTTTAAGGCTCCCAGGAGATTATGAGTCCCATCATCAAGCCCTGCTGGTCCGGTGAGGATTTGCTCCAGGGAACCAGTTTTGCCCACTTTAATACGAGTACCACGGGGCAATACAGGGCTAGGTGTTGCCATACCCCAATGATATCCCCTACCAGGAGCTTCTGCGGCTCTAGCGAAGGGAGAACCAATCATCACTCCATCTGCACCGCAGGCAATGCATTTACAAATATCGCCGCCAGTAATTAAACCACCATCAGCAATTACAGGTACATATTTACCAGTTTCCTGATAGTAATTATCCCTGGCTGCGGCACAATCTGCGATCGCAGTTGCTTGGGGTACGCCTACACCCAGTACCCCACGGGAGGTACAAGCTGCACCAGGACCAATCCCAACTAAAACCGCCGCCGCACCAGCTTTAATTAAGTTCAATGTGACTTCATAAGTCACACAATTACCCAAAATTACCGGCATGGGCATTTCCTGACAAAATTTCCCTAGGTCTAAGGGAGTAACTGACTCTGGGGATAGGTGAGCTGTGGAAACCACCGTTGCTTGGACGAATAACAAATCGGCTCCCGCTTCTGCGGTGGCATTACCGTATTTACTCGCTCCCACAGGAGTTGCACTCACAGCGGCAATTCCCCCTTGTTGCTTAATTTCCTGAATTCGTTGTTTAATTAATTCTGGTTTAATGGGAGCAGCATATAGTTCTTGCATCAAGGATACAAATTCATCTTTGCCCACTGAAGCAATCCGATCTAAAATTGGCTCTGGGTCGTCATAACGAGTTTGAATCCCCTCCAAATTCAGTACGCCCAATGCACCTAATTGTGATAGGCGTACAGCCATGCCTACGTCAACTACCCCATCCATCGCACTGGCAATTATGGGGATTTCTCGCTCAATATTGCCTATCTGCCATTTAGTATCCGCTAAACTCGGATCGAGTGTTCTATTTCCGGGGACTAAAGCAATTTCGTCAATTCCGTAGGCTCTACGAGCCATTTTGCCCCGCCCAATTTGAATGTCCACGCTCTTACCATTCTCAAATCTATTTAAGCTAGGGTATCAAATTGTGGGGTGGTTTGGATTGCTTTTTTTGTGTATATAAATAATTTTCCGGGGTTGTTTCTTGAGGAGTAGAAGAAGTGGGTTTGCCAAGATAAGTAGGAGAAACAGATTGTTGAGGTTCTCCCCAGCTTGAAGGCGTGGTATCAGTATTTTAATTGCTAAATATTTTACATATTACTGATTGTACCTATAGGACTCATATTTGATTTTTGCAAAAATCTCAGTACACTTTCTGTTCAGAGTTCCCTGTTAAGAGTCCCCTACCATCACGAGTCATTTCACGAATCAAACCGGATTCCTATAGTAAGATAAGTCCATGAAATCTGTAGGATACTATGGAAAATCAGTAGTCGATGTTTAATCGATCTGGAAAAATGTTAAAATAATCACAAATGTCAATAAAATTAAGCGAATGTTTGCGATTTTTCCTCAGTAATAGCAATATAAATGATGATTTTGATCGATAAAATTTATTCGTTAGCTAGCAGGAACTAAAGCATAAAAATATACTTAAAACATTATCCCAGTCATGCAGCTTTCGTTCTCTGGTGATTAGTTCCAGAGCTAAAAACTCAACCATTAACCAATCAGAATTGTTAGTATAAATTCCAGATTTAATCTTATTAACCTTGATCCAATCTGAAACCCTAGAACTATTGGAATGGCATCGCCTCTGCCAGCATTTATCTACTTTTGCGGCAACAAAACTAGGGGCGGTAGCTACCCTCGATCTGCAAATTCCTAGCTCTCAAGCTGAGAGTGAGTATTTGTTAGCCCAAACTAAGGAAATATATGAGCTTGATAGTACCCTGTTAAATGGATTGTCTTTTGAAGGAATTAAGGATATTGGAGATTCCTTGGAAAGGGCAGAACTGCAAGGAATTTTAACGGGTGATGAACTGTTGGCGATCGCTACCACTTTAGCAGGAAGTAGAAACCTGCGCCGAATAATTGACGATCACCCAGATCTAGAAGTTTTGCAGCAATTAGTTGCCGATTTGCGGACTTATCCGGAATTAGAGCAGGAAATTCACCGTTGTATAGACGAACGGGGACAGGTGGCAGATCGGGCGAGCCAGAAGTTAGGTGAAATCCGGCAAAAACTGCGGATAATACGCAGTCAAATCAATCAAAAGTTACACAACATTTTACAGGCTAAATCGAATGCCGTTCAAGAACAGATAATTACCCAACGCAGCGATCGCTTTGTAATTCCCGTAAAATCTTCCCATAAAGATGTCATCCCCGGCATCGTTCACGATACTTCTACTAGTGGCGTTACCCTCTATGTAGAACCAAATTCAGTGGTTCCTATGGGTAATCAACTGCGGCAATTGGTAAAACAGGAACAGGTAGAGGAAGAAGCCATTCGCCGCCGTTTAACAGAGCAAATAGCAGAGGTAAAGCCAGATTTAGAACGATTATTGGCAATTGTCACCGCCCTGGATATAGCCACTGCCAAGGCACGTTACAGCTTTTGGTTGGGAGCAAATCCTCCCCGACTAATTAATCCTCAAGACAAGGAAACCATTACCCTACGCCAACTACGCCATCCCTTGTTAGTTTGGCAGCACCACCACGAGCAAGGAACCCCAGTTATTCCCGTAGATTTACTAGTTAAACCAGAAATCAGGGTAGTCACTATTACCGGACCAAATACAGGTGGTAAAACCGTCACCCTGAAAACCTTGGGATTAGCAGCCTTAATGGCAAAGGTGGGTTTATTTATTCCTGCCAAGGAGCCAGTGGAAATACCTTGGTTTGAGCAAGTATTAGCTGATATTGGAGACGAACAGTCCCTACAACAGAGTTTGTCTACCTTTTCCGGTCATATTCGCCGAATTAGTCGGATTTTATCGGTATTGCCAGCAGAAGGCACATCCCTAGTACTGCTGGATGAAGTGGGTGCAGGTACAGATCCCGCCGAAGGTAGTGCCCTAGCCATTGCCCTGCTGCAATACTTGGCGAATAGTGCCCAGTTAACCATGGCAACCACCCACTTTGGCGAACTCAAAGCCCTGAAATATGAAGACGAACGCTTTGAAAACGCCTCCGTAGAATTTGACGAAACCACCCTTTCCCCCACCTATCGATTATTGTGGGGGATCCCCGGACGTTCCAACGCCCTAGCGATCGCTAGTAGACTGGGATTGAAAGCAGAAGTGATCGAACAGGCAAAAAACCAACTGGGAGGAGGGACAGACGAAGTTAACCAGGTAATTGCCGGCTTAGAAGCACAACGGCGCAGCCAAGAAACCAAAGCCGCCCAAGCAGAGGATTTATTACAACAAGCAGAACGGTTGTATCAAGAAGTTAACACCAAAGCCGACTTCTTACAGGAGCGAGAAAGGGAGTTACGAGCCTCCCAGGAAATTGAAGTTCAAAAAGCGATCGCCCAAGCCAAAAAAGAAATCGCCCAAGTAATTCGTCGCTTGCAGCAAGGGGAACCCACCGCCCAAGATGCCCAAAAAGCCACCAACGCCCTGGAAAAAATATCCGCCAAATTTACCCCACCACCGCCACCCAAAGCAAAAATTGGCTTTATGCCCAAAATAGGCGATCGCATTCGTATTCCTAAATTGGCACAAACCGCCGAAGTAATCGCCCCACCCAACGAAAATGGGGAATTAAACGTCCGCTTTGGGATTATGAAAATGACAGTCCGGCTAGAGGATATCGAATCCCTAGATGGGAAGAAAGCTGAACCGCTGATGAAACAGCAAAATATCCGGAGAGCAGAAACAGGTAAACAGAAAGCAGATGCTAAAAATGTGACTGAACCCGTTCCAACCCCTGCACCAGCAATTCGCACATCTAAAAATACAATTGACTTGCGGGGAAAACGGGTATCTGATGCCGAGATAATTTTAGACAGAGCCATTTCCGAAGCCACAGGAGCAATTTGGATCATCCACGGACACGGTACAGGTAAATTAAGGCAAGGAGTCCAAGAATTTTTACGCCAGCATCCCAGGGTTAACCATTATGAAGCCGCACCACAAACAGATGGTGGGACGGGAGTAACCATTGCTCATGTGGAGTGATAGTTGATGGTTGTTAGTTGTTAGTTGTTAGTTGTTAGTTGATAGTTGGTGGTTGGTAGTTGTTAGTTGATAGTTGTTAGTTGATGGTTGAGAGTTGACAGTTTAATGAATCACTCCTTCCCTCCCTCACTTCTTCACTCCCTCACTCCCTCACTCCCTAAGAAGGTTAAACAAAGTAACAAATTTAACCATGCTTAACCGATCAACCTGTAAGATTAATCTCAGCGATCTCTTTTGCAAAATATGTTTTCGTCCTAGAGTAAAACAAATACAATCTGCTGTTCTCAAAAAATCATGGCGGTTTTAGAGCTACAAGACAAACCAAAAAGTGTTCCCTATGGTTGAATTTTGTCTGTTCTAGCTACTGACTAAACCTTTGGAAACCAAGCTGAAGTTTTAAGAGTCTGGTTTCAAAATGGGTAACAGCAAAAGTCCCTACCAGTCCGATCGTCTATGCTAAAAGTTATGCACTCTGCCGCCCATTCACCTACTCCCAATTCCCAATGGGAGGATTTAACTAAACTCGGTACTCCCAATTCTGTTCAGTGGGATAATATTAAAACCCAATTAGATTTAGTGCTTTTGGCACTAGAAACCTTAACAGGTAGTGGCTCAGAAGCAATGCTCTCAGCCGCGACGGATCTCAACCTAGAATCCAGAGTGCCAGATAGGGTCGCTTTATGGCGACTGCGCCAGTCTAATCCTCTCAGAAAAGGGCAAGGAGGGCGGAAAAAACTAGATGTGGAAGAAGCACAATCACTGGTTCTGATTATTTGTTACTTAGCAAAACAACACCAAGAATTAATTCGTCGTGCTGTGAGCCTTTTAGAACAAATGGCAGAAACCCAACGCGAACCACATCACGCAGCTTTGTTGGGAGACTACATCGACGCTTTCTGCAATACTTACCAAGAACGTATGGAAGAAGACGAAAAAATCTCCACGGATGAATTGAGTAATCTAGCACTAAAGCTGCTGATTGACTTGCTTTTTTATAGTAGTCCCAATGGATACCGTCGTCTTTGGCTAGCACTCATAGATCGTTCCACAAAAATGGAGATTTGAGATGTGGAGTTGGAGATTGTCAACCCGCAATCCCAAATCCATAGACGCTTATTAGCTTCTACTTAAGTAACTTCAGTAAACGTCAATCCAAAATTTCCTATTATCTTGTACTTTCTGCCATGGCTCTATCAAATTCTGTCATCCGTCGGTACACACCGCCAACCTGTACCCTAGAAGTATGGGCGCAAAATTCGCCTTTGTCCCGTTGGATGGGGAAGTCAGTCCTCAAACAGATTCGCTTTGAGCTATGCTTCGACGATCCGCGACAAGCAGAAGCACCAAAGCAATTTATTCGTGGCGATCGCGGGCAACTTGAAGATTTGTGTACAACGGTGACAAATTATATACAGGAATACCTACAAAAATCACCATCAAATTTTTGGGTCAATGCCTGTGGCGGTAAAGATACCTCCAGGGAAGTATCTGAAGATGCCCAACTTAGTAATGTGCAACAAGCATCACAACCAAATAATAAATTAACATCTTTAAATACTCAGATAACACCTGGCAACATATATTTAAAACCGAGCGATCGCTTAACACATAATCTCTTTCTTGGTTCCTTAGCTAACCAGGCATCTACCTCTGTAATTAATCTGAGTGTACTGCAACTATTTGATTTGGCAAACGCCTTAGATGAATACTCAGCGGATGTCATGGCGTTACCAAATCTCAATCCAGAAAAATCAGTTTTAAGCTTTCCTAAATGGGCACCAGTGGCTGCTGTAATGGCGATCGCGGCGGGTTTAGCTCCCTTGACCTTACAATACGCTCGCAATCAACAAAAAACCCAGACAGCGCAAAAACCTGCTGCTGATACAAATCAAGAAGATAAAATATCTCTACAACCCACCCCTTCAATAAACTTCTCTGCTAGCCCCAATCCATCACTTAACCCTCCTGATAGCTTGCTCGGACCGGGAATAAATTCTATTAATTCCCAACCCCCTAATCCAGCTAATCCAGCTACACCAACAAAACCAACAATACCAACACAACAATTACCCAACTCCACTTCTGCTGTCAAAGTTCCTACAGCTCCCCAACCAAGGGTACCGACTGCGAAGTTACCACCCCAAGGTCAACTGGTAATTCCCCAACCAGAGAATGGCACCACAATTACTAGTAAACCCAATAATAAAACTGCAATTCCATCTGCCAAATCATCGGTTGCCATTCAACCAAATAGAGGCAACAACAAAGTAAAATTACCCTCTCAAACTACCACACCTAGCTTAAATGCCAGTGCTAGCAAGCCTTTAGGTAGTCCATTTGATAGTAGTCGCAGTAGAACATTAAATACACCTGCAATACCACCATCAGGAATTAACTCCGCTCCTAAATCTCCATCTATCACTCCATCTATCAAAAGTCAAAGTAGTTCGAGTTCAGTAGTCACCAAACTGCGACAAAGTCGTCAAGGTTCTACTCAAGCTACTGCCCCTAGTACATTATTTGATACTTCTCAGGTAGCAGAAGCACGTAGCTTCTTTAAAAAACGTTGGCAGCCACCAAATAGCTTGAAAGGTGCCCTTGAATATAGCTTGATGGTTGGTGCTGATGGAAAGATTGAGCGTATTGAACCCTTAAATAAAGCTGCGAGAGATTACGTAGATCGTTCGGGAATACCTTTAATTGGTGAACCTTTTGTTTCTCCTAATCAGAATGGTAAATCAGTACGAATTAGAACTGTTCTTCGTCCTGATGGTAGCGTACAGACATTTCCAGAAGATGAGTGACATCCTACCCCACCAAATCTTGTGATTGTGGTCTTGAGCTTTTGTGTAAAGCATCAAATGAGTTATTTGATACGCTGGGATTAACCTAAAAACCCAATCTCTGCCCGTGCAAAGTATAGTAAATGGCTGATTGTAGGGACATCGAATCCCTATAAACCTCGTCCGTCCCGACGGGGTTTATTTGGGGGAGCTATAAAACCCCCTCAAAAAGATAAAACTTGTCGTTCTCTGGATTTGTTAGAGGACGATTATTTTTTGAAGCAGACAGCTTTGCTGGAGGCAGTCCCGATGAAAATTTGATAATATGCCAATTTTGAAACTGGTCTGCATATTAGCGATCGCAGCAATTCATGGAAATCTAAGTGTTTACAAATTTTTGGGTTAACAGCCTTACTTTCGATGAGAGATTATTTTGAGTCCAGTTCCGAAACTGGTAATAATATTACCCCCAGTTACTGTCAATATCAATACGATCGCTATTAAAGTAGTCTTTATACAGGCTTAGGATTATGCAACAATTAAATCCTCAAAAAGATAGCTTCGCTTGGATTGTACAAACCTGGGCAGCTTTTACCTTATCCCTTTCCATAACTACCATTGGAATTATGAATTTACCAGTGGATAATTGGATTAAAGGCTTTATGGGTATGGGTTTGGCTTTTTCTGTGGGTTCAACTTTTACCCTAGCCAAAACGACGCGGGATTTGCACGAAAGCAAAAAATTAAACGCCAGAATTGATGAAGCAAAAGTAGAAAAATTACTCGCACAACACGATTCTCTGCAATAGATTTGTTGCAGAATTCCAGAACAGGGAATAGGGAACGGAGAAATGATACCAATTCAAATAATGTTTGGGACACATACATTCTTCGTCAAGGCACGGCATCCACAATTTTTAGTGTATAAAATTACCTTGCTGATGTTCCCTACCCATCTGTCCCATTCTTTTTTGAAAATGATATGAGAATTTTGGGCGTTGCTGAATCAGAGTATAAATTTACATTTTCGATCAAATTAAACAACGATTCTTCGCGCCTACCCTTCACTGAAGCCATTGTTGCGTCTAATGCGTCTTTGCATGTTAGCGTATAGCCGCCCTCCGGGCATCCAAGAAACGCGGAGCCTCTCGTAGAGAAGCTCCGCGTAGCCCGACTAATTCATACTTCAATTGTGCAACGCCGAATTTTGAATCAGAAAATAACACCACACGCCACTTTTATCATTTGTCACAGAATTTAGCGCGAAGCCCACGAGTAGTAAGGGGTCTTACCCTACACTTTAATAGTTCAGTATCCAACTAAGATAAAAAATATTAGTCTAGGTCTTAGTCTAGGCGATCGCTATTATTATTACTATTTTTCATAGCATACATAAAATTATTTTTATAGTAAACCAGGGAAAATAGTTCATTTCCCATTTTCCCTATAAAAAAATATATCTAGAGGAATATAAATAATTTTATTGCTTAGATCGCGTCTCTAAATGTGATAGGTTGATTAAAGAGCCGAGAATCTATTATTTGATTACAAAATTAATAGCTATTGAAGCTACTGGGGTGATATTTCCTTTGCGCCCAGCCAGTTTTCCATTGTGCTGTGAGTCTTGATTCCAAAGGAGTAGAATTGATGAAACGCTTACTTTACGAAAAATCTGTTGCTTACAAGGGATATTTAATTATTCCCTTTGTTTTTAGCAAGGTAGATAATTACGATATTTATTCCTATAAATTACTGTCAGCCATAGGAAATAAAAGTAAGTTTCAGAAAGTCGAAAACCCCGCAGCAATATATGGTAGTACTATCGATAATATCATTGGGATTGCCAAGGAACATCTAGATCAAAACTTAGAATTTATTAGTCAAACTGACTATTTTCAATCTCGTTATGTGTATCGCCACAACTTAATTATTGTTGGTAACGAGAATGGTAAATATTTTTACGACCATTATGCACCGGACTCCCTCAACAATATTGCCGCACCCAAGTTATTTACCTCAGAATATGAGTGTATTAATTGGATTAGGCAGGGACTAGATGGGTTGCATATTAGGACTTCATTAGGAGTGAGGGAGTGATGGAGGGAAGGAGTGAAGGAGTAATGACTTATAATTCCTACTTGACTTACCCCAACCCTCTTTTACCCTCTCCTTATCAAGGAGAGGGTGCCGCAGGCGGGTGAGGTTTTATAAGTATTTATCCGCACATGATATGATAACTGAACACAAAAATACCCTCCTCGTTGCCGAAGAGGGTTTGATTTGAGATGGGAAAAAATCTTACAGTTGCTTCACTTCAGAAACTAACTTCGCCACCATATCCTTAGCACTACCAAACAACATGGTAGTTTTATCCTTGTAGAACAAATCATTGTCCACACCAGCAAAACCAACACTCATACCCCGCTTAATCACAATGGTGTGCTTGGCTTTGTCTACCTCTAAAATGGGCATTCCATAAATTGGACTTTTCTCATCTGTACGAGCAGCAGGGTTAACTACATCGTTCGCACCAATTACCAGGGCGACATCAGTTTGATCTAACTGGGGATTGATATCATCCATGTCGTGCAACTGCTCGTAAGGCACATTCGCCTCTGCCAATAATACATTCATATGCCCCGGCATTCTTCCAGCCACAGGATGAATCGCGTATTTGACATCTACACCTAATTTTTCCAGCTGATCTGCCAATTCCCTAACACTGTGTTGCGCCTGAGCAACAGCCATCCCATAACCAGGAACAATAACCACAGAACGGGCATAACCCAACATCATTGCCCCTTCTTCGGGATCTATACTGTGGACAACTTTATCTTTTGCTCCCGCGCCAGCCGCTCCACTGACAGCTGCACCTGAACCAGTACCAAAAGCACTAAACAGTACATTGAACAGAGAACGGTTCATAGCCTTACACATAATTTCGGTCAGGATTAAACCCGACGCTCCCACCAATGCACCGGCGATGATTAACATATTGTTCATCACCACAAAGCCAGCCGCCGCCGCAGCTAAACCAGAAAATGAGTTCAACAGAGAAATCACCACTGGCATATCACCCCCACCAATGGGAATGACAAACATTATACCCAGTACTAAAGAGACTGCTGCCACTCCTAAGAATATGGGTAGATTATGGGGATCGATTAATAAAAAAGCACCACCTACTACGTAGGAACCCAATAGTAAAACATTGATGGGTTGCTGCAAGGGGAATGTAATTGGTGAACCACTCATGATTCCCTGTAACTTAGCAAAAGCGATCGCACTACCTGTAAAGGTAACACCACCAATTAACACATCCAATAGCATGGAAATATTGGCATCTAGGGGTACATTCTGAGACGCACCCAATAAACGCCAGAATTCGGCTACAGCCACCAGTGCAGAAGCAGAACCACCCAAACCATTCAATAAACCCACCATTTGGGGCATTTGGGTCATTTCTACTTTATAAGCTGCGATCGCACCAATTGCCGATCCGATTGCCAACCCCAATAAAATCATTTGGTAGTTCAACACTTGCTGATCTAGCAGCGTTACCACCACCGCCAATAACATCCCCACAGCAGCCATCACATTACCGTTTCTGGCTGTAGCTGGGGAACCTAACTTTTTCAAACCCAAAATAAATAGGGAGGCCGCAACCAAATATGTCAGCTGAATCCCAGTTGGTATTAAATCGCTCACGCCTTAATCTCCTTCTTCTTAAACATTTGCAACATTCTGTCTGTCACCAGGAAACCACCGACTACATTGATAGTTGCCAAAACTACCGCAACTAACCCCAGAATTACGGATATATTCCAGTCTTTAGCGCCGGAAGCCACAATTGCCCCTAGTACCGCAATGCCTGAAATCGCATTCGATCCCGACATGAGGGGAGTGTGCAAGGTGGGAGGGACTTTGGTAATTACCTCAAATCCCGTAAATGCTGCCAATACAAATACAAACAAAGCTGCAATTAATGCTTCTGTCATTGATATTCAAGCTCCTGTGATTGATAAATGGAGAGTATGGGGAGTGTGGGGAGTGTGGGAAGTAGAGGGAGTGTGGGGAGTGTGGGGAGTGTGGGAAGTGTGGGAAGTAGAGGGAGATATTATTTCCTTCCCTCCTTCATTCCATCACTCCATCACTCCTTCCCTCCTTCCCTCCTTCACTCCTTCCCTCCTTCACTCTCTAACTAATCGCCGATTTTTCTGCTGCCAGTGCGTCTTGTACCCGTGAGTTCCGAATCTCCCCTGCGTGGGTAATACAAGCTGCATCAACTATGTCATCGGCAAAATCTACCTGTATTTGCCCATCTTTAATCAGCAATTGCATCAAAGATGTCAGATTCTTGGCATACAACTGGCTGGCGTGGACTGGTAGGGATGATGGTAGATTCATCGGACCAATAATAGTCACCCCATTGTGAACAATATCTTTGCCGGGAGCAGTACAAGCACAGTTACCACCCTGTTCCGCTGCTAAATCCACAATCACCGCTCCTGGTTTCATTTGTGACACCATATCCTCTGTCACCAACAAAGGAGCTTTCTTCCCAGGAACTTGAGCGGTGGTAATTACCACATCAGCATTCTTCACATGGGATGTGACAACTTCTTGAGTTTTTTGTTTGCTGGCTTCAGAAATTTCCTTGGCGTAGCCTCCAGCTGTGGCTGTCTCTTCATCTAATTTAATTTCGACAAACCTTGCCCCTAAGCTTTGCACTTCCTCTTTCACCGCAGGGCGAATATCAAAAGCCTCCACAACGGCTCCCAATCTTCTTGCAGTTGCGATCGCTTGCAATCCTGCTACCCCAGCCCCCATAATAAATACCTTCGCCGGAGCAATTGTTCCCGCAGCAGTTGTCAGCATGGGGAAGTATTTGGGTAAAGCTGCTGCTGCAATCAATGCTGCTTTATATCCGGCGATGGATGCTTGGGAAGACAAAGCATCCATACTCTGCGCCCTGGTGGTACGGGGGATCATCTCCATACTCAAGGCTGTTACTTGGCGTTCAGCCAAATGCTGGGCTAATTGTGGATTTCCTAGGGGATTTAAAAATCCGATTAATATTGCTCCCGGTTTGAGCAAATCAATTTCCCAGCTTCCATCTTCCCTTTCTTGGGGAGGACTGACTTTAAGCAGAATATCAGCCTCACTCCATAATTGATGGGGATCGGTGATGACTGTGGCTCCTGCTGCTTCATAATCAGCATCCGTAAAAAAAGCTCGCTCCCCCGCACCAGATTCCACCCATACCTCTAAACCTTTTTTAACCAATCGGGCGACGGTATCAGGAATTAGGGCAACACGACGCTCGCAAACTTCAATTTCCTTAGCTACTGCTATCCTCATGAAATCTCCTTGAGATAAATACTTATTCCCTTGCAAGTGGTGAAATTTTGTCGTTTAGCTTACAACAGTCACAGTTCCATAGTCTGGGTGGCTATCAATCCTTAGAGAATGTTTTTGAATTGTTGCAATCAGATTTAACCCTACTTTTGTCATCTGAATTGCTTCAGGTCAAGTCTAAGCTATGCCCCTTATGGATATGAGAATTTCTAGATACTTGCATTTGTTTGCATATTGCAAATCCTATGTTGATCCCCAACCTGACTATCTCTGTTTTCAACTTGTTTTAGGGATTAAACACATTTCTTCTTTTTTTTTCACAGTTTGCAATATTAATCAATCCATTAGAAAAGTTATTTATAACTAATCATAACTGATGTTTTTTAGCAATGGAGTTATTCGCAATCTCAATTTACATTAAAATATCCCAAAATGGCTCTACACGTTTACTACAATTAGAGTAAAAATAACTTAAATTAATATAAAATTTTTGTCTAAATCAGCTAGATCCATTAATCTTTTGCAGAAATCAAAACTCATTATACTCATTAACTAGAGCCTCTTGGAAGGCAATAGTATGAAATTCAGGAACTAAACCTAATTCAAAAGAAATGATGAATTGCGAATTCTAGAGGTAGTTGTATTTGTTTAATATCGTAGGTAATATGCGATCGCCGTCAGACGGCTCATAAAGGAGCATCGCCCTCAGGCGGGCACATTACTCCATCCCTCCTTCCCTCCTTCCCTCCTTCCCTCCATCACTCCTCCCCTCCCCTATGAAGGCACTTTTAATGTCCACATTTCGTCCATTTTCCTCAAGTCAGTAGTAAAGTTTAGTTACGAACGTTTGATCAACTTAGCGCGATAACATATTGATTTTTATCACAGGAGCTTAACTATGAGACGTTTAATTTCCACCCTAGCCGTAACTACCTGCTTGCTGACAAGCACTCCAGCCATTAGCTGGGCAAATGGTTTACCTGGATTGTCCTTATTTGGAGGTATCAAAAGAGAGAATCAGCTGTCCTATAGATTGGATTTTGGTGGGCAACGTAATGCTTGGGATCGATATCGGCTCAGGATTCCCCGTAAAAAAATGAAGTTAGCCGCAGCCAAATTTATGGTTACATATCCCCGATACTTTAAAGGCAAATTCGATCCCAAGAAAATTCAGATTCGAGTCAGAGGGAAGAAAGTACCCCTATCTGAAGTAGATTGGAACAAAGAAGACCGTGCTATCTCCATTTATCCCAAAGAGCCAATACCTGCTGGTACTCCTGTAGAACTTGTTTTAGGTAATGTCCAAAATCCAGCCTTTGGTGGCATGTTCTACTTTAACTGCATGATGCAAACTCCTGGTGATGTACCCCTGCCTCGTTATTGCGGAACCTGGCAAATAGATGTGCGCTAAATTAGCTGGATTAATTTTTCATACTAAGTTGCGTTCTATTGTAGTAGTTCGAGTTGATGAGATTGCTTCCTGACGCTCCGCGACCGTCGCAATGACAAAATACTATCTTTGAAAGCAACTTGGTATCAGATGCTTGGTCAGGGGTTAGGAAATTGACACTCTCCTGCCTAAAGGCGAGGAGATTCTTGGTTCAACGAGTCCACTTAAACTAGACCCCTTGCGGTATCTAGCCCAGAGGTGGTTCTCTCCCCAAGCGTTAACTTTCCCCCTGCCCGGGGGTAGTTGGATTATTCCAAAATTTGTTTGACTTAAATTCTGTGTCGTCTAGTCTCCATGAAGATTTTACCTATTTCTGGAAAAGAGCTAGAACTATGAAATAGAACCCCAT
>JAAUYI010113977.1_pt1 | contig 14337 bp, 8 predicted proteins | sample 7278041 | NCBI WGS metagenome assembly JAAUYI01 (sample SAMN14350216, study PRJNA611818) | marine sediment metagenome | isolation source: surface marine sediment (0.6m) | place: French Polynesia: Moorea | collected 2018-08
ACGTGGCGGGCCTCGTCGCTCATCACGTACCGCAGGAGCTGCTTGAGCAGCGGCTCCTCGGTCTGCTGGTACATGAACCCGAACGCGGCCCGCGCCAGGCCCTCGACCATGATCTGCATGCCGAGGTAGGTCATGTCCCAGCGGCTGTCCGCGACGATGTCGTCGAGCAGCATCTTGAGGTGGGGGTTGATCGGGTAGGTGCTCTCGATCTTGGTGTCGAGGTACTTGGCGAACACCTCGACGTGGCGGACCTCGTCGACCACCTGCGTCGAGGCGTAGTACTTGGCGTCGATCCACGGCACCGTCTCGACGATCTTCGCGGTGCACACGAGCGCGCCCTGCTCACCGTGGAGGAACTGGCTCATCGTCCAGGCCTGCGACTCCTGGTTGAACCGCACCCACTCCGGCTTGCCCCAGGTCTCGACCGGCGTGCCCGAGAAGTCGAACAGGACGTCCTGCCCTCCTCCTGCGGTCTCGAACAGCTTCGTCGCCTCGGCCTCGGGGTCGACGACGGTGTCCCACGGCAGGTCGGTCTCGCCGTTCCACTGCCCGCGCTTGGCCTTCTCGTAGAGCTTCTCGAGCTGGGGGCGGCGGCCCTTCTCGTAGTCCCAGGTGTAGATCGTGGCTGCGTGGTCCTCGACCGAGTGGATGACCTCGTCGGGGTCGGTCGACGGCACCGCGAGGATGGCGTCGAGGTCGTTGGCCTCGGTGCGGCCGATGAGCTCGTGCATGTCGGTCATGTCGCGGGTTCCCCCTGGTGCTCGGTCGTGGTGGGTGAGGTGCTCGCTCTGGTGAGCGCGGGCAGGATCCGGTCCTCGACGAAGGCCCGCGCCTGGTCGAGGTCGGTGAGATCGGTCGGTGCCCGCTCGTCGAGCTCGTGCCAGAGGACGAGGCGGGCGATCCACTCGGCGGTCCGGGCGGCGGTCGCCGGATCGAGGTGGGTGTCGAAGCGGCCGGCGACGAAGACCCGGCAGGCGGCGAAGATGCGATCGAGCCCCCGGAAGGTGAGCTCGGGCAGCAACTGGTCGGGGTGGTCGGCCAGCCGTCGCTGGAACATGCCGTCCTCGGCGAGCAACCGCGCGGCGGTGTGGACGACCGCGACGAGGAGATCGCCGAGCTCGACATCGGGCTCGATCGCTGCGTCGAGCTCGCCGAAGAAGCAGGCGATCCGATGCCGGCGATGCACCTCGTGGATCGCCGCCTTGCCGCCGGGGATCGCTCGGTAGACCGTCGCCCGGGAGACGCCGGCGGCGCGGGCGACGTCGTCCATGGTGGTCTTGTCGTACCCCCACCGGTCGATGCACTCGGCGAAGCCGTCGACGATCCTCAGGTCGAGGCTGTCGGTCGGCAGCGGTCGGAACAGCTCTGCTCCCCCGTGTCGACCCGTTCCCGGCATACGGTGAGACGATAAGCGGATCTGTGTCTCACCGTCAACGGAGCGCAGCGACGACCGGCTCGCCCAGGGCCTGGCCCTGGCCCATCGCGACCCCGCGGTCGACGAGGGCGGATCGGACCTCGAGCTGATCGACCCCAGTCGCGATGAGCTGCAGGCCGTACGCGCGGACGATGTCGACGACCGCGGCGATCGCCACGACCCGACGCCGATCGGAGAGGAGGCCGTGGAACATCACCGGCGCCAGCTTGACGAGGTCGAGTGGCAGGCGGTGCAGCGAGGGCAGGAGGGCGTCACCGGCCCCGACCTGGTCTGCTGTGATGCGCACCCCGCTCCCGCGGATGCGGCGCAGCTCGGCGAGCACCTCGTCGGGCGCGGCGGCCAGCGTCGGCCCGGGGATCTCCAGCACGATCCGGTGGTGGTCGATCCCGAGCCGACGAAGGTGGGCCTCCATCGAGGCGATGGTGCGGGCCGACTCCACGAGGTCGGGCGAGACGTTCACGCCGATCCAGGTGCCGTCTCCGTGTGACCCGGACGCCATCGCCTCGGCGACCTGCTCGAGCGCCGCGACGAACAGCTCCTCGGCGAGCCCGTACCGCTCCATCTCGCCGACGAACGCCGCGGCGTCGAGGCTCCCGTGGACCGGGTGCTCCCAGCGCACCAGCGCCTCGTACCCCTCCACGGCGCGGGTGTCGAGCGCGACGACCGGGTCGAGCGCGACCCGGATCTGGGCAGCCGAGAGGGCGGCGCGCAGCTCCCCCTCGCGCAACTCGCGTTGGCGAGCCCGGTCGGCCATCCAGGGAGCGAACGCCAACGCGGCGTCGGCCGACGACTCCTTCGCGGCGTAGAGCGCCATGTCGGCGCGATGGACGAGGTCCGACCGACCGGCGCCCTGCTCGGCCCATCCGACGCTGGCGCCGATCACGTGCACGCGATCGCCGAGATCGATCGGCCGGGCGAGACGGCCGACGATCACGGCGGCGAGCTCCGCAGCACGTGACGGGTCGCCGTCGACGATGACGGCGAACTCGTCACCGCCGAGTCGAGCGACCAGATCGTCGGGGCCGGCGGCCTGCTGCAGTCGCCGGGCGACCTCGACCAGCACGGCGTCACCGTCGAGGTGGCCATGGCTGTCGTTCACGGCCTTGAAGTCGTCGAGGTCGACGAGGAGGAGCGCCCCGGCGTCGCGCACGCCGAGCTGCTCGTTGAACGCCGCCCGGTTGGCGAGACCGGTGAGCGGATCGGTGCTCGCCTGCCGCTCCAGCTCGACCCGGCCACGAGCGACCGCGTCGCTGAGATCACCGAGCGCGGCGCTGAGCTCTGCGACCTCGGCGAGCCGGGAGGAGACCGATCGGTAGTCGTCGCCGCTCGCCTCGCCGCGGTGGATGCGCTCGGTCAAGGCGCGCAGCGGCCGACCGACGACGCTGACCAGCGCGACGGCGGCCACGACGAGGCCGGAGGCACCGAGGGCGGCGAGCGCCACACCGACGTCGATGGAGCGCTCCGCCTCCGCGGCCGCCGTGGCGGCCTCCGCGGCGGCGTCGGCGATCGCGATCCGCTCGACGTCGCGCAACGCGTCGTGCGCCTCGTCGAGCTGCTCGTCGATCGTCGCGAAGGACGCCGTCGACCACGCCTCCTCGGCGCCGCCGAGCACGACGAGAGCGGTCTCGATCCCCTCACCCTCCTCCGTGAGCTCGCCTCTCGCGGTGAACCCCTCGATGCTGCGGATCGCCTCGTCCGCCAGCCCGATGAGGCCGAGGCGCTCGCCCGCGTCGAGGCCGCCGAGCGCCGCCTCGGCTGCCTCGTGCTGGAGCGAGTCGACCAGGGCCGCCGCACCGGAGAGGGGTCTGACCTCGTCCTCGAGCTCCTCGCGGACCTCGACCGACCGGGCCGCGACGTCGCGCAGCCCCGCGACGTGGACGGCGGCACCGATCCACGACAGCACGAGCGGGATCGCCGCGACGAGGACGACGAAGGCTCGGATCGAGATGCGCGAGGACACGCGCTCCGATCGGACGAAGTGGCCGCCGGATCAAGGAACGGCGATCAGCAGCCGACCGCTCCGAGCAGCTGGGTCCTCACCAGCTCGTGGACCTGGTGGTCGTCCTCGAGGTCCCACGAGCCCGGGTTGGCCATGATGCTCTGCACCATCGCCACGAGGTAACGGGCGTCGCGCTCGTGGTCGCGCGCCGGGTCGCCCTCGACCACCAGTCGCTCGGCGACGACCGGGGCCACGGCGTCGTCGAGGCCGTGCTCGAACCGCGCGAGGCGCATCGCCAGCTCGTCGGGTGCCGAGTCGAGCGCGGCCTGGAGCAGCGCGTGGGCTCGCAGCGCCGGGCCACCCCACCGCAACACGTCCTCCAGTCCGTCGGCCAGGGCGGGTGCGGCCTCGACCCGCACGATGATCTCCTCCGCGACCGCTGCCAGCTCGCGTCCGACGAGCGCGTCGAAGACCTCGTCGCGACCGCCGGGGAACCACCGGTAGACGGTCGCCCGCGAGACTCCGCTGGCGTTCGCGACGTCTTCGAGCGTGGTCTTGGCCAGACCCAACCGCACCACGGCCGTGCCCGCGCCGTCGAGGATCCGCTCCCTGGTGTCGTCGGCCACCGTCGCGACGCTCAGCCGACCCGGTAGCCGTCGAAGTGGTCGCGCAGCGTCCGCTTCGAGAACTTGCCGGTCGAGGTCTTCGGCACCTCGTCGATGATCTCGAGCGCGTCGGGCAACCACCACTTCGCCATGCGGGGGGCGAGGAACTCGATCAGCTCGTCGTAGGTCAGCTCGGCGCCCTCGTGGAGCACGACGCAGGCCAGCGGCCGCTCCATCCACTTCTCGCTCGCGACGCCGATCACGGCGGCCTCGGCGACGGCCGGGTGCGCCATGATCTCGTTCTCGACCTCGACCGACCCGATCCACTCGCCACCGGACTTGATGAGGTCCTTCGTGCGATCGACGAGGCTGATGATCCCGTCGGGCGAGACGGTCGCGACGTCGCCGGTCCGGAGCCAGCCGTCGGAGGTGAAGGAGTCGTCGGCGTCGGGCCGCGCGTAGTACGCCCGGGCGATCCACGGGCCACGCACCTGCAGCTCGCCGGACGCCTCGCCGTCCCAGGGGAGCACGTCGAGCGAGCCGGGCTCGGTGACCCGGAACTCGACCCCGGTGACCACGGTGCCGACCGTCGCCCGGAGGTCGGCCTGCTCGTCGACCGACAGACCCTCGTGCTTGGATCGGATGTGGGCCACCGAGGCGATGGGGCTCGTCTCGGTCATGCCCCACGCCTGCAGCAGGGGGATCCCGACCTTCTCGCGAAACCCCTCCGACAGCGACCTGGGCACCGCGGACCCGCCACAGGGGATGGCCCGCAGCGCCGAGACGTCACGCCCGTCGAGCTCGTCGAGCACGCCCATCCAGATGGTCGGAACACCAGCGGCGATGCTGACCCGCTCGGCCTCGATCAGATCGGCGATCGCCTTCGCCGAGAGATCGGGACCCGGCATGACGAGCTTGGCGCCTGCGGCGACGGCCGCGTGGGCGAGACCCCAGGCGTTGGCGTGGAACATGGGCACGACCGGCAGGACGGTGTCGCGCTCGCTGACCCCGAGGCTGTCGGCCGTGGTGCAACCGAGGGTGTGGAGCCACGTCGATCGGTGGCTGTAGACGACACCCTTCGGGTTGCCGGTGGTGCCGCTCGTGTAGCACATCGAGGCGGCCCGGTTCTCGTCGTCGACGCGGAACTCCGCCGGTGCCTCGTCGGCGATCAGGTCCTCGTAGTCGATGATCCGCGGATCGTCGGGGACGTCGCCCTGCCCGTCGTCCATCACCACGTAGTGCCGCACGGTCTCGAAGGTGTCGACCAGCGGCCACAGCAGCGCGAGCAGCGAGCGGTCGACGAAGATCACGTCGTCGGCGGCGTGGTTGACGATGTAGGTGATCTGCTCCGGGAACAGCCGGATGTTGAGGGTGTGGAGGATCCGTCCGGTGCACGGCGCGGCGAAGTACAGCTCGAGGTGGCGGCCCGTGTTCCAGGCGAAGGTCGCGATGCGGGCGTCGTCGGGGCAGCCGAGCCGGTCGAGCGCGCTGGCCACGCGTCGGGTGCGGTCGGCCCAGTCCCCGTAGCTGACGCGTTCGATCCGGCCGCCGTGGGCCGCCGTGACGACCTCGTTGGCGGCGAAGAGCCGCTCGGCCCGACGGAACAGGCTCGGCAACGTCAACGGCACGTCCTGCATCAGTCCCTGCATGGCGGTCCTCCCCCTTCGGCGAGATCGGCAGCGGCCGACAGCACGGCAGCGTCCGAAACGTAGTCCCGGCGGCGCACCAAGCGCCTGGCGAGGCCATACGCTGCTCGACGTGTCGTCCCGGGTCCGACTGTGGTTGCTCCTCGGCCCCGTGGCCGTGGCCATCGCCGCCGGCTACCTCGGCGCCGCGCTGCACCCCACCCTCGCGGTCGAGCGACCGCTGGTGCTCGTCGGCCTGAACGCCCGCAACTACCACTTGGCGCTGGTCGCCGGGCAGGTCGCGTTCGCCGCCTACTTCGCGGTCGCCTTCGTCCGGCTCGTGACCCTCGACCCGCTCCTCTACCTGGTCGGTCGCTGGTACGGCCCGAGCGGCCGGCACTGGATCGAGAAGCAGGTGGAGGGGTCCGACCGCATCGTCGGCTGGCTCGATCGGTGGTTCCCGAAGGTCGGCTGGGCGATCGTCTTCGCCGCCCCGAACACGATCGTCTGCCTGCTCGCCGGCGTGACCCGGATGCGTCCGCTCGTGTTCGCGATCCTCAACGTCACCGGCACGATCGCCCGCATCGTCCTGATCTGGTGGCTCGCGCAGCAGTTCGAGAGCCAGCTCGACGCCGTGCTCGACTTCTTCAACCGCTACCAGATGCCCGCGACGATCGCCGCGGTGGTCCTGGTGATGATCCAGCTGGGTGTGTCCGCCCGCCGCGGAGGCGGCGAGCTCGGCGACGTCGTCGAGCTCGAACGCCAGCTCGAGCACGATCTCGAGCAACCGGAGCAGCGCGAGGCCGAGGGCACGGCGGACGACGAGATGAGCCACGACGAGCGGTAGGGGACGCCGCGGGTAGGTTGGCGCGGTGAGCGATGACCGCGAGCCCGGACGGCAGCGATCGGTGAACGTCGAGTACGACCCGGCCGACTTCCGGCTCGACCACGCCGAGGCGGTCGCCGCGATCATCGACCTGCAGGGCTACGCGGTCGAACCGGTCCGGGCCGACGCCGACGCCGGACGTCCCGCCTACGCCTACACGATCGGGGTCGAGGACCTGCTCGGCCACCCGGAGCTGCTGGCGGTCGGCCTCGACGGCGAGTTCAGCAGCCGGCTCTTCGCCGAGTTCGTCGACCACCTGCGTTCCGGTGGCGAACTGCCCGTGTCCCAACCCTTCGTCGGGATGCTGGGCGGCGAGCTGCCCTGCGTCCTGCTCCCCGTCGACGTGCAGGCCCACGCCGAGTGGTTCGCCGGGGCCACCGACCACTACTCCTACCGTCCGTTCCGCGTGCTGCAGCTGGTCTACCCCGACGCCGCCGGCCGGTTCCCCTGGGACCCCGAGGCCGATCCGGCCGTGGTGGCGACGCAGGTGGTGCTGGGCCGGTGATCCGGGTGGCGGTGTTCGGCGCGGCCGGACGGATGGGGCTCGAGGTCTGCCGCGCCGTCGACGCCGATGCCGACCTCGAGCTCGTGGCGGCGATCGACCCGGGGCGCGCCGGCGAGCCGCTCGCCCCACTCGCCGCGATCGAGACCGACCTCGTGATCGCCGCCGGACCCGACGCGCTCACCGACGCCGCTGCCGACGTCGCCGTCGACTTCACGGTCGTCGACGCCGCGCTCGCCAACGCCCGGGCCTGCGCCGAGCAGGGGGTGCACGACGTGATCGGCACCTCGGGCTTCGGCACCGACGAGCTCGACGAGCTCCGACGCCTCTTCACCCGGTCGAACTGCCTCGTGGCGCCGAACTTCGCGATCGGCGCGGTGCTGATGATGCGCTTCGCGGAGCTCGCGGCACCGCACTTCGAGACGGCCGAGATCATCGAGCTCCACCACGACCGCAAGGTCGATGCACCCTCGGGAACGGCGATGGCCACCGTCGAGCGGATGGCCGCCGCCTCCGACGACTGGGCCGATGACCCGACCGAGCGGGAGACGCTGCCCGGGGCGCGTGGCGCCACCGGACCGGGACACATCCCGGTCCATTCCGTCAGGTTGCGGGGGCTCGTGGCCCATCAGGAGGTGCTGCTCGGCACCACCGGGCAGTCGCTCACGCTGCGCCACGACTCCTACGACCGCACCTCCTTCATGCCGGGCGTCGTCCTGGCGGTGCGCCACGTCGCCGACCACCCCGGCGTGACGGTCGGACTGGAACCTGTCCTGGGCCTGTAACGACACCGGGCCGTGATGCGCCTGCACTAATCCGGGGAGACGAGGGGCCGACCGGTCGAGAGCCGCCCTCCCTCGATCGCTGGAAGACGCCGTGCTCCCCTCCCTCCGCGTCCTGGTCCGCCCGTTCCTCGCCGTCGCGCTGCTGGCCACCGCGGTGGCCACGACCGTCGCCGTCGCCGCGCCCGTCGACGCCGCCGGCCGCTCGACCGAGGGGCTCCTCGCGCTCTACGACTTCGACGAGGGCAGCGGCTCGGTGGTTCGGGACCTGTCGGGATCGGCCACGCCGATCGACCTCTCGATCGACGACCCGGCGCACGTCGCGTGGACCGACGGCGGGCTGCGCATCGACGAGCCGACGACGATCCGCTCCACCGGATCCACCGTCGGCCTGATCGCTCCGATCCTCGACGGGCGGGCGCTCACCGTCGAGGCCTGGGTCGACCGCGACGTCGAGCAGGTGGTCGGCGCCCGGATCCTCACGCTCGCCAGCGACGACACGGTCGACGTGGCGATCGTCGAGCGACCGTTCCGCGTGGCGCCCGATCGACTCGAGTCGCGGGTCCGAGTCGCGGGCCTCAACGGGCAGGCGCAACCCGGGATCCGGACGCCGAGCGGCAGCCTGCCGACCGGGCTCACCCACGTCGTCGTGACGCACACCGGCAACGGCGTCACGACCGTCTACCAGGACGGCGTGGACGTGGTCAGCGCGACCCGCGGCCAGCTCTCGGGATGGACGGCTCCTCCCGTGCTCAGCCTCGGGTCCGCTCCGAACGGCGGGGTCCCGTGGTTGGGCGAGCTCCGCATGGTGGCCCTCTACGACCGAGCGCTGACCGATGCCGAGGTCGCCGAGCACTTCGCCGTGGGCTCGGACCTGCCCGAGCTGCCGACCACGACCACGGTCCCGACGACCACGACCACGACCACGACCACGGTCCCCACGACCACGACCTCGACCCCCACGACCACGACCTCGACGACCACGACCACGACCACGACGAGCGTCCCGACGACGACCACGCAGACGACCAGCACGATCAGCACGTCCACCACGACCACGACGACGTCGCCGACCGTCCCGACGACCACGACCGTGCCAGGTGGATCCGGCACGACCGCCGTGGCCTCGCTGACGATCACGTTGGACGGCTCGGCCTCCCATTCGCTGACCGGCACGGTCACGTCGTGGCACTGGGACCTCGGCGACGGAACGTCCGCCACCGGCCCGACCGTCGTCCACACCTACGCCGACTCCGGGATCTACGTCGCCGTGCTGACCGTCACCGACGACACCGGCGCGACCGACACGAGCCGCTTCACGTTCACGATCGAGGGACCGACCCCCGCGACCCCGACGATCACCTCGTCACCGGTGAGCCGGACGGTCGAGGCCGGCGACGACGTGACGTTCAGCGTCGGGGCGACAGGCACCCCGCCGCTCACCTACCGGTGGTACCGCGACGGCGAGGCCGTGCCCGGGGCCGACGGCAGCGAGCTCACCGTCGCCGCCGTCTCGGCGTCCGACGACGGCGCGACCTTCGCCGTCGAGGTGACCGGGCTGGGCAGGACCGTGACGAGCGACGCCGCCACGTTGACCGTGAACGATCCGCCGCCACCCCCGCCCACCGACGACTGGTGGTCGGGCGCCCACGAGCTCCGCCTGCCCGTCTCCGTCGCCCCCGATCGCGTCGTCGGCGACGACGTCGTGATCGTGCCCGTCGCCATCGGGGCGGGCACCGACCCCGCCGGGCTGCGCGTCGTCGAGGTCGACGCTTCCGGCGAGGTCGTCGACGACGCCGTCGCGTTCCAGTACGACCCGGCGGACGACCAGTCCGGTGACGGTGAGCTGGTGCTCGCCCTGTCCGGTGGGGCCGCGTCCGCTGGTCGCACGTTCCACCTCTACGTCGATGTCGACGGCGACGTCACCGATCCACCTGCCATCGCTCCCCAGGTGCAGCTGCGCGCCGACGTCGAGGACGAGGGAGCCGCGGCCTACGCCATCGACACGCCCCGAGGCACCTGGTGGTTCGACCGTCCAGGCGGTGGCTTCTCGAGCCTCGTCGACCTCGACGGCAACGACTGGATCGGCTACTCCGCAGCGCCGCGCTCGGCCGGCGTCTTCCGCGGCATCCCGAACATGGTGTTCCCCGAGGGGCACCTCCACCCCGGCGCGACGTCGTCGACGACGACGCTCCTGATCGACGGACCGCTCCGGTCGGCCTTCACCTCCGTCACCGACGACGGCTGGGAGGTGCGCTGGGACGTGCTACCGACCAGGGCGGTCGCGACGGTGCTCGCCGCTCCGAAGCCGTACTGGTTCCTGTACGAGGGGACGCCGGGCGGGACGAGCGACGCCTCGGACGACACCGTGATCCGCTCCGACGGCACCATGACCGGGCTCGGCCAGAGCTGGGTCGTGGACCTCCCGGGCGAGGAGTGGGTGGCCTTCCGCGACGGACCGACCGGGCGTGCCCTCGTCGTCGCCAGTCAACAGGCCGACGACGTCACCGACTCCTACCGACTCATGGACGACGTGATGACGGTCTTCGGCTTCGGCCGGGTCAACACGACCTCGTCGTTGACCAGCGCACCGCGCCGCTTCGCGGTGGCGCTCGTCGAGGACGGGGCCGACCTCTCGGCGGCCGGCGCCGCCGCGGTCACGCCTCCCACGGTCGTCGTGGGCGACGGCGAGCTGCGACCCGACGGCGCCGACCGCGCTCCCCTGGCCATCGCGACCGCCGATCCCGTGACCGGCACGGCACCGTTGGTCGTGCGCCTCGACGGCTCCGCCTCGACCGACGACGGGGCGATCGGCTCGCACGCGTGGGACCTCGGCGACGGCGCCTCGGCCACCGGCCCTTCCGTCGTCCACACCTACGCCGAGGCGGGCACCTACGCCGCCACGCTGACCGTCATCGACGACGACGGAGGGACCGACTCCGACACGGTGACGATCGAGGTCCGCGACCCCGAGGCACCCGACCGGCGCATCTCCGACGGCCTCCTCGCGCTCTACGAGCTCGAAGAGGGTGGTGGCACGACGGTGAGCGACACCTCCGGCGCGGCGCAGCCGCTCGATCTCGCGATCAGCCAGCCCGGCAACACGACCTGGGTGCCGGGCGGCCTCCGCCTCGACGCCGCCACCACCGTGGCCTCCGCCCGTCCGGCGACGGCGGTCTCGCAGCGCATCGCGGCCACCGGCGAGCTCACGGTCGAGGCCTGGATCGAGACCGACGATCTCGGTCAGAACGGCCCGGCGCGCATCGTCACGATCTCCGACGACGTCCGCAACCGGAACCTGACCATCGGGCAGGGCGTCTCGAACGGCGGTGGCGACCGGATCGAGGCCCGGCTCCGGAGCACCACCACCGACGACAACGGCCGTCCGGCAACGGTGACGGGACGCGGGTCGCTCGACACCGACCTCACCCACGTCGTCTTCACCCGCTCGACGGACGGCACCGCACGGATCTACCTCGACGGGGTGCCCCGCAGCGCAGGATCGGTCGGCGGCTCGCTCGCCAACTGGTCCGAATCGTTCGCGCTGGTGCTCGGCAACGAGCGCGACGGCAGCCGCCCGTGGCTCGGCACCCTGCACCTGGTGGCGCTCTACGACCGGGCGCTCAGCCCAGCCGAGGTCGAGCAGAACACCCTCGCTGGGCCGTCCGGCGACGCCGAGCTACCCAACCGCGCCCCGATCGCCTCGCTCGGCACCACCGCCGCCCGGGGCACCGCTCCCCTGACCGTCACGTTCGACGGCTCGGGCTCGACCGATCCCGACGGCTCCGTCGCCGCCCACGACTGGGACCTCGACGACGGCACCGTGGCGACCGGGCCGATCGTCGAGCACACGTTCGACGAAGCGGGCGTCTACGACGTCCGACTGACCGTCACCGACGACGACGGTGCGACGAGCTCCTCGACGCAGCGCATCACCGTCACGGCGCCTGGTGGGTCAGGTGGGAGCGGTCCCGTGACCTGGCGTCGGGAGTCGACCGACACGGGGGAGCTGCCGTCCGGCCTGGACCAGCGTGACCAGACCGTCGCTGCCGCCTTCGACGTGGACGGCGACGGCATCGACGACATGGTCGTCGGCGGACGACGCGGCACGACCGGGCCGTCGCTCGTGTGGTACGAGCTCGCCGACGACGGCTGGGACGTGCGCACCATCGAGCCCGACACGCTCCGCCTCGAGGCCGGCGGCACCTTCGCCGACATCGACGACGACGGCGACCTCGATCTCGTCGTCGGCGAGGATCTCAGCGGCAACCGGATGTGGTGGTGGGAGAACCCGTCGCCGAACCTCGACCAGCGCTGGACCCGTCGCCAGATCAAGACCTCCGGGTCGAACAAGCACCACGATCAGGCCTTCGGCGACGTCGACGGCGACGGCGACCTGGAGCTCCTGTACTGGAACCAGGGGGCCAACCGCCTGTTCCTCGCCGAGATCCCGCCGGATCCGACCGTCTCCCCGTGGCCTGCGACGCCGATCTTCTCGGCGTCCGACGCCGAGGGGCTCGCGATCGCCGACGTCGACCTGGACGGCGTCGACGACATCGTCGGCGCCGGTCACTGGCTCCGCTGGGAGTCGGGCACGACCTTCTCCGCCTTCGAGATCGATGCCGAGCAGTCCTTCACCCGCGTCGTGGCCGCCCAGCTGATCGACGGTGGGCGTCCCGAGGTCGTGTTCGACTCCGGTGACTCGGTCGGTCCGCTCCGGCTCTACGAGTGGGACGGCTCGACCTGGGTGGGACGCACGCTGCTCGAGACGTCGGAGTACGGCCACAGCCTCGATGTCGGCGACGTCGACGGTGACGGCCAGCTCGACCTGCTCACCGCCGAGATCGGCCTGAGCGGCACGACGCCCGACACCCGGGTCCTCTACGGCGACGGCACCGGCCGGTTCGTCGAGCAGCTCGTGGCGAGCGGTCTGTCGAACCACGAGTCACGCTTGGCGGACCTCGACGGGGACGGCGACCTCGACCTGATGGGCAAACCGTTCCGACCCCGCGGGCTGAACGTCTGGTGGAACGACGGGACTCCCCGGCCGCCGCTGGATCGGTGGTCCCGATCGGTCGTCGACTCGTCGGTGCCGTGGAGGACGATCTTCGTCGAGCACGGCGACATCGACGGGGACGGCGACGACGACGTGATCTCCGGTGGCTGGTGGTGGCGCAACCCTGGCACGGCCGACGGCGCGTGGGTGAGGAACACGATCGGGTCGCCGCTGAACCAGATGGCCGTGGTCGCCGACCTCGACGCCGACGGCGACCTCGACGTCGTCGGGACCGAGGCCCAGGGATCGAGGCCGAACGCCGACCTCCGGTGGGCGGAGAACGACGGCACCGGCTCGTTCACGGTGCGGGGCAACATCAGTCCGGCGACCGGTCGCTTCCTCCAGGGCGCGGTGGCGGTCGAGCTCGTCCCCGGGCAGCTCGAGATCGCCCTCTCCTGGGAGGACGGCCAGGACGGGCTCCAGGTGCTGACCGTCCCGACCGGCGACGCGATCCGCACCGAGACCTGGCCACGACGCATCGCCCATCCGCAGGTGTTCGGAGAGGAGCTCTCCGTCGGCGACATCGACGGCGACGGCGACGCGGACCTGCTCGACGGGCAGGCCTGGTTCCGCAACGACGGCGGCGTCCTCACCCGGTTCGTGATCCAGTCGCTGCCCGGCGACCCGGATCGCAACCGGCTGGGCGACGTCGACGGCGACGGCGACCTGGACGCCATCGTCGGGTTCGGACACGACCCGGACGGCAAGGTCCGCTGGTTCGAGCAGGGCGACGACCCGACGGCGGCCTGGACGCCGCACGTGATCGCCGAGGTCGGACCGGCGTGGGCCGCCAGCCTCGATGCCGCCGATCTCGACCTCGACGGCGACCTCGACGTCGTCGTGGGCGAGCACCTGAACCCCGACACCGGCTCGCTGGCGCTGCTCGTGCTCGAGCAGCTCGACCCGGGCACCTGGCGCCGACACCTGATCCACACCGGCGACGAGCACCACGACGGCAGCCAGCTCGCCGACGTCGACCTGGACGGCGACCTCGACGTCGTCTCGATCGGATGGACCCACCGGCGACTGCACGTCTACGTGAACGAGGCGCGCTGAAGCTCAGTCGCCCAGATCGATGACCGTCACCTTCCCGGTGTCGCCGTCGACCTCGACGGTGGCGCCGTCGGGGATGCGCTTCGTCGCGTCGGTGACCGACACGGCGCAGGGGATGCCGAGCTCGCGGCTCACGATGATGGCATGGCTGAGCGGTGCCCCGACGTCGACGACGACCGCTCCGGCGGGCACGAACAGCGGTGTCCACGAGGGATCGGTGATCGGCGCCACGAGGACGTCGCCCGGGGCGAGCGCCATCGGCTCGTGGGAGTCGAGCACGACCCGCGCCGTGCCCCGGTAGGTGCCGGGGCACCCGGGCACGCCCTGGAGGATCTCTCCGGCCATCGCGGTCCCGACGGCGACGTCCTCGTGGCGCCGATCACCGATCCCTCGTGGACACCGCTGTTCGTGCCCGCCGGAGCGGTCGTCGTCGACGTCGGGGCACCGCTCAGCC
>JAAUYI010007539.1_pt1 | contig 14319 bp, 9 predicted proteins | sample 7278041 | NCBI WGS metagenome assembly JAAUYI01 (sample SAMN14350216, study PRJNA611818) | marine sediment metagenome | isolation source: surface marine sediment (0.6m) | place: French Polynesia: Moorea | collected 2018-08
AGGCAATGTTTAATATAAGTAATTTCGATCAAAAATGGCTTCAAATGGGGTTGACAAAAGTGAAACCATTTCACCTTGCCCCTCGTTGCACGAACCCTATATTTAGGCCATGTCCCAACAAAGATAAGCTCAGAGATATTTTGTATAATTCAGTCCTTATTTACAACAAGCCATATAAGGACTTAGCCGTAGCAGAGCTAGCTTTTTGTCGACAACTTTATCCGCGTTCTTTGGTGGCTCAAAAAGCAACTTCAGAAGAGCATCTATGGTTTTGTTTACAATACTCGGGATTTTTAGCAAAAACTACAGGCACGTCTTTATCTAAAACAAAATGGCGCGAAGGACATCAAAAATATATTGGAGATTTTCAAAAATTAATTCAAGTCAAAACTCTCAAAAAAGCTTTGAGAGAAAATTTTGAACCTGATTTATCGGAAGAAATTATAGGTGATTGGCGACTAGACATAAACCATTTTTTGATAGTTGATGCCATTAAAACCATTTATGCCGACCCCGAAGGCGAACAAGATTTACTACACCATCTAAAACAATATCTCAATGCCCAAGACCATTATCGAGCAATAGTGGGGCATTGCCAACCGCACGTTATTGCCAAAAAATGCAAGCAAAAGTCTAATCGCGGACGCGGACGACCACCGAAATCAAGGAATTTCAGCTGATTCAATTGTAAAGTTTTGTGTATTAATCGACCAAACAGGAAATACAGGCAGAGGGGGTTTTGAACCATGTTTTAATAAAATTGTGCAAGGAAAAAAGGAGATTTTTATGCACGCCACGGGTTATCAAAATATATCGCTCGACGATTTAAAAAAGCTTAGGAATAAACAGCAAAAAACAGGTCGGCACTCAAAAGAAAAAACCGACAAAGATAATATTTCCACCAATCTAAATAAGAAAATCGTTTGAACTTCTTTGAGTAGTTTGAGCTAATTCAATCTAAGTTGCTGAAATAGTGATCGCGAGAAGTTTTAGAGGCTTCTCTCCACCCGCAAAATTCAAACAAAAAAATCAAAAAATTTCACTTTCAGCATAGCAGTACATTACTAAGATCGGTAAACCCTTTTTACAAATCCGATCAATTGAAGAGATTAGCCAAACTCCAAAGAAGTTCTCTTAACCCTGAAATCAGGAGAACTTCTAATGATAAACATCTATTGTTTTAATAATACCATCGTCATTAATCTATGGATAGCTTTCAAATTAACTGCGAGAGATAACTGTTTTGACAAGATTCAGAGTATTCTAATAGATACAAATATAGAAAAACCGCCCAATTCTTTCTTGGCGGTTAGATAAAGCGGTTTTTCTATTTGTTTTTGTCAACATAATACTGCTCCGTATTGGGGCAGATAGTCTTATGATAAGTGTATCCGATTTAGGTCAAAATCACCAACGCCACAATAATACTGTAAAGAGCAAAAATCAGGCTTTAAGCCAAAAATCGCCCAGAAATTACAGCAATCTTCCAGGATTCAACATTCTTGACTACCTAGATCGTCTGAATATAGTCAAAGAAACTTCATCTGAGTATCACTGTCTATGCCCTAACTGTGGCGACGGTGGGTTTAAAATTAACAAAAAGACTGGTGCATACAAAGCTTTCAAATGCGGTTGCGAAGTTAAAGATATTCGCGAGTGTATAAGCCCATGGTCAGAGGTTAAGAAGTCAAACAATCAAGAACAGAAATCAATTCGTCCTAAAAATTACAGGGAGTGGGTTTATCAAGATCGCCAAGGTAATCCTTTAGTTAAAACTTGTCGAGTAGACGATGGACAAGGTCAGAAAAAACAATGGCAGAAACATTGGAACGGCAAGAAGTGGGTTAAAGGTTACGGTCATATCAAAAAAGAAGATATTCCCATCTACCGCTATCGAGAAATCAGAGAAGCGATCGCCCGTGGTGAAACTATTTTTGTAGTAGAGGGTGAACCCTGTGCCGATATTCTCTGGAAGCTAGGAATACCAGCCACCACTAATATTGGAGGAAGTGGCAAATGGTTGACTAGTCATACCAAAGATTTAACAGGAGCTGAATCAATCGTTTTATCCCCAGACAGAGATGAACCAGGAGTCAAGCATATGGAAGAGATCTCCTTTGGGATTCCTAGTGCTAAATGGCTTTATCCTTTCCCTGATTGCCCCCTCTGGAATCAAGAAATACCACCAAGTAAAGGCTTAGACGTTCTTGACTGGATTGAAGACAAAAAAGTCACCAAAGAAGATATTTTCAATTCTCTTGAGGAGCAACCTAGAAACTTCAAACTCCCCAACGATAACCAGAAGAACAACAATATACGGCAACATACTACCTCTAGAACTGAATCAGAAGACGAGATTTCAATACCATTTGATAAACTCTTATTAGAAGAAATTGATAATTTGGTCGAGCAGAATTTCTTAAAAGGAGAGTTGGATGCTAAAATCATTGCCCTTGCCAGTAACTTCAGTCGAGGAACTAAAGATATCTGGAAGCTTTACTACTCTCGCGCCGAAGAATTAGAACAGGCAGAAAATCGTGAAACCACCAAGGAAGAAGTCAACCGACTACTCAAGATTCAAGACTACCAACTTAAACTCAAAAACTACCTCCAACCTACCTTGGCAGAACCTTTAGAGAAGCTAGCATTTTATTTGGGAGTCAATAACGCTACTTTACTGACTAGCTTACTCACAACTTCTGCGTCTCTACTCCCAATTGATACCAAATTAGAGCTAATCAAAGCGACGGGGTTTTACGCCCGTCCGATTCTCTATGCTGGTATTTGCGCGCCTTCTGGTAGCGCAAAATCCCCAGCTCAAAAAGCAATACTTAAACCTTTATTTGAGTTACAGGAAGAAGAGGATCGTCGCTACAATCTTGAGTTTGAAGATTATAAGCAACAACTACAAGAATACAAACGTCACAAAAAAAATCCTGAAGTCGAAGAACCAGAGCTACCACCACCACCACGGGAATATTTTGTTACTGATGCTACTAGTGAAGCGATCGCCAACATTCAGAACAACCAACCTAATAATGGATTCTTAGGCTACTTTGACGAACTCAAACAATTAGTCGGGCAATCCAACTCTTATCGAGGGGGTAAAGGTGCAGATATTGAGAAGCTCCTATCTGGACGTGACGGTTCAGGATTTAAGGTCAATCGAGCTTCAGGAAAACGAATTAGTTGTCCACGCTCTGGCTATTCTATTTTAGGTGGAATCCAACCTGATGTACTCCGAAAACAGATGGGAGATTTTTCCGACGGTAATGGGTTTTGGGCTAGATTTATCTGGGTGAAACAGCCCATACAGCGCAAACCTTTTCCCGACGACGAGACTAATATAGTTGACACTAACCTACTGCGCTCAGTATACGAGTTCTTAGGAACGATTAATAATACCTTTGTTCTTAGTCAAGGAGCAAAAGAAAAGTATAAAGAATGGTATAACTTCGTTGAAGATCAGAAATTACAGGAAGTCAAACCAGCCCTCCAAGCGGTTTGGAGTAAATCTCAAAGACTAGTAGGAGAGTTGGCTTTGCTGATTCACTGCTTAACCTATGCAGTTCATCAGCAGCAACCACCCCAAGAAGTTGAACCTGAAATTTTAAGCGCAGCTATTTCTCTGGCTAAATTTTATTTGGGACAAATTAAGCTAATTCACGCTGATGGAGAATCAGAAGATAATAGCCAACCAAATACCTACACCAAACTAATTGAGCTTTCTAAGCGAAAAGGTTGGATAACTGCCAGAGACGTAAAAGCTGGTATCCGCAGTTATAGGAAGAAAACAGCAAATCAAGCACGCTCTCTATTTAGAGAGATGGAAGCATTAGGATACGGAATTACTCAAGGAACAGGTAGTAAATTGAAGTGGAATTACCAAACTATTGACAAAGTTAATAGTGCTGACAATTTTGCTGACACAGTGTCAACAGTCAAAAAAAGCTCTGTAAATCCTGTTGATTCGTTATCTAATAACAATGCTAATAAAAAACCGTTGACAACCGTTGACAATAAAAAAAGCTCTTTAAATACTGCTAATCAAAGTTCACAACCAAAAACTGTTGATGTTGTTGACGAAAATTTATCATCGCCAACAGAAAAGTCTCCATCGCACCACGGACATATCAAGAACGTGGACAAAGCTCAAGTGTCTTGTTCTTCCCCTCAAACTGTTGACAAAAAAATAAATACCTCTGTTGATAAATTGTCAACGGAAAATAGCTCAAGCTCATGCAGTATTAGGGATAAAGGTTGTCAACAGTCTGTCAGCAGGTTGTCAACAGAAAATAGCTCACCTCAGTTAAATCAAGCTGTTGACGAAATTGTTGACAGTTCATCAACACCGCCAACCTTGTCAACGGTTAATCTGTCTGACAATATTGCTCCTGGCGATCAGCGATAGCAAGGCACGCAAAGAGCGATCGAGAAAAGTAAAACTTTAAGAGGCGCATCTCATGGCAGCTATGTTAGCTTTACGTCAATATGTTGAAATCGTCTCACTTCTGCAACCTAGCTTAGTTTAACGGCAACTTCTGACAAGCCAAACCTTTGTAGACGTTAACAATTATGGAGCAATTAGCCTTACTCGACAAACAACAAATAACATCTGTAAATCAAAAAACTAATAACAATCAGCCCAAATTCCAACTAAGAGACTACCAAAAGCAAGTAATCGGACAGATTTACTATTGGTATCGCTGGGGTAAAAAATCAGTCATGCTGGTTTCTCCCACAGGAAGCGGAAAAACCCTCACAGCAACTCACATCATCTCCGATGCAGTGAGCAGAAACTGTCGAGTACTATTTATCGTTCACCGAGAACCGCTTATTGACCAAACAGTAAACACATTAATTAGTTACGGTATTAGAGCATCGCAAATCGGTTATATCAAAGCAGGTTATCCTCATGCAGAAGGGTCGGAAATGGTAATTGTTGCCAGTGTTCAAACTTTAGCCCGTCGCGATTACCCAGAAAATATTGGCTTAGTCATCTTTGATGAATCTCATACCACCAGCTTTTATCAATCAGCCCAGGATTTGATTTATCACTATGCCACCGCCCCAGTAGTGGCACTGTCAAAAGTTAAATTCCTCCATTTAACCGCCACCCCATTCCGTACCAAAGCCAAAGAATATTTTCCCCATGTAGAAGTAGCAGTACAAGCTCCTGATATTAAATCCCTAATCAAGATGGGCTATCTAGTTCCTGCCCGACATTTTGGTTATGGTGGCTTGCTCGATTTGACTAAATTAGATACAGGAAAAGATGGAGACTACAAGCAATCTCAAATTAATGTAGTTTGTGCCGATATTGAATACAACACTGAAGTAGTGCGTCGCTTTAAAGAAATCTGTCCTTCGAGGAAGGCGATCGCTTTTTGTGCTGGTGTTAAACAATCTCAATTACTAACAGAATTATTTAACCAAGCAGGGATTATCACCGCACATATCCAAGCGGAAACACCAGCCGAAGAGAGGAAAGCAATTTTTACCTCATTCAAAAATGGTGGTCTTCAAATTATTAGTAGTGTAGGAACATTAACCGAAGGCTTTGACGAACCGACGGTAGAAGCGGTAATTATTGCCCGTCCTACCAAAAGCCTAGGGCGTGTTTTAAAACTATAACCACATGAGGACAGAAGCTAGAGTCAGTATGGTCAGGTAGTTTTCGGCTTTTTTCTCATAGCGGGTGGCCACGCGACGATACTGCTTTAAGCGGTTAAAACATCGCTCAACTAAGTTCCGCTTACGGTATAGAGCTTTGTCGAACTTACCTCCTCGATGCTCATTGATTCTACGGGGAATCGTATATCGAATCCCCCGCCTGCGGAGATAAAGCCTGATTTTCCTGCTACTAAAACCCTTGTCCCCACTGACACGACGTGGTCGTATCCGAGGGCGTCCAGGTCTTGACCGTTTAACAGCACCTTGCTCCATCAAGGGCTCAAATAAGACCGCCTCATTCCGTTGACCCACGCTCACCAAAAAAGTTATGGGTAGTCCATTGCCACCGAGTGCGTAGATGAATTTTGGTACTGAAACCCCCTTTTGACCATCCCAGAGCTTCCCGCTGTTGAACTTGCTCCACAGCTGATAAGTCACTGTTTGAGTCTATCTCTCCCCGCATTGCACCAGCAGCATGTTGATGAGCACGAATGACACTGCCATCGACGAACTGGATATCCCAATTGATTTGACCCGAGTCCTCTGCTTGTTGTTGTAGTCTCTGAAAAATGCTCTGCCAGATTCCCTTTTTACGCCAACGATAAAAGCGTCCTGAAACAGTTTGCCATGGCCCGTAATATTCTGGCAGATCTCGCCAGGGAGCACCAGTGCGTAAAATCCAGAGAATGCCATTGATAACCCGACGATGATCTTGGTAAGGACGACCAAAAGCAGGCTTTTGAGGAGGAAGCAGCGATTGAAGGCGTTTCCACTGATGGTCTTTTAAATCACCTCGTCGAGAAGGAGGAAGAATCATGAATAGATGCTAAATACGTCAATCTAGCATTTTCAAGCATTTTACCGACTTTTAAAACACGCCCTAGCCCTACTAATTCAAATGTGCGGACGGGGACTGAGATTATCCCCAGACAAAGAAGATTGTTTGTTATTGGATTTTGGGGAGAATTTTAAAAGACTAGGCAGAATAGATAAAAAACGTTCAATCTCTTTATGTCCATCTCCACCCCGTCCCAGCATAGATACTAAAGAATGTCCCGAATGTCACGCTCAAATAAATGTATTTCTCAGAATTTGCCCCGAATGTGGCTATGTATTTCCGCCTGGAGAAAAAGAAGAATTAGAAGATGATTTCCTGCCAGAATTTGGTGAATTATTAGATGATGAAACCAAAGAGAAAATCACTTATATTCGTTCTCAAAGAAAAATGAGATTCACCAGAAAATTAGTGCCAGATGACTTGTGGGCTTTATGGTCTAGGCGTTATTCAGACACGATTCTCTGTAATGATTGGCTCTATCAAGCGGTATTTCGTGGCGATACTTCCATAGCAGCCCAACAACAATTTTTGAGCTATTTAAATTCCTTTAATCCCCAGTCTAGTAAATGGGTGAGTTTTCATATGGAGCTAGAATTTGGGCAGCCCAATCGTGTTTATAAATCCAAGTCAAAAGGTAGATATTCTCCGCCTCCAGTCAACCTAAATCAAATGAATTGGTGGGAACTATTGCAAGTATCTAATTCAGCTACACCTGAAGAAGTGAAATCCGCTTACTCTCAATTAGCACCGACCGCAGATGATAATGAGATTAAGTTATTAAATTGGGCATATGAAGAATTTGAGAATTCGACCAAAACTAAATCAAATAAGGAATATGTTCTTGCCGAGGTAATAGATTGGGGAGATGTAATCGCCGAAATAGATTTACATCTAGCCAGATTAGGTTGGAGTGTAGACAGAGCTAAGGACTACCTCATGAGGACTTATGGAGTTAAAAGCCGACTCTATTTAAGTGATCGCCAACTTCTATCTTTTCTTAATTATTTAAAAGTACAGTGAGCCACGATTGTAGGTCAATATGGAAGCGGACTGAGAGCATTCAACAGGTTAAATTGAATTCATAATATGGCACGAACTTCAAAGCAAATAACTGCTAGTCGGCGCAACGGAGTCAAATCAAATGGGCCGAAAACAGAGCGAGGAAAAGCGATCGCCTCAAAGAATGGAACTAAACACGGATTATTAGCCGAGAACCCACCCTTACTAGCCACAGAAAATCTAGAAACTTTTAAAGAGTTAATGCAGGGGTTGGTCAACCAATATCAGCCAGCCAATCCAGTCGAATGGCATCTAGTGCAACAAGTAGCTATGGCGATGCTAAGGCAACATAGATTGTGGGCAGCCGAAGCTGCGCTCGCCACCCAAGCAATGGAAGCCGAACCAGTTCTTAACTTACCCTATCCACACTACCAGAACGAAGCTTCTGAATCTAGAGAAAAAACTCAATATCATCCCCTAAATCTGGCTAGAGAAATTAAATATCTACAAGAGTTGATCGAGCTAATAGATAGTGAAGAAGTAGCAGAAATTGAGTATTGGCAAGAAGATTTTAAGAACCTGATGGAAAAGTTAAGTTCTGTCGATTACAATCCTGTCACCAAGTTCGAGCGCGACCACCTCTTTTTATTTGCTGAAGAGCGAGAAGTTTTTCTCCAGAAGCGGTTAAAATTTCTTGAAAAACTAAGAGAAGAAGGTGAAATCTATTGGGTAAAGCTGGAAGAGGCAGATATCAAGTTATCTGTAATTCTCAAGAGCGAATATTCACCCAAGTTTCTGATTGAAGAGGTACGGGAAGTTGCCAGCAATCGGCTAGTGAGATTGCAGCACGCCCAATTAGAAAACCAAGCAGCTTCTGGAGAATATCAAGAGAAGTTGGCAGAATATCAAATGGTGATCGCGCCAGCTAAAAGTATCTCCGAAAAAATTACCTTGCTATCAAGGTATGAGAAACATATTAATAGTCAGTTAGCAGATGCGCTCGATAGATTGGAATCGTTACGAAAAAATAAGGGGTTGCTGGGTTCGCTTCGTCAAAAAGGTTGAGAGGCTAAGTGGGGGTGATGCTTTTGAGAACGGAATTTGCTGTGCTTAAAGCTTGAGCGAATTTGATGTTCAGCCAAAACAGTAAAATTATAACGAGATACAACGAAATAAAACGAATGCCTCACTTTGATTATAAGCGTGCTACTAAAGTGTTAGCCGAGGCTGAATACTTCGGAAAAAAGTTAGCTTGTCAAAAATATCAAGTTCCATCCACAACTTACAACGGTTGGAAACAGCGATTAAAGAAAGATAAGAAATTAAGGGAAATGGTAGCAGCTGAGAGCAAAGTGTTAAGCCAACAATGGCAGGGAGAAACAATCAAAACTCTCAACTTTGTCTTGATACAGATACAACAAGCAATGAAAAAAGCTCCCACAGAATTCGATTTTAAGAGCGAGCGTGGGGCAGAGATGTGGGCAAAAACTGTTAGCTCTCTAGCTGGTGCTGTTAAAAATTTAGGAGAATTGGCGATCGCTACTCATGTATTGATGGAAGATGAAAGTGACGAGAATGGGGGGTAAAACTATCTCGATATTGATGGTCAATTTCTACTCTTACAACCAGTTACCAAGTAAAATGTAGGAAGACCAATAGTAAGGACGGCTAAGACTATCATCTTTTAAGAATTCTAGTTGAGCACGACGAAGAGCTTCAGCCTTGGTTAAATTAGGATTGTTAATTAATTCTCGATAAAACTGACTTAAAAGCATCCCAGGAGATTCATCCGCCGAAACCTTCCACAAGGTTGCTAAAGTGCTTCTTGCTCCTGCATTAATAGCAACACCAGCTAATCCTAAAGTAGCTCGTTTATCGCCTTGGGCTGTCTGACAAGCAGCTAAAACTAGTAATTCAATGGATTCAGATTTAGTTGTTTTACTATTTTTTAGTAAGTTACTCAATTTATTAAGATAGATCGATTTATCCCAAGCCACAATAAAGGTTTCTTCTGGTTGAGAACTAAATTGACCATGAGTGGCAATATGAACCACAGGAAAAGGAAGAGACTGAAGCTGATTTTGGAAACTAGAAACCGTAAATTGATCATTTAGAAGAATTTGACTGGGAATTTCTGCTTCAATTTGACTAAATTGTCGATCGACATTTTTGAGAGGGGGATAATCTTGGCGAGATTCTGTTAAACCAGCTAGCATTGCGTTTAATGACTCTCTTCGTAAGGTTCTGGGTGCTAATAATTCTAAGCCTGAAGTTATGGCTACAGCATATTTCTCGATTAAATAGTTTTTACTCTTGTCGTCATAAAGAACAGCCATCGGAATATTTCTGAGAGGAGTATCAAGGAAAAAAACCAGAGTATCAACTTGAGCTTGTTCTAAATCCTTAGCTATAGGTGCAATAATCCATTGATAAAGTTGATTAGCATCTGTTTGTACTTTTTTTCTGGCATCAGGTCTAGACAAGTTAGTTTGTAGTCTTTGTAAGACTTGCTCTACCTTGCCTCTGGCTATTGCCGTCTTGTGATATCGTAATTTATTGTTATTGGGTAGTTTAAGAATGACATCAATTTGTCCATCCAACAGAATAGGATAGATAATTGCTTCGGTAGAATTAGGGCGATCGCTAATAGTATCTAATGCTTTGGTGCTTTCTAAATTACAGCGCAAAAAGTTTTCTAATTCCGCTAATTGTAGATTTTGGATGACTTGACGAGTTTGACTTAAATTTTCAGAATGGGGGTGTTCTAGTAAAAGTTGAACAAGTTGCCTATAAACCGGTTCGACATTATCTCGAAAAGAAAATTGTAGGTCAGAATTAATAGCGATTAAGTCACCCCGCACAGACTCTAGAGTTTCGAGCGCAGATTGATAATAGTTAATAGACTCTAGGGTATTTTCTTCAGCTTTGAATAAACGCCCTAACTGCCATTGCCACTGATAAGCAATATCGGGAATTTCTTTGGGTTGAGCTAAGTATAAAGCTTGCTGAGTTAGTTGTTTTGCTTGCTTTCTCCATTTTTGCCCTTGGTTTGATGGTTGTTGTAAGGCAAAATATTCATACAATCCACCTAGATTACCAACAGCATAGGATTTAGCTCGTTGATCTTGTAATAACTCTGCATCTTGAATTGCTATTTTAATCAGGTTGGTAATTTTATTCCAAGAGGTATTTTTGAGAACATTTTGTTGTTGAAGACAAGCTAGGCTTTTAGCCAAATTGATTTGAGCATAAACTTTAGTTCTACTATTAGGTAAATTAGATAGTTGAATTGTGTTAGATAATTCTTGAGCTTCTGACCATTTACTATTAGTAATCAAGAGTTTTAAGAGATTGAGTTGTGCTTTTACTGCGGGAATAGAAGACTTTGCTGACTCAGACTCTAATACTTGTCGATACTGATTTTCTGCCTTGGCATAGAAGCTAGCCGTATCTTCAGAAAGAGATAAAGATTCATTAATATCACAACGCCAAGGTATATAGTTATAGCGGATTGGTAACTGTCTCTCTCTGGCTAAATTGCCCCAAGCTTGCCAAGTATCCGCCAAACTTAAGTTAATAGTGGCAATATCCTTGGCAGATTGAGAACTTTCGACTAATGCCAAACCCTGCTGTAAAAGTTGTTCGGAATTAGCTAAATCACCAGTAGTACGAAAAACATTACCTAAACTAATTAATCCCTGAAATTTTAAATCATCTGGCAAATAATCAAGATTTCTTTGGACTAATTCACTAATATTTTTGGCTTCTTGCGATAAACCCAAAGCAAGTAATGCTTGTCCTTGATTGATCTGACTAGTAACAATTCCGCGATTGTTGTTTAATTTTTGCGAGATTTTAGTAACAAATTGCCAACTAGCTAGAGAGCGATCAAAATTACCTTGAAAATATAAAAGACGACCGTAAGTATTAATTACTTGAGCTATTATTGGTAATCTTCCTTTAGCTATATCTTCAATCTTCCAAGTATCGGGATTATTTAAGTCATAGTTGAATTCTAGAAGCTTGAAGCTTTGTTCGATCGCACTTCTTGCTTTTTTCCATTTTCCTAATTGTTGATAGACTAAAGAGAGATTACTTTGAGTAATAGCTTCTGATTCTAATTGTTCTAATTTAGCAAAGATATCAACAGCTTGTTCTAATTTATCGATCACTTCTTGGTATTTTTCTGCTTGATAAGATTGTCTACCTTGTTGTACAAGATTTTGAGCATTTACTAAATTAGATTGGTGTTCCGTCGAGACAAGCTGTCGTTCACCCCTACTTAATCCTGGTTTTACTCCAGTGGTTAGAAATAAACCAATCAAAAAGAAAATAGCTAGAGAACGAAAAAGTTTCATGATTTTTATATTAAATCTTGATTTTCAACTAATAACTAATAACTAAAACAAATTCCATTGCAAAGATAAATGTAATCCTTGTTCTTGTAATGTTCTTTCTCGTGAATCTACATCAATTAAAGGAATGCCATAATCTAAACGACAATTAAAATTATCTTCTCGCCAAAGTAACCCAATACCCACAGATGCTAAATTCTGGGGCTTAGGATTAGTATTGGTAGATTTATTCCAGCCTTTACCATAGTCAATAAAAGGTACTATCTGGATAATTCCTGATTCAGAAAAACCTTTAATAATCGGTATTCTTACTTCTGCTGAAGCGAGAAAACCATTATCCGTTAAAATAGTATCCTGTCGATAGCCTCTAACGGTACTAAATCCACCAAGACTAAATTGTTCAGCACCAAAGAGAGCATCATTAGCTATTTGTAAACTCCCCCGCAAAATGAATAAGGTTTCTGGTGCTAATAAATAGACGTATTGAGTTTGTCCACGCCAGGAAAAAAAGCGACTATCAGGTATTCTTTCTACTCCTGAAATTTGCTCGTTAGTAGTAGAATCTAAAGCATCTAAACCAACGCTAAACTCGGAACGGAAAGCCAAAACAGAACTAGCATTTTGCCTTGTCCATTCTTGGGTAAATCTAAGAGCAAAAATATTAATATCCCCGTCTGCTTCTGCACCAGGAGATAAGGGAGCAGGGTCATTTTCAAAAGAAGATTTACTACCGCGCCAAAAAGCACTTATTCCTAATGCCACCTCGTCAAAACTGCGGGTATTTCGGTTTATATTTTGGATGATAGGTTGACGCAGACTTAGTTCATAAGTATTAGATTCCGATTCAATATCTAAGTCTTTAAAAGGGGGTTCAATTACATCATTGGTTGTATCGCTAAAAATAAAGCTGAGAGTTCCATTTTGAGGATTAATGGGAACTGTATAAGCAAGATCAAAGGCATCACTACCATCAGTATTAGCGTAACTCAAATTCAGGCGATCGCCCCATCCTAATAAATTTGCTTCGGTAATAGTACTGCCACGGCGAAAACTACCAACACTGGGAGAACGATTATTATCAGCAAAAACTTGAATGTTAAAAGTATCTGCTTCGGTTACTTTTATTTCTAATATGCTTTGTTCTCTACTAGTACCAGCCGATAAGGTAGCAGAAATACTGTCAATTAACGGGTTGAGTTGTAGTAATTGTAAGGCTTCTTGTAGTTCGTAGATATTTAAAGGTTTGGATGTAGCGAGGTTTAAACGAGAACGAATATAGTCTGGATTTAATTTTAGAGAATCTTCTTTAGCTAATACTATTATTTCGCTCAATTCTCCTTCAATGACTTTTATCTCGACAATGCCTTTCCCTTTTTGTTGGGTTGTTTCAGGAATAGAAATTATTGCCCCTGAAGTGTTATAGCCTTGTTCAGCATAAAGTTCGGCAATATCGTTAGCAATTTTTAAAAGTCGATTTAAAGAAAGAGGTTGATTAGTGAAATCTTGAGTGAATTTTTGGTTTAGTTCTTCAGTCGTAAATAGAGTGTTGCCAGTAAAGGTAAACTCTGTGACGGTAATTTTTTCTTCTGTATTTAACAATTCTCCTGGTGAAGTTGAGGGAAAAGGAAGTAATTCTTCTGGAGAGGGAGGAGAAGTAGGTGGTGTTTCTGGTAGAGAAGGCGAAGGCGGAGGTGGATTTATATCTTGTGGGGAAATTTTAGGTGCATCAGGATTGATGTCAACAGTTTGAGCATTAAGAGAAGTAGCCAAAACTGTGTTAATCAAAACTACTAAAATTATTTGTTTGACGTTAACATAATTAACCATTAGATTAAATTTTTAAATATCAAGACAATTGATATTTATTTATTGGGGTAAGTTAGAAAATTTATGTGATTAGTCTGTCTAGTTTTGAATTGATTTTGTCCCCTTGTATCTTGAGTTTTGGTGACTTTCAAATTCATTCCCCCCAGAATTAGGGGGTTAGGGGGGGGCGGAAACCATAAAATTCAATGTTTACCGACTTATTTTTGACAGGAAAAGCTGTGCAGCACTGTGAAATTATCAGTTTCATCTTGAGTCAAATCTGGTTGTAATTCTACTTTTGTTTCTATATATAAAGGAATCCACTCGGCAATAACTACATCACTTGTAAATAAATCTTCTGGTGTTGGAGGTAATCCTCCTCTGCCAATATCAAAAAATTCTAGGGTGGTTTCGTTGTTTGTGGCTTGGCAACTTTGAGCTACTTCTGTATCTGTTGATTGTTGAGGTAAGCTATTTAAACTGCGAGTAGGATCAATTCCATTAGTATTAATTTCTACGATTCCTTCCTGTCCAAATCCTGACTTTTCACGGGATCTTTTTTGTTCAACGCGATCGCTAAATTTCTGAATCCCCCAAGCCTGATTATCCCATTAAGGATTATCATTAAGTCTAGTTTATTGAGAAACA
>JAAUYI010077410.1_pt1 | contig 14301 bp, 17 predicted proteins | sample 7278041 | NCBI WGS metagenome assembly JAAUYI01 (sample SAMN14350216, study PRJNA611818) | marine sediment metagenome | isolation source: surface marine sediment (0.6m) | place: French Polynesia: Moorea | collected 2018-08
CCGTCCGGCCGGGCCGCCGACGTGGCAGCCGGACGGCGACTCGACCAGCGGGCCGGGGGCCGGTCGTCCTGTTCTTCCCGGCGCTCGACGAGGAGGCCACGGTGGCGCACGTCATCGAGCGGACCCCGGCCGAGGTCGGCGGTCGCCCGGTCGTGACGATGGTGATCGACGACGGGTCGACGGACCACACAGCCGCTCGGGCGCGGGCGGCGGGCGCGGTCGTCGTCACCCACGACCGGAACCGAGGGATCGGCGCCGCCGTGCGCACGGGGCTGGCCGAGGCGGTCGCCCGCGACGCCGCCGTGGTGGCCTTCGCCGACGCCGATGGCGAGTACCCACCGGAGCAGCTCGACCGGCTCGTCGCCCCGATCCTCGCCGGCACCGCCGACGTCGTGCACGGGTCGCGCTTCGCCGGTGGCGACCGCCGGATGCGCCCGCACCGCTGGTTCGGCAACCGGGTGCTCACCGCCGTCACCCGGTGGGTCGCCCGGACGCCGATGACCGACGCGCAGACCGGCTACCGGGCCTACTCCCGCGAGGCCGCAGGAGCCGCCGAGGTGATCCACGACTACAACTACGCGCAGGTCCTCACGCTCGACCTGCTCGGCAAGGGCTTCGTGCTCGCCGAGGTGCCAATCGACTACGCCTTCCGGACGGAGGGCCGCTCGTTCGTTCGCCTCCCGACCTACCTCCGGCGCGTCGTGCCGGCGGTGCTCCGGGAAGTGAGATCGGCGCACCCGCCCGACGAGCACGACCGAGCGGGGATCACGGCCGACCGAGCTCGGCGAGCTCCCGTAGGAGCTCCGTCGAGTCCGGCGTGAGCGAGATCAGGAACCTCCCTGCCTCGATCCCGGCCACGAGCGCGTCGATGACCTCGTCGACCGAGTCGGCCCCGTCGATCGGACGATCGGCGGTGACCCGTGATCCGGCCCGACCCCAGGCGACGGCCGACCGCGGGAAGGCGGTGGCGGTCAGCCGAGGCGCGAGCAGGTGCACGCCGACGCCACTCCCGTCGACCTGACGGGCCAACGCCCTCGTCAGCCCGAGGACCGCGTGCTTCGAGGCCGAGTACGGGGCGTCGACGCCACCCGGCGTGGAGAACAGGCTCGCCGACGAGCCGGTCACCACGACGTGACCCGACCCCTGACCGACCAGCGGCGCCACGAACGGCCGGATCGTCCGCACGACGCCGAGCACGTTGACGTCGAGCACCCGAGTCCACTCGTCGAGAGGAACGGCCTCGAAGCGGCCGCCCACCGCGACCCCGGCGTTGGCCATCACGACGCCCACCGGCCCCCGATCGAGCGCCACCCGCGCGAGCTCGTCGACGGCCCCGTCGTCGGTGACGTCGACGACGAGCCCGACCCCACCGAGCTCCGCCGCCGCCTCGACGACGGCCTCGTCGACGTCGGCGAGGACCACGGTCGCGCCTCGCTCGGCGAAGGCCCGGGCCGCGGCGAGCCCGATCCCGGCCGCCGCCCCGGTCACGACCGCGACCCGCGCGGTGAGATCGAGCCGATCCGTGTCAGCATCGCTCATGCCGGTCCGTCCTCCGTCACGGTCGCAGCATCGCGCCGGTAGACGAGCAGCAGGGCCGGCACGATCAGGACCTCGAGGAACAGGAACACAACGCTGATCGTCGGCTCGGCGCCGACGTCGAGGATCGCCACGCCGCGCCCGATGCCGCCGAGGAACACGGCCGCACCGACGAACGTGAGGGCGGCGCGGGCCCGTTCGATGTTGGCGATCGACCACCAGATCAACACCGCGATCCCGAGGTAGACGCCGGCGAGGTAGCGGAGCTGGTGGTCGAGGCCGGGGTCGACGATCGCGTCGTCGAGGACGCGACCCGTGCCGAGCGCGATCGCGGTCGTCGATGCGACGAGCGGGATCAGGCTGAGCACCGCGAAGACGAGCTGGTACGTCCGGCGGCGCGGCATCAGCGACGCCGTCCCGCAGCGCGGCGTGCGAGCCAGAGCGCCCCGACCATCGCCGGGACCTGCGCCACCACACGAAGGGCGAGCACGAGCCGCTCGCCGGCTCCGGTGGTCCGTTCCCACGCCCCGTCGACGCGCTCGACGGCGACGTCCGCCGCGAGCTGCTCGACGTGCGCGACCTGGAGCACCACCAGCAGGCCGACCGCGGCTGCGGCCCCGAGGTGCCGCGTGCTCGACACGACCAGCAGCCCGGCCGTGACGGCGAGCGCGACGGCCGTCGCTGCGTTGAGCAGGCCCGGAGCCGGCAGCCAGGGCGGGATGATCGCCTCGAACCGCTCTGCCGCCGCCAGGTGGGCGACGGCAGCCGCGCCGAACCAGCCGGCGAAGACCGCGGCGACGGCGAGCTCGGCTCGCGATGTGGTGCTCCGACGCTTCGGGGCGACGTCGATCGCTGCTGGCATGAGACCTCCCGAGGACAGAACATGATCGTTCGTTCACGTTCTCGAGGGAGCATATGAACGCAGGTTCACGTTCACAACCCGGGTGGGCGGTAACGTGCGGGCCATGACACCCGCAGCGGCATCGGGCGGGGTGCGGACCCCGACCCAGGCACGGAGCCGCCGCACCGTCGCGAGGCTCCTCGCCGCCGCCGAGCAGACCTTCGCCGAGGACGGCTTCGAACGAGCCACGGTGCGATCCATCGCCGCCCGGGCGGAGGTCCCGGTCGGCTCGCTGTACCAGTTCTTCGCCAACAAGGCGGCGCTGCTCGAGACGCTCCTCGTCGACGACCTGGCGGCGATCGACGCCGCGTTCGACGAGCTCGGCGCGCTCGGCGGCGGGGAGGACCCGCACGCGGCCACACCGCTCGAGTCGGCCACCAGAGCCGTCGTCGGCCGCCTGGTCGAGCTCGCCGCAGCACGTCCCGCCTTCCGGTCGATGCTCGCGGGCCCGGCGACCTCCGGCCCGTTCGCCGAGGCCGGATCCCGACTCCGAGCCCGTCTCGCCGCACGGATCGCCGGAGCGCTCACCGACGCGAACCCCGACAACCGCGAGCTCTACGAGCGGGCGGCGGAGGTCTGCGCCGAGCTGGTGCGCGGACTGCTGCCCCGCGTCGTCGACGAGCACGGCGAGGTCGACGACGAGCTCCGGCCGGAGCTCGAGATCGTGCTCGCGGCCTACCTGTCCGACGTGAAGCGCCGGGAGCTCGACGCGTCGGCGGACGGCTGAGCAGGACGAACCGGTTGGTTGCGAATCACAACCGACCCTAGGGTGCACGCCGTGACGGCCAGACCAGACGCCGACTCCTCCATCGAACGCACCCTCGACGTGATCGGCGACCGCTGGACCATGCTGATCCTCCGCGACGTGTTCCGCGGCCTGCACCGGTTCGGTGAGCTGGTCGACAGCCTCGGCATCGCCCGCAACCTGCTGTCGGAGCGACTCGCCCGGCTGGTCGAGCACGAGGTGCTCGTGAAGGTGCCCTATTGCGAGCGCCCACTGCGCCACGAGTACCGCCTCACCCCGAAGGGTGCCGACCTCTCCCGGGCGCTCGTGGCGCTGATGCGTTGGGGAGACCGGTGGGAGAGCGACGGCACGGCCCCGACCGTGCTCGTCCACGAGCGGTGCGGCGTCGAGCTCGAGCTCGAGCTCCGTTGCCCCACCTGCGACACCGACGTGCGCCCCGCCCACGTCCGGAGCCGCCCCGGGAGCCCCTCGTGACCAGCTCCGCCCCGACGCCCCGCGGCAGCCGCCGGCGTCGGTAGTCGGACGAGCCGCGGGCCGCCAGACTCGTCACCATGCCCACGCCGCTCCCCCGCCCCGGCACCGAGTCCCTCCGACCGCCCGACGCCGACGAGGTCCGGTTCATCGCCCGAGGCATCACCTCGGCGTGCCGCCTCGACGACGGCCTGACCGAGCTCCAGGCCCTCGTGCTGGGCGCCCTCACGCGCTCGATGACCGGTCACGAGGTCGACGTCGCGTCGCTCGAGCCGGTCACCGCGACCGAGTTCGCCACCGGACTCGCCGAGCGCAACGAGATCTTCCGCACCCGGCTGGTGCAGCTCATGGAGCTCGGCCACATGATCCTGCCCTCGCCCGACGTCGACGTCGCCGACCGGGTGATCGAGTTCGCCACCGAGCTGTCCGTGGCGAACGACTGCGTGTACGTGGCCCGGGATCTGGCCGAGGGCTCGCGCCAGCTGGTCGCGGCCGACATCGACCGCACCCGCTACCTCATGGACCTCGATCTGTCGGGGTTCACGCCGTTGCGCACCGAGGACGACAAGAACTGGGCGTGGACCAACACGGCGATCCGCCCCGAGCTGGCCCAGCGCTGGCGCGACCTCGGCGAGCACGGCGAGGGAACCCTCGGCCGGATGGTGCACGCCTTCTACGAGGCACGGGGCTTCCGCTTCCCCGGCGAGAAGGGTTCGGCGCCACCACTGCTCGCGCAGCACGACTTCGTGCACGTGATCGCCGACTACGCCAGCAACGTCGAGTCCGAGCTGGAGGTCTTCGCCTTCATCGCCAGGGCCAGCGACGATCCCGCCGCCTTCGCGCTCCTCGCGATGGTGATCAACCTCTTCCAGACCGGCCAGCTGGCCGGGGCCGCGGGCATCTTCGACGCCGACCCCGGCCACCTCGAGGCCGAGGGCATGCCGGAGCGGCTCGCCGACGCCTTCCGACGCGGTGCCCTGACCCAGGGCAGCATCGACTTCCTCGCCACCAACTTCTGGGAGCTCGCCGACCGCCCGATCGACGAGGTGCGGGATCACTTCGGGGTCGTCACGAAGAGCGACCTGGCGATCGAGGCGGGGTCGGTGTCGCCGTGGGACCCGAACGGCATGAGCATCTACCAGCAGCGGGCCGGCCGGGAGCTGGCGGAGCAACAGGGCCGCGTCTACGAGGACCACGGAGCGACCGTCACGGGCTGAGCGGCTCGCCCGGGCATGTGCGGGCGTACCGTGAGGGTTCTGTCCTCCGTGCCCGCCCCCTCGTCCGACACCGGCCTGCGCGACGCCCTCTCGATCGTCGCCCAGCCCGTCAACCTGCGGCGCACGCTGAAGATCTCGCTGATCGTCGGGACGGTGCTGTTCGCGATCAACCAGGCCGACGTCGTGATGGGCGGTGACGCCACGATGCTCACCTGGGCGAAGATCGGGCTCACCTTCGTCGTCCCGTTCGTCGTGTCGAACCTGGGGGTGATCCACGCCACGCGGGTGCATCGCGAGCACCATGGCGACGACGGTCACGATCACGGTCTCGACGAGCCGCACGCCTGAGGTCCTCGCGGCAGGGTCCGATCTCCCCGGGCTGCGACACGTCCTCCGCCCACGATCCACCCAGGAGCCCACGATGGAGTCCGAACCGACGCCGACCCCGGACCGCCGCCGGCCTCCGTCGGCGATCCTCGCTCTGGGCGGCGCCGCGGTGGCGGTCGTGATCGCCGGCGCGGCGCTCGTCGTGGCGAGCGGCTCCGACGACGCCGACACCGTCGGCACCGCAGACGAGGCGTCGAGCGATCCGGCCGAGACGGTGGCGCCGACGAGCGAACCGGCGCCGACCACCGCAGCACGCACGACGGCCGCGCCGACGTCGGAGCCTCCTGCCGAGGTCGACGAGCCGATCGACCTCGCCCCGTGGGTGGGCACGTACGAGTGGTCCGAGGCCGTCGAGGGCATCGGCTCGGACCAGGTCATCGTGCACCGGTTGACGCTCGACGCCGTCTCCGACAGCGGCGGCGCGATCACCGGTCGGCTCCGCCAGGACGGGTTCCAGACCGCCACCGATCTCCGCATCCGCGCCCTCCCGGTGCCGGACGGCGTCGCCATCGAGCTGGTCGAGGTCGACCGCGGGACGGGCATCGAGGTCCCGGGCGACGTGCTGTTCGAGCTGTCCGGCGATCCGGACCGACCCCTCACGACGCTGCGGGAGCTGCTCACGCTCCGGATCGACCACCCCGAGACCGGCACGTACTTCCTCCCCGCCGCGAACGAGCAGGCGGACGACGGCGAGCTCGCCGCGCCGGCGGCGTTCTGGGCGATCGAGGACGGGTCCTACGACCTCGTCCGGGTCGAGACGGCGACCGGCGAGGTGCTGCGGCGGGTCGCGGGGTGGGGACCGCTCGACGAGGACGACGAGCTCGGCGGCCAGGCCCTCGTCGGGGTCGATGCGGGATCCGAGGGCATCGTCTGGGTGAGCGACTGCTGCGAACCGGCGGTCGGCGGGCTGTTCGGCATCGGCCCCGACACCACCGGCATCGACGCGCCACTGGCGACGGCGTTCGGCGTGGCACCCCAGATCTCGCCCGACGGGACGCTCGTCGCGATGGGGGTGCTGGAGCAGGGCGTGCAGATCTCGGACGCGAGGACCGGCGACACGGTCGTCGCCGCCGAGGAGATCGGCCCGCTGCTCGGCCGGCCCACGGAGGCCGCCGGCTTCGCCCACCCACTCGCGTGGGTGGACGACCGCCTGCTCGCCATCGCGGTCTCGGACGGGAACCGGTCAGCGATCACCTTCGTCGACATCGGGCTCGCCGGTGGTCCGACCGCCGTCTCGCAGGGCACGATCGACGGCGACGTCCGACACGGAAGCATCCGGGCCGACGGCAACCTCGTCGTCCTCGTCGCGTCGGCGGAGGGCGATCTGCTCGCCGTCGTCGATCCGACCGAGGCGTCCGTGATCGACCGGGGACCGGTCGAGGGTGCGATCGTCGCGATCGACTACGACGCCGCCGGTCGGGAGCTCGCGCTGCTCGACGCCGACGGCAGGCTCGCGGTGGTCGGGCCCGACGGGATCGAACGGGAGGTCCCAGGGCGCTACCTGGACGTCAGCTGGTAGGCCGAGCCGGGAGCGAGAACCCGACCGCCGCACCTCCGTCCGGCCGGTTCCGGGCGAAGACCTCGCCACCGTGATCGTCGACGATCTTGGCCACGATGGCCAGGCCGAGACCCGAGCCGGGGACGTCCTGCGCCGCACCCGACCGGTGGAACCGGTCGAAGATGCGCGGGAGGTCGCCGTCGGGGATGCCCGGCCCGCGATCGAGCACGGTGACGGTCCCGTCCTGGACGACCAGGCGGATCGGCCCGTCGGGATCGCCGTGCTTGCGCGCGTTGCCGAGCAGGTTCCCCACCGCTCGTTCGAGCGCGACCCGGTCGCCGACCACCGGGCTCGGGGCCGACTCGACCTCGATCGCCGCCTCGCCCCGTCGTGCGAGCCCCTCGACGACCGTGGTCGCGACCTCGGCGAGATCGAGAGGTTCGGCGACGGTCTCGTCGCGGGTGTCGGTGGCGAGCTCGACGATCTCGGTCACGACGGCGCTGAGGTGCCGGAGCTCGGACCGGACCCGTCCGAGCACCTCCTGGCGGTCGTCGGGCGGGAGGTCGGGTGCCATGGCCAGCAGGTCCACGTTGGCCCGGATGCTCGTCAGGGGGGTCCTCAGCTCGTGAGCGGCGTCCCGGACCAGCTGGTGCTGTTGGCGCCGGCTCTCGGTGAGCGCGCGGAGCATCTCGTCGAACGACGCCGCGAGCCGCCCGATCTCGTCGTCGCCACCGACGGCGATCGGGGTGTCGAGGTCGACGGTCTCGGTCACCTGCTCGACCGAGGCCGTCAACCGTCGCAGGGGCGAGGTGGTCGCACGGGCGACCAGCCATCCGACGACGGCGGCACCGGCTGCGAGCGCGAGGCCGATGGCGAGCGCCCGGCTCCGGATCGTGTCGAGGAGCGCGTTCGTACCCTCGAGGTCGCGGGCGACCTGGACCGCCCCACCGCCCGGGAGGTGCCGGGTGATCATCCGGTAGCTGGTCCCGTCGATCTCGACGGAGCGGAGGAGCTGGTCGGAGCCGCCGGGCCGCACGACCTCGAGGTCGACCTGGTCGACGGGCAGCTCGACACCGATCGTCTCGACGATGTCGCCGTTCACGTCGAGCTGCTGCACGACGGCGTCGGCCTCGACCGCCCGTTGGACGTCCAGCTGATCGATCGCGGTGACGTCGGGGCGACGACGATCTCGGGGCTCGCCCCGGCTCCCTGAGGCGATCTCCTCGGCGCGCTGACGCAGGAAGGCGTCGACGTCGGCGTTGACCTCCTCGCTGGTGCTCACCGAGGTCGCGAGGGTCACGACCAGGGTGACGACGACGGCGAGCACGGCGAAGGCCGCCGACAGTCGACCGCCCAGACCGAGCCGTCGGATCATCGGCCGGTGTCGGCCCGCAGGACGAAGCCGACTCCCCGCACGGTCTCGATCATCCGGTCGAGGCCGGTGGCCTCCAGCTTGCGTCGCAGGTAGCCGACGTGGACGTCGAGCGACCGGGACGACCCCTCGAAGTCGAACCCCCAGATCCGTTCGTACATCACGCTGCGCCGCAGCACGATGCCCTCGTTGCGCATCAGGAGGTGGAGGATCTCGAACTCCGTGCGGGTGAGGTGGACGGGCTCGTCGGCGCATCGCACCTCGTGGCGCCGAGGGTCGAGGGTGATCGCACCGGAGACGACGACGTCGTCGCCGTCGTCGGCCGCGGTCCTGCGGAGCAGTGCGCGGATCCTGGCGAGGAGCTCGTCGAGGTCGAAGGGCTTGGGGAGGTAGTCGTCGGCCCCGGCGTCGAGGCCCTCGACCCGGTCGCGCACCTCCTGGCGGGCGGTGAGCATGAGCACCGGCGTGCGGTCGCCACGGGCACGCATCCGACGACAGACCGCCAGCCCGTCGACGAGGGGCATCATCACGTCGAGCACGACACCGTCGATCTCGGTGCCCTGGAGCACCTCGAGCGCGGCAGCGCCGTCCTCGGCGAGGACGACCTCGTAGCCCTCGTAGCGCAGGATGCGGTCGAGGGCGGTGCGGATCTCCCGATCGTCCTCGGCGACCAGCAGGGTGGGCATGCGGCGCAGGGTAACGGTGGCCGCCGACCCGCGACCGGTCCCGGGAACGCGGCCCGGTCGATCTTGCCGCTTCCTTGCCGATGCCCTTCGACCGGCTTGCGGCACGGCCGTCACCCTGCCTGCCGAGCCGACCGAAGGAGCACACCATGACGACCGCAGACCGCCTTCCCCGGATCGAGGGCATCGAGCTCCTCGACGTCATCGCCCGTGGCGGTCAGTCGACGGTCTACCGGGGCCGACGGGACCACGACGACGGCCTCGTCGCCGTGAAGGTGCACGACGGGCTGCCCGCGACCGACGCCCGCCGCCGCTTCGAGCGAGAGCGCCACGTGCTGGAGACGATCTCCGTCCACCCTGCGATCGTCTCGCTGCTCGGTTCCGGAACGACCCTCTGCGGCGGCCCCTACCTCGCTCTCGAGCTGGCCACCCGGGGCTCGCTCCAGGACCGCCTCGCCGACGGACCGCTCGACGTCGACGAGGCCACCGCGCTCGCTGTGGGCCTCGCCTCGGCGCTGGAGCGAGCGCACCGGCCCGGGGTGACGCACCGCGACGTCAAGCCGGCCAACATCGTCGGCACCGCCGACGGGCGCTGGAAGCTGACGGACTTCGGCGTCGCGGCGATGGACGACGGTGCCGCGACCTCGACCCTGCACGTCAGCTTCGGCCACGCACCGCCGGAGGCGTTCGATGGAGGCGCGGCGGGCCCGGCCGGTGACGTGTACTCGCTGGCCAGCACGCTCCTGACGGCGCTCACCGGTGAGATGCCGTTCGGGCGACGCGACGACGAGGCGATGGCCGCGACGGTGCACCGCCTCGCCACCGAGCCGCCGCCCCCGCTGCGGGACCTGGGCGTTCCCGACCCGCTCGCCCGGATCATCGAGGCGGCGATGAGCAAGCGGCCGGAGGAACGTCCGCCGAGCGCGTGGTTCTTCGGTGCTGCGGTCGACTCGGTCCGGACCGAGCTCGGACTCGCCCGGGTGGGCACCGGTGCCCCGACGGGCCCGGCCGCCTCCCGTGCCGACGAGACGGTCGTCGTGCGTTGGGCCCCAGCAGAGGAGCGCGTCCCACCGCTGTCGCCGACGCCGCGTCGACGTCGACGAGCGCCGGTCGCCGCCGGGGCGCTCGCGTTGTCGGCCTCGATCGCCGTCGGGGCGCTGGTGCTGTCCTCGAACGGGTCGGGCGACGCGATCGCCGTCGATCCCGCATCGACGGTCGTCGTTGCGACGACCGAGCCGGCTCCGGCACCGATCGAGATCGACGCCACCGATGGTGGGCCGACGACGACGCCCGAGGCCGGGGACCAACCGGACGCCGCACCCGCAACCGGCGCCGACGGCGCCGATGGCGAGGGGGCCGATGGCGCCGGGTTCGGTGGCGGCGAGCCCGCCGCCACGGGGGACGGCAGGGCCCGGGTCGGCGGGCCGGGTGGCCCGCGGGGCGATCGACCCGGGGGCGACGGACCCGCGACACGAGGCGGTCCTCGCGGGCGGTGAGGACGGTCGACGCCCGGGAGACGCTGGGGTACCTTCCGTCCGCCGACAGGGAGGTGGACCGATGCCGGGCAGCGTCTACAACGTCGTCGAGCTGATCGGGACGAGCGCCGAGTCCTGGGAACAGGCCGCCGCCAACGCCGTCACCGAAGCGGCCCGCACCCACAGCGATCTCCGGGTCGCCGAGGTGATCGAGCAGGACGTGCTGATCGAGGACGGGCAGGTGTCGCTCTTCCGCACCAAGATCCGGCTCTCCTTCAAGCACGCCACCGTCGGCGACTGAGCCGGTCGCTCGTGGCTCCGTCCCGTCCCGAGGAACCGGTCCACCAGGTCCTCCGGCTCGTCGCCACCTCGACGACCTCGTGGGAGGACGCGACCCGCGCCGGCGTCGCCGAGGCGGCCGGCTCCATCGACGATCTCCGGAGCGCGAAGGTCACCGAGCTCGACCTCACCGACGTCCGGGGCGAGCTGCGCTACCGGATCAAGTTGGAGGTGAGCTACCGGATCGATCGCTCCCGACCGGCGCCGGACGATCCCGAGCGCACCATCCACGTCCGGAGGATCCTCCTCGTGGCAAACGAGACGCTCGACAGTGACGCCGTCGGCGACCTCGTCTCGGCACGGGCCTCGGACGGCCCCTGCGAGATCCACGTCGTGGTGCCTCGCAGCCAGGAGCTGCGGACCGACGACTCGCTCTCGATGACGGCACTGCACCCGATGGGCGGCTACACGCCGGTGATGGTCGAGGACGAGCAGGCCTCGCAGCAGGCCACCCTCGAACGGCTCAGGTCCTGCGAACGGCTCCTGGACCGCCTCGGCGTGGCGCACACCGCCGAGATCGGGGCGAGGGATCCCTACGTCGCCGTCTCGTCGGCGCTCGAACGCACGAGCGTGGACGAGATCGTCATCTCGATGCTCCCGGCCGGCGCCTCACGCTGGCTCCGCCTCGACCTCCCCAGCCGACTCCGGCGCCTGGTCGGGCTCCCGGTCACGACGATCCAGCCAGAGGCGGACTGAGGCGGTCGGACCCCACGAGCGAGGCCACGACCCCGACGGCCTCCGAGCCGTGCCGCCGGCCGGCCTCGCTGAGCCCGAAGCCGGGAGCGAACCGCTCGCCGCGCACCGCCACGAGGAGCAGGCGCTCCGGGAGGCGGCCGAGGCGGCGGCCGAGCTCGATCGCGGCGGCCGGTCCGAGGCCGTGGCTGGACCGGCGCTCGTCGCGAGGGAGGACGTCGTGGAGACCGTCGAGGACCACGACCGCATCGGCGCCCTCGACCCGGGCGGCGTCCACGACGACGGCCAGATCCGCGCCGTCCCAGGCGTCGAGGAGCCTCGTGGGCTCACCGTCGCTCTCGACGATCCGGACCGGTGGCTCCGGTGGTCGACCCGAGATCGCCCGGACCACCTCGAGGCCGATCGCGTCGTCGCCGCCGGCATCAGTGCCGACGCCGATCACGACGACGGACGGTGTGGTCACGATCGTTCGACGACGAGATCGAGGAAGTGCGTCGCGCACGAGATGCAGGGGTCGTGGTTGCGGATCGCGTGCTCGCAGAGCTGCTGGAGCTCCTCGTCCGCGGCGTCGAGGTGCAGTCCGGCCAGCAGGCGGAGGTCCTCCTCGATCGCCGCCTGGTTCTGCGACGTCGGCGGGACGATGCGCGCGTCGAGGACCGTGCCGTCGTCGTCGAGCTCGTAGCGGTGGTAGAGCATCCCCCGCGGCGCCTCGGTCACCCCGTGACCGATCCCGGCCCGCGGCTCGACGGGGACCGCGGCCACGTCCGGTTCGACGTAGTCCTCGACCATCGTCACCGCCTCGTCGCAGGCGTGGAGCATCTCGACGGCCCGGACGACGATGCTGTCGAACGGGTTGCGGCACGCCGGGTCGAGGCCGGCGGCCCCTGCGGCGTCGCGGGCCAGCGGCGTCATGAGCTCGTGGTTGAGCCGGTAGCGGGCCAGCGGGCCGACCAGGTACCGACCTCGGCTGCCGAGTCGGGCGTGGAGGGCGGTCGAGTGGGACACCTGGTACTCGTCGATCTCGTCGTCGAGGTCGGCCGGCGCGAGCTCCAACCCGCTGTCGGAGACGACGCGTCCGTGCGTCACCGCGTAGGTCTCGCCGTCGTGCAACGCGACGGCGTCGTGCGCGACGTCCAGCTGCGGCCGATCGAACCCGGCGACCCACTCGACCACCTCGAGCGCCTGATCGCGCGCCACGCGGAGCGGGTCGAGGAGCGCCAGCAGCTCCTGACGACGCGGCACCCGGTACCAGCCACCGACCCTGACGTTGACCGGGTGGATCGGACGGCCACCGATGACCTCGACCACGTCGTTCCCGGTCTTCTTGAGCGCGAGTCCACGCTCCACGGCCCCACGATCGAGCTCCGCGAGCGCGATCCCGCTGTCGACGCCGAGGAAGTCCGGTGCGTGCAGCAGGTGGATGTGCAGGGCGTGGCTCTCGATCCACTCCCCCCAGTAGATGAGCCGACGAAGATCGTCGAGCGGACCGGTGACCTCGACACCGCAGGCGTCCTCGATCGCCCGGCACGCGCTCATCTGGTAGGCCACCGGGCAGATCCCGCAGATCCGCGCCGTGATGTCGGGCGGCTCGGTGTGGGCGCGGCCGCGGAGGAACCCCTCGAAGAACCGGGGGGGTTCGTAGATGTCGAGGTGGACGTCGCGCACACCGTCGGCGTCGAGCGACAGGCGGAGCCCACCCTCGCCCTCGACCCGGCCGAGCGCGCCGTTGCGGATCGTCCTGTTCCCGTGGGTCACGTCCGGTCCCCTCCTCGCGCCAGCTCGACGCTCGCCTCGCTGAACGCAGGTGCGGCGGCGTTGAACGTGCGGAGCAGGCGGATCCGGTCGCGGTCGTCCATGCCCGACGTGCGGAGCAGCTCCACCATCGCCTCGACGTTCGGGTGGTCCATCGGTCCGAAGCAGCCGTAGCAGCCTCGCCGGTACGCCGGGCAGAGCGCGTCGCAGCCGGCATGGGTCACGGGGCCGAGGCACGGGGTGCCCTCGGCCACGGTCACGCACACGAGCCCGCGCCGCTTGCACTCCACGCAGACGCTGTGGGACCGGACCGCCGGGCGACGGAGGTGCAGCAGGGCCGCGACCACCTCGACGAGCTCGGCGCGGCTGATGGGGCAGCCCCGCAGCTCCAGGTCGACCGGGACGTGCGCGGAGATCGGCGTCGAGGTCGCCAGGGTGTCGATGTACTGCGGTTGGGCGTAGACGACCGAGAGGTAGTCGCCGACGTCCGCGAAGTTGCGCAGCGCCTGGATCCCTCCTGCCGTCGCGCAGGCTCCGATGGTGACGAGGGTCGAGGACTGCCGCCGGATCTCGCGGATCCGCTCCTCGTCGGTGGCGGTGGTCACGCTCCCCTCGACGAGCGACACGTCGTAGGGGCCGTCGACCGTCGCGGTCGACGCCTCGAGGAAGTACGCGATGTCGACGGCCCCGGCGATGTCGAGGAGCTCGTCCTCGCAGTCGAGCAGCGACAGCTGGCAGCCGTCGCATGACGCGAACTTCCACACGGCGAGCGTGGGGCGGCGGGCGGTCATCGGTCCGGCACCGCGACGAGATCGGCGATCGAGGACCAGCGCACGACCGGGCCGTCGGTGCACACGAACCGACCCCCGAGCTGGCAGTGCCCGCACTGGCCGATGCCACACTGCATGTTCCGCTCCAGCGAGACCTGGATCCGGTCGCCCGGCACACCCCGGTCCTGGAGCCGACGCGCGGTGAAGCGCATCATGATCTCGGGCCCGCACACCAGCGCCCGCGCGCCGTCGGGGATCGAGATCTCGTCGAACAGCTCCGTCACGAGACCGATCGACCCGGACCATCCGGCGCGTGCGTGGTCGACCGTGACCGCCACCCGGATCCCGGCCTCGGCCCAGCCGTCGAGGTCGCCGGTGTAGAGCAGCTGCTCCGGGTCACGGGCGCCGATCAACAACCAGACCGGCGCCTCGCGATCGGCGGCAGCGAGTTGCTCGACGACC
>JAAUYI010024665.1_pt1 | contig 14299 bp, 11 predicted proteins | sample 7278041 | NCBI WGS metagenome assembly JAAUYI01 (sample SAMN14350216, study PRJNA611818) | marine sediment metagenome | isolation source: surface marine sediment (0.6m) | place: French Polynesia: Moorea | collected 2018-08
GGAAATGTCCGATGTGGTGCAGAATTACCCAGAAGTGCGCTGGAATTTGCCTGGATTCAGACCTTTGCAAGTAGGATTAGTAGTTACTTTAATTGCTACCTCCATTGCCGGGATTTTATCCAACCCCTTATTTACCCTGGCAAATAATTCAATTACTCATACCCCACTTCTGCAAGCTTCTATTCTAGATCGGACTCAGGTAAGTACGATTTCACCGACTACCACTGAAGAGTTGTAAGTAAATACACCCACAATTAACCATAATTTATTACCTTTGGGGACGCGATCGCGTCCCTTTTTTATATATGGCAGAAGGCAGTCTCGACTCCTCATATAGCACTACGTGCTAGGGAACAGGGAACTCTTAACAGGGAACAGCAGACTGTCAAAAGGTTTCAGGATTTAGAAATATCCTAACCGCGGAGGCGTAGTGCTATACTAAGTTGCGTTCTATTGTAGTAGTTCGAGTTGGTGAGATTGCTTCCTTCCGCTCCGCGACCGTCGCAATGACAAAATACTATCATCCCATCCTTTCCCCTGTGTTTCTTCAGAGTGTAATGGGGTTTCCAGCTTATCCCGAACTCAGGTTAATCATGTTCGTGTCCGTTGGAGAATTAGGCGACACATACATTCTTCGTAAGGGCACGGCATCCACAATCTTTTGGTGTATAAAATTATCTTACTGATGTTCCCGACCCATCTGTCCCATTCTTTTTTCAAAATGGTATAATTCCTAACTCCTGACTCCTAACTCTTCACTCCTGACTATTTTTTCCTTCACTTCCCCTGTACTTGGTTTATCGACACAAACGGCATAGTTAATTGCCAACAACCGCAACCACAAGGCAGGATGACGGGGTTCCAACCAAGGTTCAATCCGTTTGAGAAATTGTGAAAACCATCCATGTAACAAAACACTCACTAAAGCATGACCAGTGAAATTAATATAATTGCGACTCCAGCGCAGCACATCTTGTGTTCCTGTCATTTGCCAAATCCACAGTAATAATGCGGGATTTCTCCTAGCTGCTTTCAGTGCTAAACGATTAAAGGTTGACCAACTAAATTTATCCTTAATAAAATTATCTGCCACCTTTGGGGGTTCATCTGCTAATAAGCCAAAGAAATTATTCAGCATGGCGTTAATTCTTTGGGGTGGTAAGAATTTACCCGTCGGCACCATCATCCCCTTAGAAAACATCCAGGTAACGGCAATATTACTTTGAAAGGCGCGAATTCGATTCAGATGGGAAAAACTCAATAAATCATGCTTGAGAGCAATATTTAAGAGAGTGGTAAGCCTTTCCAAATTACGTACCAAAGAACCAAAACCAGTAAATACCAAAGGAGATTGGAGAGAAGCCGCATCCCCCATTGCTAGCAAACGATCAAATGCCACGACGCGATCGCGACCATTTGCACTAAAATGACCAGGTATATAGCCGAAGGTGGGTTTTTTCCACACCAATTTGTCCAAATCGCACCTTCGATACTCTGGCAAAATGGTAAAAAAGTCTTCATACATTTCCAACAAAGAACCAGGATTTTGAGGATGAACTTGGTGGTAGTGAAACAAATAAACTGTCAGTTCTTCACCCCCACCGGGAAACAGTTCCCAAATCAACTGCCGCCCCCTGGAAATATCGCCGTGGCTGTTGAGTACATCACCATACTGGGAATCCCATACCCCTGGCTCAAATCCCCCATCAATTACCGCTCCCACTGTGGGGCAAACACTGTCAAAAGCACGAATCCCATTTAATTGCCAAGCAATGGGAGAAGCAGTACCCATAGCGTCTATTAAAACTCGCCCACTCACTACCTTTTCTGTTTGATTGGGTATGTTTTTCACCGTCACTAACACTTGGTTCGGATCGATATCCGCCCGGATAAATTCGGTTTCATCCCAAATATCTCCTCCTGCCCTTTGCAGTTTTTGCCCGCACAACTCCAGTAGTTTTTCTGAACTCAAAGCTATATTTAATACTGTAGGTGTATGTAAAATAGGCGATCGCAAATGTTGGGGATTGTTGCCATCAAAGAATTTATTAAATCCATCTTTGTACTCTCGAACAATTATGGATTCCACCTCGGCAGCAGTGAACAAACCCAAGTTAATTAAACTTTGAATTTCATCGCGGGAAATATTCCATTCCCGGTTCATGCGCCCAAAAGATAAACGTTCCACCAGCAGCACTTTATAACCCAGTTGTGCCATGACAGCAGCGTGAATAACTCCCAGTGCGCCGCCAATATAAATGAGGTCGTATATCGAGTTTGGCTTGTGGGTGGCGGTTTGTGGATGGTCAAAAATTACCTGTTTGGGTTTTTGAGGATTTCTTACCCCTTCCCGCCACCTTTGTTCCCACCAGTACACCCGTTGCAAATCATATTCACCCTTGGGCATTTGCTGGAAATACTTAACCGTTAAGGGGTAGTAAGGAGCTAACGCCTCAAAAATCGATTGTTGGGATAAGTCAATGGCTGGTGGTTCTGGGTATTGGTGGGGGAATCGGTTTCTAATTGCCCCAGTCAGTTGGGTGAGGATTTCTCCCTCCCTAGGAAAGGGTGTGTCACCCCAGCGAAAAACCTTCAGATAGGTGGTACGCTGTACCGACCAAATAAAAATAGAAAGTTCATTAGGTAACTTTTTCGTAATCAATGGCTCACCATCTGTAGGTTTAGCTACTCTCAGCCGTATACCTGACGGCATACTTATTTTTTCTAAGGTTTTTGGCTGAAAATCGTCTTGCAGCCAACTCAGAACAACCTTTGTATCTGGAGTCGGAATTTCTAAATAAAGTATTTCTTTCATGTTTGCTCAAATATCGAAGTAAATCTACTCACAAAGACAGATTCAAAAAATGAATAAAGTACGCTACACTCCGCCCTATCAGTTAAATGAAATTTTAGTTAAGAAACGTTAAGATTCTCTCACACTTCTCATTCATTTTCAGTTTGCCCTCAACACACGCTATGAATTATCCCATTCCAGACAAACCCCAGGAAATCTTTGCTTTAAGACAACAACCCATTGATGAGGAATTAGTTGCTACAGCGATTGCTGGGGTGATTAAAATTGTTAGTTCTCAAGGTCAATCCTTAGAAGAATTAACGGCTCAAGTACTAGCTGAAGACAGTGTATTAGATAGACAACAGCGACGTTGGCTCAGTCAACTCATGTCCCAAGCCTGGGAAAGTTTTTCCTAACAAAAGCCTATAGGGAAAGAGGGAAGGAGGGAAGAATTCTAACTCCGAACTCCGAACTCCGAACTCCGAACTCCTAACTCCTAAATTACACACACTCTACCAACCATGAATTAAACTTATTAGTTGTAGTGTTGATGCAATTTTGTGGGCTAATTGTTTTATGATTATTAGGCTTTCAGCCACAGTTTATGGTATGGCAACGGCACCAACTGTAACTCCGGACAAAACCAATCAAGTTACTCAAAAACCCTATCCCAACTATAAAGTGATTGTGTTGAACGATGATTTTAATACCTTTCAACACGTAGCTGAATGCTTGACGAAATATATTCCAGGCATGACAAGCGATCGCGCCTGGGAACTGACGAATCAAGTACATTACGAAGGTCAAGCGATCGTCTGGATTGGTCCGCAGGAACCAGCAGAACTTTATCACCAACAATTACGTCGAGCTGGTTTAACTATGGCTCCTCTGGAATCGGCGTAAAAACTATGACTAAACCCACAGCAGATACTCGTAAGGGAAAAAATCAAAAAAGTGGCAGGCTTGTTTGGAATCATTCTACCCATCTCCCTGGCTTAATACCTCTTTTGGAGCGTCTTTGCAAGGTGGAAGGGATGCAAACTATTACACCAGGGGAAATTGGACGGGTCAAAGGTCACTGTCCTCAGTTAAAATTGCGGGTATCTGTCCCCATCAGGGGTGGGTTTAAGCTAATTGCCCGTTTAGGAAAAACTGTACAAGAGGTGTTTGTAATTACATCTCTGGAGCGGGAGCATTTACAAGACGAAATTGCAAAACTGCTTAAGTAGGTAAGGTGATCCCCGACTTCTGAATCAATATCCGCACATTGTAGCAATTCCTAGGATAGAAGTCGGGGATCTATGTGTTTAAGAAAAGGGAATTTATTCCTAGGCGGATATTTGGGCTAGTTGAGAATGGTGCAAGTTATCAGTCAACCATCAACCATCAACCATCAACCATCAACTAACAACTAACAACTAACAACCATTTTCAAGCTAGGTAATATCAATTGTCACTTCTGCTACCATCTTGATTAACGAAAGTCCCATTAAACTTTTGCGATAAATGCAACAAAGCCTGTTCTAATTTATGAGAGAGCTTAATGGGTAAATCTCCAGAACGGACGTGTAAGTCTTGTTGGGGGAAGGGAATTTCAATATCATGGTGGTCAAGGGAATCGGCAACGAGAAAATAGATGTCGCTCTTGATGTTAGCTTGGTGACTAGGTTTATCAATCCAAACTAGAAGTTCAAAGTTAAGGGCACTATCACCAAATCCTTGAAAAAACACCTGAGATGGGGGAAATTTCAACACATCACTATGGGCATCAGCAGCATCTAAAAGGGCGATTTTTACCTTTTCAATATTAGAGCCATAGGCGACCCCCACAGGAATATTAATCCGTGAAACTGGGTTTTGGTGACTCCAGTTAATGACTTCTGTTTCTAGAAATCGGGAGTTGGGTACAATAATAGAGACTCTATCTAGTGTGCGAATCACTACACTGCGAGCGCCGATATGTTCCACCGTTCCCATATATTGCCCGACTTCCACAAAATCCCCTACTTGGATGGGACGCTCGAACAACAACACGATTCCGCTACCGAAGTTTTTGGCAATATCTTGAAAGCCAAAACCAATACCTACACCCAAGGCACTAGCAAGAATTGCCAGGGAACTCAAGTCCACTCCCCAGACTTGTAAGAGAATTACACCACCAACACCAATTAGGGTATACTTACAAATAACAGCGATCGCTTCTTGTATCCCTAAACTGATTCCTAGTGCCCGCAATACGCGAGAACGCAGTAAATTTGTGGCTGCACCTGAGAGAATAATCAACCCCAAAAAGAAACCAATCAGAATTAAGACATCTATCAGAGAGTAAGTGTTTGTCAGAATCGGAGAAGTTAAACTGACAATGATACTTTGACGAAGTTTGTAACTCCAGTACCTAGTAAAGGGGAATCGGTAAGTAATATAAATTATAACTCCAATCCAAACCGCCGCCCGTGCTAATAGAAGGGTAGATTTCAACAAAAAATTTAGGGTTTTAATATGATGATCGCCGGATGATGCCTCAGATGGTAACATTTGAGCACATTGGCGTTGTGTGATTTGCCACAATCTTCCCAAACCCCGATTGATAAAAAACGCGATGATGACAATCACAACACTGAGTAAAGATGTATTGCGAATAAACTTGACACTCCTCTCTTGTTGTGATTTTTGAACCACTGTATGAATGTCATTAACCCAAGTTTCAGCTAGTTGTTCTGGGGTAGTATTAGGGGGGGCATTTTGGGGGATATCTTTGGTAGTGACGGTTAATAGATAGCGATCGTTAATCCAAAGGGTAGGAGAATTATTTTCTCGTATAATTTCCACCTGCGGTTCTTTTCCGGATTTGACAACTGCTTTGAGTTGAGAAATGACGAATTCAGCCCTTTGTTTAGCCGTAGATGTTTTTGTGGTGGCACTTACCTGAAAAATTTGTCTTCCATCCACCACAACAGGGGCATATTGTTGAGATTGCCCTAGGGCTGGTGTTGCAAATAATCCGCAGATGAGTGCCAAGGCAATAATAGCAACTTGGAAAAATCGCTTATACCTCATCCGAGTCCGAATACTTCTGTGATATTTCAGCATCTTTACGGTCATCTACTTATTAAGCGATTCTCTAAAGAGACGCTACGCGAACGCATTCAATAGTACATCTTTCTAGTTTAGTTGTTCTCGCTGTTAGTGGACGATTCCGTATATTCAACCACAGAAGATATTTCTAGAAATTTTCTTTAGTATTGCTCCAGATTAATTTTGCCGATCATCCACTGTGTTTGATTCCTGGCACAGAGTCCTTGATTGTGCAAAGCCAAATAAATATATTAACGCGGTAAAATATCATCTAATCTGAGTTGAAGGCGAGGTAACAGAGGTGAATAAATTGGTTGACTAAGACGATATTGTTGTTGGGTATAAGCATCATCAACCAATTGGCAAACAGTAAAAGTTGGTTGTTTGGGTTTACCAATAAATGCAGTACCACCCAGTCCCCGATAATCGACAATCCAGTATTCAGGAATACCTAAAAGCGCATATTCTTCAACTTTCCTAGCATAATCAGTTTCCCAATTGCTGCTAACAACTTCAACTACTAATTTAACAGAGCGTCCCAAAGTAATTATGGGTTCTCGCTCCCAGAGAGGCTCATTTCCGAGAACAGTTTCATCGAGAACCACAACATCAGGACGACGAACAGTTGCAGCATCAGCAAGAGGGTAAATTAAGCAAGTACGGGGAATAAACCAGGGAAGTTTTTCAGTAACAAGGTGAATACCTATTTGGGTTGCTGTTTTTCCGCTCACCGTTTCATGGGGACCTGTTGGTTCCATATCTATCAATTCTCCGTCTGCCAGTTCGTAACGGGGATTATCTCTATACAGAGAAAGGAAATCCTCAAGGGTGAGCATTTTTGGGGAGATAGATGTCATCTAAAAATCTCCTAAACAAAACTTTCTTAATTATAGGTAGCCTAAGCACCAGAAGCACATAAGTATTGTCATTCTTGCTTGTGTATTTCCTGCTTACATTATCGTCGTAGAATTCAGCACACTCCTATCTTGTGCGGAGAGAAGATGAGTCAAATTCAAGAAAAACACACTACAGCAATGGATTTGGCGGAAGCAGCTGTTACAGCCAAATTTAGAGGTGATTTAGAACAAGCATCCCAACTTACCCGACAAGCTTTTGAGAATGAGCAAGCCGCCGCCGCATTAATTGCTCATCAATTAGATGCAGAACCAACTCGTTCGATTTTACATCGCAGTGCTGCAACTCTGGCGATCGATTGTGGAGAATTGAAAGTGGCAGAACGTCTAATCGCAACAGCCTTATCTGGAAATCCTCCTGAAGAAATTGCTCAAGAATTGAAGGATTTATTTATTCAAATTAATCTACGTCCATATTTAGAACGTCATGGAATAAATGTTGACGATCAACAAATCAATTCTTTGATTTTACAGATTCAAAACTAATAGACTAAATAGACCGGACTACGTCTTTGAGAAAGTGCGTTACCCCTGTAGCGTTAAGCTTCGCTGCTCGCAAACTGTCACAAGGGAAAAGTACTCCCTTCCCGCTAGAAGATTACCTATGTTTATTCATGCCTAACACGTAAATTCATACTCCAATTCAGCAACGCCTAAAAAAATAACCCCCATTTTTTGCGACAGAACCCTAAATCTTGCAACCATAATTCGAGCAAATTTAATTCTTTTTGGGGAACAATTTCTACTTCTACCAACTTTTCATAACAAAGACGCAAATTATTGCCGATCTGATTTGGTCGATCTGATAGAGTCAGACTATTAAGAATTTCCATAATTTTTACGTTATTCAGGTAGCCTGGAACTTCATCTTTAAAGTCACGGATTAAAGAATGTTCGTTGCGATCCTGAAAAACTGTTGCGTTTCGGAAAGCAATGTGCTTGCCCAACTTGTATAAGCAAATCTGTGCAACGAACGATCGCCAAATGTCGGTCATGCGAAAACTTACGAAGCTAGGGAGATAGAGGAGTGGATATACCTCTGGGAACCAAAGGGTGTTCTGTGAGTTGAACGGACAGAATATACCGTCGGACAAGATAACTGTGTTCGACCTAAATTTTATTTCTCCTTCTGTTGTTAAGCGAAAAATTGAATCGACATCAGGATCTCCATCGGCTAAAAATTGCTGAATGGGACACTCAAACTTAGATCGATCGCCTAAAGAAGTCTTATTTTTCAAACTTTCGTTCACGTACTCCAATGGAAACCCACGGGGCCAAATTCTAGCATCTGTGAAGTGGGTATAGATGTTCTCCCACCCTTGCTTTTGAACCGGTTGACCTTCTACACACCTGTCAACTGAAACTAGAAAAGAGTTGTAGGGTATATTATCGTCGTCTGTCTCATAAATGATTTTTGCTCCATCTCCTATGGCTTTGAGATAACCGATGTTTTTTCGAGCGTAGTGATTGAAAGGACACTCTTTAGCATAGGCACTATCAAATTCCAGTTGCTCTTGAACTCCAAAGTATTGAACGCCTTCATAGTTCCAGTCATTTGGGGTTTTCTTATCGCCAACTACGATGAGGTTCCAGTCAGGAAATTTTCTGGTTAGTTTTCTGATTCCCTCTGTAGGATAATTGATAGTTGTGATGACAATGGTTTGACTTTTTATCATAGCAATATATCCAATTGTGATCGCCTACAATGGCTCGTAATCAAACATTCCTTCCTGATAAGCTCTTTCTTTTAAGAAAAGTAGCTGCTGAGTTTCAGGAGGATTTAAAGTTTTAGACAAGTAACTAAGAAACTGAGTCTTTTGTTCGTTATTTAGAGAAGAATTTCTGACTATATGTGTAGCAAAATTAAGGTTTTCATGACAAACACAAAATAATACTGCTTTGATCACTTGAGATTCGCTAAACAAATGATTTATGTCTCTTAGTTGAATGGTCAGATTTTAAGTATTTGCTTTTCTGATTTGCAACTAGACTATTCAGTACCCAGCATAACGTTAACAATTTTGCTGGCAACTTGCTCCCAGGAAAATTTTTCCAGGCAATATTTTTGACCAGCACTTCCCATTTCCTGTAATTTGTCTGGATTAGAGAAAGCTTGCAAAATTGCTATCGCTATGGATTCTGGGGTTGGTTCGTCTACTAAAAAACCGTATTTTCCTTTGCCAGTAATCTCTGGAAGAGAATTGCGATTTAAACCCAAAATTGGAGTTTTGCATGCTAAGGCTTCCAAATAAACTAATCCCCAAGGTTCGTTTAATGATGGCATGGCAAATAAGGCAGCAGTGTGGAATAAATCTTGGAGTTCTTCCCAAGGAATAAAACCAGTTACACTTACCCCAGGAACAGAACCGATGAGTTGCTGATATTCCTTTTGTCCTACAATTACTAGCTTTAGAGATGGGTTTTGTTGTCGCGCCTTTTTGAAGCCTTCTAGGAGTAAATAGCCACCTTTATCCTCAAAGCGAGCTTTAGCTACAAACAGAATATGTCCATTTTGGTAGTCTTTATTGCCCATAAATGGTTTTATTTTTCCTCTACCAGTGCCCACAACTGTAATCCGATTAGGCTCTATTTGATAATGGTTAATTAAGTTTTCCCGAACGTATTCAGAGATAGAAAAAAAATGTTTAATCTGAGCGTAAGACTCTCGCTCTAGTTGTTCGGCAAGCGATCGCATTTTGGGGGGATATTGAGCTATATTAGTCGTGTATTGAGACCACAAGTTCCAAGTTGAGTCACAGAATAAATAATGGTCTACTTCCGGTTCTGGCTTGCGAAAGGGAAGATCCAATGTATCCGTATGGAGAATTTTCCTTATGCTGAGAGCTTTAATTTGAGCCAGGAGCATTTTGGCACTGTGAGTTCGAGGTAATCTTCCTCTTCTGTAGTCGGTTCTATATCCACCGAGTTTGTGAACTAGTAAATAAGTAAGTTTTTGATATTTTTTCAAGTTGGAGTTAATTCCCAGCACTTTCACCCCCACCTCCTCCATCCCGCGAATAATATTACTGGGAGTACCCGACCAAGTTTTTGGATTTTTGGGATCTCCCGCAGAAGAGGCGATCGCGATCAGATTTTCTTTTTGGCTCATTACCTCTTAACCCTCTTGTATTATTTTTTTGGTTATCACTTAAGCCAATATCAGTAAATCGAAAAGTTTCCCAGAACCCTTGTCAAACTTTAATAGTCCAACAGTCAGATGAAAGTCGCAATTATCATTTCAAATTTAGTATTTTTTCTCCCAAGAATAACTGCATTCGCAAAATTTTATTTTTTGGTAGATAGCCTTGGACAAATTAGCAGATACAGTAAACTATTGTCTTACTAGGTATGTTTGATTACGAAACATCAACACCCTTAATTGTATTTTATATGTCACAGACCGCTGAAGAGAATCGAATATTGTTACTTTTTTTTACATTTTCTATGCCATGGCTACCCTAATGCTCCCGATATGAAAACTAAGGCAGATGTAATTGAGTAATAGCTGTTTGTATCTGCTGGGAAATTTCTACTGTTTTTTGCAGAGAGGCAGAAAATTTACGAGATGAATTACCAGTCATTTTAGACACTTTGGCAATTTCTTTCATGGCATTGGTCACTTCTTTGGAAGTTTCGACTTGAGATGTGGTGGCTACAGCGATCGCCCGCATCAATTCATCAATTTGACTATATACATTGGCAATACGACTGAAGGAAAGCCTATGATTCTCCAATAAATTAGAACCTTCTGTAATTTCTGTGGATTCTAATTCCAGGATTTTACCCACCTCTTTGGCTTGTTGTTGCAGGTGACTGGCGATACTATCGATTTCAGTGGTTGCACTAGCAGTTCTAGCAGTGAGTGTGGCGATCTCTTCTGCAAGTAATGTGAATTCTTGACCCCTAGTACCCATACGAGTAGCTTCAATGCCTGCGTTAATAGCTGCTAGGTTGGTTTCCATAGCAATCTGGTTAATGGATGACACCACCTGGGAAATTTCCCGTACAGATTCCCCCATCTCTTTAACTTGATCGACTGCTGTTACTATGGTTACTCCCAAACCCAAGAGAAAATCTATTGTTAGTCCAATTGCTGTGCCATTATTTTCAGTACTGCAACCAGCCGCATTAGTTATAGCTAGTACTTGTTGAGTATTTGTAGCTACATCTTTGATGGAAAGTCTCATATTTTCCACCGCATCTAGAGTGCGCCCAATTTCTTCCGATTGTTTGAGTGCAGCGATCGCTAATTGGGAAATAGCTCCAGAGTTCTCTGCAATCGCTGTATTTACCTGGCGATCTGCGAGTTTAATTTGGGTGACAATTTCTTGCAAACGATCTGCGATCGCATTTACACATTTAGCAACAGTACCAATTTCTCCATGACTGGGTTGAGCGCGTACTGTTAAATTTCCATTGGCAATTTCTGTGATGGAACTCAGCAATTGTTGGAGATGGAGTTGCAATTGTTGATTAGTTTCTGTTTGTTGCTGTAAACTCTCTTCTGACTGGGAAAGAACTTGCAAACTATTCTCTAACACATTAGCTCTCTCTAAAGCTAGTCCAATATGTCTGGCTAATTGCTCCAATAAATCCATTTCTGATTGTTGCCAAACTCTGATTCTGGAAACATCATGGACAATTAATAAACCAAATAATTGGTCATTTAATAGAATAGGTGCCACTAAATTGGCATCAATTGTGAATGAAGCTAATTGCAAACCATCAATTTCTTTGACTTCAACATCGCCCCAGGGCAAATTTTCTAAATATTTTTCTACCCATTCCTTGGGAAGAGGGGTATCCAAACCAATTGCTAAATCAGGAGTTCCCGATTCCCTGTTACTGTAGCGGTTCTGTCGGAACATGGCGCATATCACATTAGCTTGCAAATGTTCGTCTAATCTGCATATCAATACTTGTTCTACCTGCAAAGCTTTTTGTATATCTTCAACTGCTAAATTATAAATATCCTGGGAGTTTAAAGAACCAGACATATGGGTAGCCAGTTCCTTCAAAGCCTGGGTATGTTCCAACAAACTCACCCGTTCTAGACTAAGTCCTACCTGAACAGCCAGTTGACTCAAGAAATTAATTTCAAAATACTGCCAAATATGGGGTGCCCAGCAATAATCAGCCATTAAAAACCCAAATATTTGGTTATCTTTCAGAATTGGCGTTACTAAAGTCGCTTTAATTTTTAATTTTTGCATCAGTTGCAAATATTCAGGAGCCAACTCGTTTTCTAAAACATTATTAACCGCAATTAAACCATGTTGTTGACAAATATCTATTAATTCCCGAATAGCTGCAATATTTTCGATATTTTTCCCTGATTCTATTTGTACTCCTGGAGCAACTGACTCAGCTAAAACTTGTAAACTATTACGAGAATTAAAATGATAAATTACTACTCTATGAGCTTCAAGTGCTATGCGTGATTCTGAGACTGCCTGATTTAATAAATCATCACTATGTAAAGACTGGCGAATATCAATCAAAATATTGGTAAATAGCTCTAATCTTTCAGCTTCAGCTAATTGATTATTTTGCAAATCTTGTAGTCGATCTGCCATGCGATTAATGCTCGCGCCTAAAGCCGCTATCTCGTCTTCCCCTTCTATATTTATGCGAGTTTTTAAATTACCTTTGGATAATTTTTTCACTGCCATAGTCGCAGTAACAATGGGTAAAGTTAGACGATTGACTAAAATTATTACTGCTACTCCCACAAGCAAGGCTGTAACTATAGTCCCCATCCCTAAAATTAGTAATAATTGTTCTTGAGTGTTAAAAGCTATTGCCTTATCTGTACTCAAAATTAATTGCCATTGTGGAGCTGACAATTCTTGAGCCTTATTCCAAGGTATAAAAGTAGTTAATTCTTCTCTATAATTAATTTTATTATTTAAAATTCGAGTAAATATATGATCTTTGTTGTAATGTTGCCAATTAGAAAAAATTTCTTCTGCATTCTTACCCATGTTTTCTTGATGGCTAGACAAGAAAACGTTACCTTGAGCATCAATGAAATAATATTGGTCTTGCTGTATCTGAGGATGCTGTATTATTTCCTTCAAAGCTTGTATCGGCATGATAGCTTTGATAATGTAAATTATTTGATTACTAACAGTATCTTTCACAGGTACTGCCAGATAAACTTTAGATTCTTTAATACTTTGGTTAGTCAGTAAATTCCCAATTTCCGGCTTTCTTGTATTCAATATTCTTTGCAATAATAATTCTTGACCTTGATTGGATACATTCCCATTAGGCGTTTGTATAACTACATTACCTCTAACATCTAATATAGTAATACTTTCATATATCCCATGAATATTATGCCAATTATTTAGCTGCGATTTTTTTGCTGCAAGACTAATTTGATTCCTTATTTGAGGATTAGACAGCCAATCTAAATTAGCAAGTAACTGAATTTCTTTTTCCCTTGCTTTCAGATAATGCTCAACATTATCTAGTATCCATAATGCATTTGCTTGTTTATTATTTGTGATTTGCCTGGTAACTGATTTATTAACTAGAGAATAAGTCGCTATGCCGATACCCAATATTGGTAATACACCAATGACAACAGCAAAAATAATTGCTTTAGTTCTTAAACCTGTATTTTTGAGCCAGAAAATTATTGTATTTATAGATAAATTTCGAGAGTATATCTTCGGTTGTATTACTGTTTCAATTTCTGTGGCAGAGTTTTTTCTTGTGTGGTTAAACTTATTTTTACGTAGTGAAACATTTGTCTCTAAGTTTATCCGATTAATCATGAATTACCCTCATTTATAATCAAAAATGTAATGGAAATATTTTTAATTGTATATAAAAAAGCAGGAATTATTTTTTTTAACAACGAATATATTTTACTTGATTTGATTGTTAAATAAAATTAGGTAATTATAGAAAAGATTACCAGATGGTGCGTTACGCTACGCGATAATACATCCTACGTGTTTTAAGGGCAAGCGCAGGCTACGCTAAAAAAAATCAAATAGTAATCCTATAGATTGCATTTTTTAATGGCTAAATTTCATTATTAATCAGTTAATTTCAGATTAACATACTTTTAATTAATCCCCATTTAGTTAAAAATTTTACCAGATCAATAAGTATAAAAATGATACATCGAAATTTCAAATTGTTGCGTTCAATTTAATATTGGAGAATACTCGCATTTGGTATACTTAATTTATCAGCGATCGCACAGGAACAAAAAAGAATTGTATCAGCGAGATTATAGTATTTCTGTGGGTTGAGATACAGTTATATTATGAGTCTATATTTAGGGTAAAAAAAACAAAATTTTTCTTTGGCAAGGCAAGGGATGAATCCTCTTTCTTGAACCAAGCAAAGTTGAAAATTTATCCGATCACAGATTACACAGATTCCACTGTCCGTGTAATCCAAAAATCCGTGATCGGATAAATTTTCAACTTTGCTTGGTTCAAGAAAGAGGATTCATCCCTTGCCTTGCCAAAGAAAAATTTTGTTTTTTTTACCC
>JAAUYI010098056.1_pt1 | contig 14291 bp, 11 predicted proteins | sample 7278041 | NCBI WGS metagenome assembly JAAUYI01 (sample SAMN14350216, study PRJNA611818) | marine sediment metagenome | isolation source: surface marine sediment (0.6m) | place: French Polynesia: Moorea | collected 2018-08
ACTGACAATTACTCCAGGAGCAAAATTTCCAAAGGACGTTCCATCTATCTGTGTACCTGGGGAGAATAACGCACCCCCTGAACCCGTCGCTGTGGAGTGAGCGGTTAAGTTCCCAGTCAGGTCAGGGTCACGGGTGAGGGATTGATTATTACCTCCCTCACTACCATAGGTCACTGTAGTCACCTCTGCTGACCCATCGTTGAGAGTTACTGTGTCTCCACTGTTATTTAATCCCAAAGAACCTGTACTAGCAGTTTGAACTATCGCATCTCCAAAACTCCCCGTGGGAATACCACCACCGAATACGACAATCGCCTCCTGGTTGGGTACGATTGTCCCTGTGGGAAAGGTATGGCGTACACTAGCACTATCCGCTAACGTCCAACCAGAGATATCCACATCTCCCCCAGTCTTGTTGACTAGTTCAACAAATTCATCTTGACTAGTGTCTCGTGTACCATCACCATTAGCATCTCCCGCAATGCTACCCTCAGGGTCGGCATGAATCTCATTAATTATCCAACCAGTACCATCAGTATTTCCATCAACTCGAGCTTCGATGACAGCTTCGATGTTATCGGGCAAATTCGAGAACAAATCCAAACCCGTTGCTAATTCGATATCATCCACTGAAACAAGGAAGTCTTGCCAGTTAGTGCTAATATTTTGTTCATTTGGCATATCTACAGCAATGACGCGGTTATTGACGGTGACATCGGCCACTCCATCACCAGGGGTGTCCAATACTAAAATTGCTTTCCAAGTTCGTTCGGGAACAGTAATATTTCCGCCAGGAGTAACGATCTCATTGAGAGGTCCATTAGAGCCAATGCCCCCAACTCCGTAACTTCCAGCCACAATATATAGTTCTCGATCATCATTAGTCGTACTCGAATCCCCAATTACCAAATCGCGACTAAAAGTTTCCAGATTAACCCAGGTGTTCCGGTTATTATCTGGGGCTTGGGGAATCATATTGGTCATGAAAAACGTGGCCGAATTATCCTCTATAGAAGCAGTGCGGTCTGCGGAAGGAACTAGGTGCCCACGATCAAAACCACTTCCCTGATAATCGTTATCATCTACCTGATACCATCCAGCTGGAAGGCTGGAATCTGGGCGAAAGTCATTCTGCCGTGTTGCTGTTCCCAACCAACTGGAATTGAGTTGCCAGCTCGACCAGTTCGGGATTTTCAAGCTGTTGTTGTATGAAAGGGCATACTGATCTTTGACGAGTAAATAGTTGTCTTGTTCATTGATATTAGTAGTGGCATTACTAGGATTACCAAAAGTCAAATGCACACTAAGTGTTTCTATCCATTTTTCAGCAGTGGTGAAGGGGGACAACTCGCTCCGAGATTCTTGTCCTTGAGGAGGCTCAGGAATAACAGCATTTAACTCCCAATTACCACCAAGAGATGCGTGACCAACTTTTGTAGTAGAAGCGTGAATATCTGCTCCTGTAATGTGGTGTAGCTCCCCTAAAAATTCTGCTCCTGCATCTCCTGCTGCGACGTTACAACCATAGAGAAGTAGGGTGTGGGGGGTAGGGTTTAGGGGATAGGGAGATGGGGAAGATAGGGGAGATAGGGAAGATGGGGAGAACCAGGTTTTTAAGTCTTGTTTGTACTCATCTAATGTATCGAGACTGAGTTGGGTATTGCCCAGATATAAACAGCCTGGAGAACCGTGGGAAACTATGTGTAGAGAGACAGGATAGGAATAAGAATAAGAATTAAGAGCTTGAGTTATTTGTTTAATACCATCTTGGTTAGGCTCAAGAATAATAACTTCTGCACCTGGGATAACCCCTGTAGCTAAATATGCATAATCAGAAACATTAGAATCTATAAAAACTAAATGTTGTATTTGGTTAGTGTTAGATAAACTAACAGAGTTTGCCGATTTAGTTTGAGTAGCCATAAGTATTTATGCTGTAAAAATAAATGTCGATCGTAATTCTGGAAATTAAGTAGCATGGCAGGAATAGAGCTAGGCAGTTGGCAATAAATTTACAGTTATTAATGTTTGTTTGTCGTGACTACTTAAAGAGATATTTAGCGAGAGTTTAGAAATAAAAATAACTAGTGCTGCCAAAGGGCGATCGTCTTACTAGTAGATAAAAATAAATTTAGTCAGTATAAACATAGCGATCGTATCTATTGGTCAAATTCTTTAGATATATATAACTAATTATGAAGTAAAGTAATAATAAGAATTTAGATAACTACTTAAAAACATGGTTGATTATTGTATATAAAGCAACGCTTTACATGCTAACTTCACATCTCTAATTTCATCTACAGTAATCTCTCTTAATTTGTAGAGGACGATTTCCTCTAGCTCTTTGACCACGTGGCGCACGAGCATATAATCTGACTAAAGCTAAATTGACTCCTGCTTCATCCCGAAAAACTAGGTCTTTTACCGGAATATCACGGATTTTTTCCCAGAAATCTACCCTGAGTTTTTGTACTCGTTCAGTTTCTTTTTCATCAGGATGTAGAGTTTTTTTTGACGGTTAATTTTAATCTTTGAGTCATTCTCCCCATCGTGGCTCGAGAAATGTTGACTCCTAAGTAGCTAGGCAGAATTAAATATAAGATAGATAAAGTTTTATTCCTCCTCTGCTCCTCTGCTCCTCTGCTCCTCTGCCCTCACTCATTTTATAATTAATTGCAACCACTTACTTATCTTTTCTTCAAGCATTTGGCATAGTTCATCTCAAGTTGCATCGTTGTTCTTTTCGATTAAATCAGCTAAAGTCACTAAATTTTCTGGGCTTAATTTCAGCTTGACTCCCCCGTTGAAGGGTAATGGTGCTATTTTTCCTGTGGCTCGATATTGTTTCAGCAACTTGACTACAAAGCTGAGAGCGACACAAAATCTTTGCGCTAGTTGACGTTGAGAAATTTCCTCTTGTTCGTAAACATTAATAATCTTTTGTCTTAAATCAAGTGAGTATGCTTTCATTCCACATTAGCTAACTAAATTTTGATTAGTGTATCTCACTAATTTGAGAAACGCTATATTAATTGGCATCACCATTGAATTTTTTCAGATGGACAAATTGTGGTCTTATTTAGGTATTAACTACTAACTTCTTGGTTTTTGCTGACTTTTTTTTAATCGCTCTAGTTGTCTTTGCTTAAGATCTTCAGCTATACGCATATCAGTTAACTCTTCTTCATCAAAAGCTGACCCATTGAATTTAACTAAACAACCAGCTAAATTCTCAATCTCTTCATCAGAAGCGCGATCGCCTGACAAGAGTTTCTTTAACCTGCTCACAGAAATTTTGGTGTCTTTTGCCAGGTGTTTTAAACCCCATTCTGGATTTTCTAAAGTTTTTTCAATGGCAGTGGCGATCGTGGGCAAGGTGGCAAAAATGACATCACTGTCTTGAGACACATTGTCCATCGAAATCGAGCTTGAAAAGCTGCCCTGATATAAATTTCCTTGTCTTTGGGGTTTAAAGCTTTCTTGTTTACCAATCCAATCTTTAACCGCTTCCTCTAAAGTCTCATTAATATTTTGTCCTACTTTTTTACAGGCTGCCTTGAATTCCATAGTAAGTGTTTTAGGAATAAATCCTCTCAATTCTTTATATTCAGACGATCTCCGTTTATCAACCACTCGCTATTTATCTTCCCACGCTGCACTTATTTCATTTTCTCACAGGATTTTATTAACTTCTTTATTATGCTATTATTGCGACATTATAAATTATCGCTATTATCGCTATTAGCTGGTATATTTATCTGAGCGATTCTCAATGCTCCGATAGCCGAGGAAACCTCGGCGCGCTTCCTCGCTCAAACTACGCCATTATCTAATCGCGCTCATAGCTATGAATCAATCTATTAAGAGTAATCTGACCCAGGACATTGATTTATCAACTGTTTCTGAAAATTGTGCTATCGAAAAACTGCAAAAAAATATTGCTAGCTTATATGGTGTAAGAAAACCAGAAGAAATTAAGCAATTAACGGCATTTTTCATCGCTCAGCTTGCAGATAGCTTGGAATTACTACCTAAACCTACACAGATAGAGATTAGCGACTACAACAATCTTTTTCCCGTAAGTTGTTTCCCCAATCTTCCTCTAGACTTTCCAGAACGTACAGAAATGCCACTTTATCTCTATGGAGACAAAGTTTGTGATGAATCTTTAGAAGATTACGGTATTGTCATTGGTCGCTTTTATGCTTTCGATCGCCAGCAATTTCAATGGGGATGGAAATACCTAATTCTAGCCAACCAAGACTGGGCAATCGCTCCTTTTAACTTGGCTTATCTCTGTTGGGAAAAAGATCTTCAACCGCTAGATTGAGGTAAAAATATGACAGTTATAACTATTCAATGCCGTCTCCAAGCCCAAGAAGAAACTCTACGCCATCTTTGGAGATTGATGGTGGAACAAAACACTTTATTAGTTAGCAAGACATTAGAACAGATAACAATTCATTCAGAACTCGATCTATGGCTCGCTCAAGGATATATTCCTAGTGAGACTATTAAAGAAATTGTTAAACAACTCAAGAAACAGTCAAAATTTCAAGGAATGCCTGGTCGCTTTAGTAATTCTGCCGAAACTCTAGTGAAAGAGATTTACAAATCATGGTTTGCCGTTCAGAGAAGGAAAAGAAACTTACTTTGGGGCAAAAAAAGATGGTTGACAATGCTAAAGAGCGAACAAGAATTATTAGAACAAACTGGTTTAACCCTTCCTCAATTGCAAGCTGAAGCAGAAAAGATTCTGAATCGCGAACAAAAGAAGTTCGACAAGCTTAAACAAAATAAGGATTCTGAGACAGAAACTCCCAAAGATTTATTTGCTCATTTGTTTCAGGTATACGCTCGAGTCACCAAAAACTACGAGAAAGAGAAAAAACCGCATTTAAAAACTAAAAAGCTAATCAAACAATGTGCTGTTGTTTACTTGCTGAAAAATAAGTGCGAACTTAGTATTGAACCTGAAGACCCAGAGAAATATAAACAATACAGACTCAAGAAAAAAATTCAGCTCGACAGATTGGAAGAGCAACTAAAAGCTCGTTTGCCCAAAGGAAGAAATTGGGCCAAAGAAGAGTATCTCGAAGCATTAGAACAAGCACAATGTCTAATAACTGAGAACGAAGAGATGGAATTACTTCAGGCACGTTTGCTACGAAGTGAAAAATCAATTCCCTTTCCCGTTTCCTATCACACTAATACCGATATCTGCTGGTCAAAAAACGAGCGAGGAAGAATCTGTATGACTTTTAATGGTATGGTTACAGAGGGTCATACTTTTGAAGTCTTTTGTCATCATCGGCAACTACATTGGTTTCAACGTTTTTACGAGGATTATCAGCTATACAAACAAAACAAAAAGCAGATTCCCGCAGGATTGATAACTCTTCGTTCTGCTAGTTTAGTTTGGCAAGAAGGAGAAACTAAAAAATCTCAAAAACCTTGGCTGACAAATCGTTTGTATCTTCATTGTTCGGTAGAAACTGAATTATGGACGCAAGAAGGAACAGAACAAATTCGTCAGTTAAAAATTGCTCAAACTCAACAAAAAATAGATCGCTGGCTAGAACAAAAATCTTTAAACAAAAATCAGCAGCAAAAACTTCTGGCCAATCAAACTTCATTGTCTCTTCTTAAAACATTTCAAGGTTTTTCTCGACCTAGTAAACTAAAGCCCCAGCAAAATTCTTCCCTCATTATGGGAGTGAGTATTGGTTTACAAGAACCAGTAACAGTAGCGATCGTAAATGTAACCAATGGCGAAATTATAGCTTTTTACAATACCAGGCAACTATTAAGTAAACCAATCCAACAAAAACCACAGCCAGGGAAAAAAGCCAAAAAGCATACTCAATACGAATTGTTTCTCAGACGCAGACAACAACAGCAAGACAATGATGCCAAAAGACAACACGCTCAAACTAAATTCGCTGATAATCGTTTCGGAGAATCAGAATTAGGTATATATGTCGATCGCTTGTTAGCCAAAGCAATTATCGAAATGGCAATCCAATATCAAGTTAGTAGTATTGTTCTGCCAGATTTAACTAACATTAGAGAAATTCTAGAAAGTGAAATTACAGCCAGAGCAGAGGCGAAAATACCTGGATGCAAGAAGGCTCAGAAGCTATACGCTAAAAAGTATCGTAAAAGTATCCATCGCTGGAGTTATGCCCGTTTATACGATGCGATCGCGTCAAAAGCGACTCAGAAAGGTATTGCCATAGAAATTGAGCGTCAAATTCCTAGTGGAACACCTGAAATACAAGCACGAGATTTAGCTTTAACTGCTTATTGTAATCGCCAACAAGCCACTGGATAGACCGCAGTACAGACAGCTAAAAGGCGCGAATTTAGTTTGCGCCCCGTGTCCTCTTTTAAACATTTCTTATAGTTTTTCCGAACCTTGAAAATTTATTATTAAAGTAATTTGCGCCGTATATTCCATTTAGGAATTGCGATAAATGTGGGGTTGTTTGATTGTTTAGCAAACAGTCTTACTTTCTGAACCCTTGTAGCTACTAGCTCACAGTACTTGATTTAGTTAAGCAAAGCATTTCATTCTTGATGAATAACTTTGTTGATGAAGGTATGTTTGCTGCCAATTCTGTGTTCTGATTGAGGATTGGGAAAAAGGCTATTTAGAAAATACTCGTTGTTCTCTATTATAGTCCAGTTTGCGCTACCAGCAAGTGAGTTGATTGACAAAGGAAGAACACTTTATCAGTCAAGCTTACGAACTATTTTATAAGATACGTCTCTATAAATCTAAATGATTTGTATGCCCTTATAGAAGTTAAAAGTTTGTAAGTCTAGCTCTGACTCAAGAATCGTTTAATTATGATGTTCGGAGTGCGAATATATCGTTCTGTGGCTACGTTTTCACCCCTTCTTGGGGAACTTTTCCACTAAATCTGTCGAACCTAAGCGGGGACGAAATCCCTGGGAGGCTCAACAGAAATTATCAAACCTTCATCTGTTCTTGCTTCTACAAATTATAGTTAAGAAAAATAACTTAATTTTAGCTGTTATTTTGATTTATCTAAGAGAACATTTTCTACCCTTGGCAAAAACAAAGCTGAAAGTATCTATAGAAAAAGGTTTGGACGGGCGGAGTTGCTTCGACTCTCCCGATTTGGGAGATGTTGAAAGAAAAGTATTAGAGCGACAGAAAAAACTTGGAATAAATTTGGAGGTTGCTTCGACTCTCCCGATTTGGGAGATGTTGAAAGCCATAAAGATTCTTCGGCTTCATAAGTAATTTTTGCGTTGCTTCGACTCTCCCGATGTGGGGAATGTTGAGATTATTGGAAAAGTTGAAAGGAGCAGAGGACTGAAAACTCATTGAATTGTAATTTGAGTCCTACAAGTCCTATTTTTTTTGACATTAATTCTTTAAATCTGATTTTTTTAGTAAAAATCTTTGCATTCTAATCATAGAAAAATATAAAAAAGGCTCAAACGACACAAAATCGTCTAAGCCATGCAGTTTTGTGACATTAATTCTTTAAATCTGACAAATAATTCTTTAATGTACATGTACAATTGATGTGGCTAAATGCCAGGAGGCGGATTTGAACCGCCGACACGAGGATTTTCAGTCCTCTGCTCTACCAACTGAGCTATCCCGGCTCGCTTTTTTTGCGCCTAACTAATGTAGCAAACTTAATAACTCATTGCAAGCTTTAAACAAAAATTAATTTTGAGTTGGACAACATATGAATATATGTTCATATATAATAAAAATATATTCAAGAATCAGAGGAAAAAACTATGACTACTGTAACTTCTATGAAATGCGCCTGCGAAACTTGTCTATGTGTTGTGTCTCTAGAAGATGCGATCGCGAAAAATGGGAAATACTATTGCTGTGAAGCTTGCGCTAATGGTCATGTTGATGAAAAAGGCTGCGGTCATCAAGGATGTGGCTGTGGATAAGAGCAATTTTTAGATAGGCTAGAGAAGATCGTAATAGCCATAAAATTTAGACTAGCTAAATGTCAACAATCAAATCTCCTAATCTTCCCACTTGTCAGCCTGTTCATCCAATAGAGACAGATAATATTGATATCTTACGAGAAAAAATTGTCGATTTGGAGAAAGCGCAACGTATGGCGGAGTTCTTCAGTTTACTGGGGGATGCTAACCGCCTACGAATTTTATCGATACTGGCGCAAGAAGAATTGTGCGTTTGTGATTTGGCTGTACTATTAAATATGAGTGAATCGGCGGTTTCTCATCAATTAAGGACGTTGCGATCGCTGAGACTAGTCAGTTATGAAAAAAGAGGACGTAAAGTCTATTACTGCCTTGAAGATCATCATGTACTCGATCTTTACACTTCTGTAGCTGAGCATCTAGATGAAACAATTAAGGCAGACTAACATTAATTAATTAACTAACTATATCCAACCAATTTTCCACTTCTTGCCAGCCCAAACCTTTACGAATAACAGCAGGTTCTTCTGTTGTAAAATCGATAATGGTGGATACTTGAAATCCTGGTTCTATAGTATTGTCAATAATAATATCAACTTGATTTTCTAAAGCATCAAATAATCTGGCTTTTTCCACATTAAGAGTAGGAAATTCTCCATCTCGATCTGGTAGGTGAGCAGAAGTTGAAATGATGGGGTTATCAAGAACTTTTAATAATTCTTGACAAACTGGTTGATCGGGGACACGAATACCAGTAGTTTTTCTTTTGGGACTCATCACTAATTTGGGTACTAATTTAGTAGCTGGCAAAATAAAAGTATAAGGACCAGGGATCAAATGTTTCATGATCCTGTAGGCTCGATCGCTTACCCCTGCGTATTTGGCAATATTAGATAGGGAAGAACACAAAAAAGTTAGAGGCTTATCGTTAGATAATTGCTTTAGTTGTCTAACTTTAGTTACTGCTGACTTAACATTAAGATCGCAGCCGATCGCGTAGACGGTGTCAGTAGGGTATAAAATGATTGCACCATCTTTTAGGGCATCAACAATAATTTCTATAGTACGTTTTTGGGGATTCTGGGGATGCAGTTCGTACAATATAGCCATAAGATAATAACTCCAAAAAAACTAGGGATTGAGGAGTAAATATGAGTAGGTGTGCTTATTTAGAATGTCCCACAGGAATTGCTGGTGATATGTGTTTGGGTGCATTGGTTGATGTGGGTGTACCTTGGCAATATTTAATCGATTCTCTCCAAAGTTTGGGCATAGAACAGGAATATCAGTTAAGAGCAGAAAAAGTTCATCGCCATGGTCAACTAGCAACAAAAGTTCATGTTGATTTACTAAACAACAGATTAACCTCTCACCATCACCATCATCACTCTCCTGCTAGAAATTTACCAGAAATAGAGCAAATTATTAAATCTACTCACCTACCACCAAGGGTAATAGACTGGAGTTTACAAGTATTTCATAATTTAGCGCTCGCTGAAAGTGCAGTTCATGGTATTGAGCCAGAAAAAGTACATTTTCATGAGGTGGGAGCGACAGATGCCATCGTTGATATTGTGGGTACTTGTTTGGGTTTAGATTGGTTAAAAATTGAACAAATCCATTGTTCTGCCTTGCCTACAGGTGGCGGTACTGTAAAAGCTGCTCATGGCATATTGCCTATTCCTGCCCCTGCGGTACTAAAGCTCTGGGAATCAAGGAAAGTACCAGTTTATAGTAATGATATTAGAAAAGAGTTAGTTACCCCAACAGGCGCAGCGATCGCGGTAACTTTAGCTAAGAGTTTTGGTTCTCCGCCAGCGATGAATATTGAGAAGATTGGTTTGGGTGCTGGTAGTTCAGATTTACCGATTCCCAATATCTTAAGATTATGGCTAGGGACAACAGACTCTAATTTTTCTTACCAGCAAGAAACCATTTATGTTTTAGAAACTCAGATTGATGATCTTAATCCCCAAGCGATCGCTTACACCTTAGAACAGCTTTTGGCTGCCGGGGCATTAGATGTCTTTACGCAAAGCATCGGTATGAAAAAATCCCGCTCAGGCATTTTATTAACAGTTATTTGTCCTCCATCTAAGGTTTCTTTTTGCCAACAAATTATCTTTCGCGAAACTACTACTCTGGGAATTCGCCAGCAAATTCAAACCAGAAGCATTTTAGAGCGAGAAATACATTCAGTAGAAACAAAATATGGAGCAGTTAGGGTTAAAGTAGCTAGCCAAGAGGAAGAGGTAATTAATATTCAGCCAGAATATGAAGACTGTGCGATTATAGCTAAAAAACATAGTCTTCCTTGGCTTAAAGTACATCAAATGGCTTTAGATGCTTGGAATCAAAGTAGTTAAAATTTTTATTTTTCCATTTGGTTTTTTTTGCTAAGTTTCATGATAAGTAAAATTTAACTAGAAACACAAGCAATCAAATGAGAAATACATATTTTTTGCTTTTTCGCTCTTTAGACATTATAGCTGCAATAATTTTTACTCTCATTATAGTAATAGGAGTTATCCAGTTTGATATTTTTGCAACTATAGATGGCGATATTCATCTAAGTTGGGGGTATTTTTGGAACCAGCAACTTTTTAATGGTCAGCTTTATCCCAAATGGTTTGAAGAAGCTTTTGGGGGATTAGGCTCGACATCTTTTATTTTTTATCCCCCGTTATTTAGAATAGTTAGTTTTCCTTTGGGTCTATTGCATTGGTCGCCCTCTCAACAAATAAAAGGAAGTATAATTCTACTTTTATTTCTTAATACTAGTGGGATTGTAAAATTATCTCGGATTTTATTTTCAAAAAATTATTTGTACAGACTTATTGCAGTATTATTAGGGATTTTCAATCCTTTTTTACTTAGTGAAATTTTCAAAAGAGGAGGATTTCCTAGTATCTGTTCTATAGCTCTTATTCCCTGGATAATGATCGGAGTTTTTTTGTACTGGCAAAATAATAAAATAGCTAACTTTATCTTAATAACGATCATTTTTGCAGCATTTTTTGCCAGTCATATACCTTCTTCTCTAGTATTTATATCTGCATACTTTTCTTCTATTATTCTTCTTATTATTTTACGAAAAGTCGATTTTTTGACTTCTATAGCCAAGCTAGTATTACCAGTCTTTTGTGCTTTATTTATAGATGCTTTTTTAGTTTTGCCAATATTATTTGATATCAACCTTGTCCATCAAGCTTTTGTACCTACAAGCCAGACAATAAAAAATCGATTATTTTTTCAAGATATTTTTACGATTCAGCCAATTATATTTCCCAAAAGTGTAGAAAGTAATATATCTAAAATATTTTTGTTTGATTTGATTATTTTAATACTAACAATTATATTTTCAAGGGTTTGGAAGTTTAGAGATACAAAAAATATTTTAATAAGTTTGCAACTTTTTATGGTAGGCTTTAGTGTTTTTATGATGACAGAATTTTCTGAGCAAATTTATGCTCATATTTCTAGCTTTAGAAAATTACAATTTCCTTGGCGATATCTTGGTTTGACATCTTCGTTAATCCCCTATCTTTTTGTATCTACTATTGAAACAATAGGCGAGCAAATTAGTTTCTTGAAGAAAAAATTTACTTTAATAAGTATAATTATAATTATTTTCATACTAAACTATAAAAGTGCTGGCTTTATTTTAAGATACGAAAATATAATTACTAAACATATTGATAATCTTATGATGTCTTCTAGTAATCAAGTAATAGACCGATTGTCAAATGATATTAAAGTAGAAAACTTAGAGGATAAATATTATTATTTAGATTTATCAGGAAAAGGAACCCCTATTTTTTTTCTTAGTAGCGATCAACAATTTTTCTTAGGAGACGTTCATGATTACGTACCTAAAACAGTTTCCATTAAAGATAAATGGCTTTCTTTAGACCATCCTGTTAAAAAAAAAGAAAAAATATTGTTACCAAAACCCTATCCTAAGATTGAGATAGTTGAAGGGCAAAGTAAGTTTTCAATTGTTAAATGGGAACAAGGAAAACGACAATTTAAACTTCAAGCTGAGACAGAAACAGTTTTAAATCTAAGAACTTTCTATTATCCTGGTTGGGATATACGCATTAGTCCTGACCCCAAACCCAAAAATAGAAAGACATTACTGTCTCAATCTAGAGATGGGCGAATTCAGCTAAAGTTACCAATAGGAGTATATAATGTTGAAATTAGGTACAAAGGAACTGTTGCCGAAAGGGTAGGCAAAATAGCAAGTATAACCGCCGTGCTAGTTCTATTTTTGTTGTTACTGAGATCTAATTTTCGCCTATGGAGTTAAATTTTGGGGCAAAATTAATCAGTAGATAATAGAACTAACAGAGAAGACAGTATAAATTTTTCCACTTGAGTGAATGCATCTAATTAATCTTCAATAATCGAAGTTAATTGGATTACGTCCTCGATCATTATCTGATTTTGGTGGTTGCTTAGGAGACTGAGAATTATCTTGTTCCCAATCATTATCGTCTTGATAACTTGTTCCTAAATTATTCAAATCTAGGGGTTGATAATCGACATAATCTGTACTTGAAGTTTCTGCATTCTCTTCATAAGATCGACCTAAATCTTTTGGACTAGTGGGTCTTCTCCGAGAAGAAGAGGGATAATCATCTTTTTCGTAGCGATTATCGTTGTAAGAAGAACGAGATGAGTATTCTGGTTCATTCCATCTATCTTCTTGTTCCCAAGCATCATAACTATTATCTTGCTCTCTACGTTCATCATAGCGATCGCGACGAGAAGAAGAACTCGGACGACGGCGAGAACGACTATCTTCTGGATAATCGTCCCTGTAACTATACTGTTCGGAACGGTTACGACTACGATAGCTTCTAGATTCTCTCTCTACGTTGCTAGCCCTACGGCTAGGACGAGGTTGGGGGTCTTCATAACCACGTAATCTAGGACTATTATAATTTACCTTTGTTGACGGATATTCATCTGCTTCGATACGGTCTAATTCTGCTTCTGTATACACCCTAGTGCGACTAACGGGTCTTTCTCTATCTACCGTGGGGGTATTCCGTCTAGCTTGTTCCGTAGCTATCTTCCTTAGACGAATACTTTCTACAGCAAAGAAAATTGCTGAGCCACTTGAAAGCAGTTGGCTGAATTGAAGAACAGGATCGAGTCGCCATCCCTGAAACAACAAAATAAAACCACACAATAAGCCCACAGCAGCAAAAAATATGTCATGATCTCTTGACAATTCTGGACGCACAGAGCGCATAAAATACAATGATGCTCCTGCCAATGCTAAAAATATGCCAAGAAGGCTGGCTGCCGTTAGCCCAAAGTTAACCATTACTACTCTCCTAATATGTTTCTATAGTAGCTACTGATATTAATAGTTTTCTACCTTAACCAGATTTTTTTGTTTTATCTATTGTTTTAATTTTTGTTTTATTCTTATTTTCTCTAATAATCAAAAAAAATACCTCCCTATTTTTGAGGAAAATAGGTGAATTTTAAAATTATCAGTTGAGACTGTTGAACTTGTTTCTAGATAAGTTACGAGGTGAGCAAACTTAATTTCAAATCAAGAATATACTTTAAAATTTAATTTGCCCACCTACTTTTCTTGATATTGTCCTCGTTATCAATTTAACTGAGCAAATTCGAGGTAAAGCTTATCAACTCAGAATTAAGAGCGAGTAATTTTATCGGTCTGACTAAGAACAACCATACCACCGATAATCGCTCCAATAACTGCACCACCCCATAACAAGCTCCAGATAAAGTTGCTTAATGAGGGAGTTATCGTTGCTAATGAGAAAGTCATAGTTTTTTATCCTTATTTACTATTGATAATCTAGTTCGTTAATAATTCTAAAAGTTTTTCTGCCAAAACTGAACTCGCTCGACCAACTTAATTTGATTTTGTCCTTTAAAAATACTGAGAAAGAAGTAAAGCTTTGACTAACAAAGAGACAACGCTAGAATATCTAGAAGAATAATTTACATTCTGTAACAATATTAACGAATCTAAATAACTTGTCTAGTTCTGTTTAGCTTATGAATGTACCTAATTTAGCTACTCTTTTCTTGAGTCTTTTTCTGGGACTAATGATCCTACTATTTATTTTACGCATTGTCCTGACTTGGTATCCCCAAGTAGATTTGAATAAACTACCTTTTAATCTGGTTGCTTGGCCCACAGAGCCATTATTAAAGCCACTGCGTAAAATAGTCTCTCCTATTGGTGGTGTTGATATCACGCCAGTTATCTGGGTTGGTATTTTAACTCTGTTGCGGGAGATACTTTTGGGTCAGCAAGGATTAATTACCATGGCACTGCACAGTTA
>JAAUYI010212689.1_pt1 | contig 14288 bp, 20 predicted proteins | sample 7278041 | NCBI WGS metagenome assembly JAAUYI01 (sample SAMN14350216, study PRJNA611818) | marine sediment metagenome | isolation source: surface marine sediment (0.6m) | place: French Polynesia: Moorea | collected 2018-08
GCAAGAAAACTTTTAAAAGCAAGAAAACTTTTAAAAGCAAGAAAACTTTTAAAAGCAAGAAAACTTTTAAAAGCAAGAAAACTTTTAAAAGCAAGAAAACTTTTAAGATAATGTGCCTGACTAAAAGGAGTACAGTGATATTGTAATAATGTAATTTTTACCGTTATCTAACATAAAAGATAAGCTAAATTAAGCTAAAGGGTTCATACCCCTTTCATGACCAAATGTCTCTTTTAAAATGGTTACAATAAACCCTATTCCACCAAATTTACAATTTGACATGCCAAACACCGTGTAACCATCTAGACATACTTCCTTAAAAATCAAAATTTTACGTGCTACTTACACTAAGATAAATATTTGAGGCTAAAAGCTTCTGTAAGTTTGCAACTTACCGTGTTATTTACACCACACAAAATTTTTCTTCACCCCGCTAACATCATATTTAGAACCGTATTACTCATGTCAATTATAATTGTTGTGTCAAGTAACAGATGACTGATGACATGAGTAGCCCTAGAATTCAACTTATTATTCTTTATTCCTTTACTTCTGCTAAAAAAAAACAACAAATACCAATCAGAGAGAGCATTCAAATACTTCATAGCACAAACACTAGCCTCAATCCTGATCCTTTTGAGAATCTACTCCATAAAAAGGTCAACCTCTAATATAACAACCTCCCTTCTTCTACTCTCCATAATAATCAAAATGGCGGCAGCCCCCTTGCACCAATGGCTGCCAGCAATAAGCCAAGGATTGTCGTGAGATAATTTATTCATTGCTTTAGTACCCCAAAAAATTAACCCATTTATCATTCTTTCTCAGATCAATCTCAGTGACCACACCAACACTATTTTAATAATCTTTGTAGTCACAAGAGCCCTGGTCGGAAGATTGGGGGGGCTGAGTCAGACATCCACCAAAAAAATTCTTGTCTACTCTTCTATCAGGCACCTGAGTTGACTGATAATCTCGCTAATAATAAACAACTGAATATGATTCAACTATTTGCTAATTTACTCCTCTATCCTTTTTGTAGTCATTATGAATTTCAAAAAAAAAGGAATCGACCAAACCCCCAAAATACTAAATAGTAAAAACAACACAATCTTCTTCATCTCGCTTAGGCTCTTATGTTTGGGGGGACTGCCCCCTTTTTCAGGATTTATAATAAAATTTATGATCATCAACGAAGTGCTAGCAAGAAAATTTAACCTACTAATACTACCTTTAATCAGCGCCTCTGTAATCAACCTATTTTTCTACATGCGAATCAGAGTTCCAGCCATATTCACCACTAACAACAAAAACATTCTAACAAAGACTTCTAACATAAGAAAATCCATAATCCTCACTAATATAATTATTCTAATGCTAGGGTACACTCTAATCTTATTAGATCTTAAGTTATATAAACTAAAAGCCTTCAAAGCTTAAAAAAAGGTAGTCCTTAGATCTAGGCGCCTCCGTTAAATCTTAAGTTATATATAAACTAAAAGCCTTCCAAGCTTAAAAAAAGGTAATCCTTAGATTTAAATTTTTCAACGATGATTCTTCTCCACTAACCACAAAGATATTGGGACTCTTTACTTTGTTCTAGGAATTTGAGCCGGTATAATTGGCACCGCCTTAAGAATACTTATTCGAACCGAGTTAAGAACGCCAGGCAACTTACTAGGAAACGACCAACTATACAACGTTATTGTCACTGCTCATGCCTTCATTATAATTTTTTTCATAGTAATACCTATTATAATTGGGGGCTTCGGGAACTGATTAGTGCCCCTGATATTAGGTAGCCCTGACATGGCCTTCCCCCGAATAAACAACATAAGATTTTGACTCTTACCCCCATCCCTGACGTTTCTTTTAATAAGATCAATAGTCGAAAGAGGTGTCGGTACGGGTTGAACTGTCTACCCGCCCCTATCTCATACAATCGCCCACTACGGGAGGGCCGTAGATCTTGCCATCTTTTCGCTCCACCTAGCGGGAGCCTCCTCCATTTTGGGGGCTATTAATTTTATCTCCACTGTTATCAACATACGAGCACCTGGAATGTATTTTGACCGAATGCCTCTATTCGTCTGGTCTGTTTTTTTGACTGCTATCCTCCTGCTTCTATCCTTACCAGTATTAGCTGGGGCCATCACCATGCTTCTCACAGATCGTAATATCAATACGTCCTTTTTCGATCCTCTGGGGGGAGGTGACCCCATTTTATACCAGCACCTCTTCTGATTTTTTGGGCACCCAGAAGTCTACATTTTAATTCTACCCGCTTTTGGGGTAATTTCACACATTGTCACTCACGAGTCAGGCAAAAAAGAAACATTTGGTGTCTTAGGAATAATCTACGCCATATCCGCCATTGGCTTTTTGGGTTTTATCGTTTGAGCCCACCACATATTCACAGTAGGCATAGATGTAGACACTCGAGCCTACTTTACTTCTGCCACAATGATTATTGCCGTTCCAACAGGAATTAAGGTCTTCAGGTGGTTGGGCACTCTGAGGGGGGGAGTCTTGTCTTTCTCCACCTCCCTTCTTTGGGCAATTGGATTTATCTTCCTCTTTACAGTGGGGGGTTTAACAGGAGTGCTCCTGGCCAACTCCTCCATCGACATCATCTTGCACGACACCTACTACGTTGTAGCCCATTTCCACTATGTTCTTTCAATAGGGGCCGTGTTCGGGGTATTCGCAGGCTTTAGACACTGGTTCCCTCTTTTTACAGGCTACAGATTGAACCCCATCCTCATAAACGCCCACTTCTACATAATATTCCTAAGAGTTAATATAACTTTCTTCCCACAACATATATTAGGTCTAAGGGGTATACCCCGGCGATACTCAGACTACCCAGACGCCTATACTTCATGAAATCTCGTGTCTTCTTGGGGGGCCACTATATCAGTTCTAGCCATGATTCTATTTATCTATAGTATGATAGAGCCTTTTATCGTCAACCGGCAAGCCTTATTCTCGTCCAATCTAAGAGCATCAGTAGAGTGGTTACACCCATGACCGCCCGCCGACCACAGATACAGAGATGTTCCTATACTATCCGCCTAACTTTCTAATGTGACAGAACATGTGATAGATTTAAGCTCTATTTATAGCTTATTGCTCTTTAGAAATCCCAACATGATCGATAATCACCCTGCAAGACGCCGTCTCACCCATAATAGAAGAATTAATCTATTTCCATGATTTTGCTATAACTATTATCATAATAATCACATCTTTAGTAGGCATTAACATGATATTTATTTGCTACTACAAAATAACCGACCTCCACCTACTACAAAACCAAACAATCGAGATAATCTGGACCGTTTTCCCTGTACTCATTCTAGTAGCAATTGCCTCCCCCTCGTTAAAAGCACTATATATATTGGATGACCCCTTCACCCCTAATCTTACCATCAAAGCAATCGGCCATCAATGATACTGATCTTACGAATACTCAGACTTCCCAGACCTGAGCTTTGACTCTTATATAATCTCAACCAAAGACATATCAAGACAGGACACCCGCCTTCTAGAAACCGACAACAACCTTGTAGTACCATTATTCACTCAAACACGAGTCATTGTAACTGCCGCAGACGTTATCCATTCTTGAACCATCCCAGCCCTAGGCTTAAAGGCCGACGCTGTTCCTGGGCGGCTCAACCAATTAATGTTTTCAAGAAGGCGGGCGGGAATCTTCTACGGGCAATGTTCAGAAATTTGCGGGGCAAACCACTCTTTCATACCCATCAAAATAGAAATTGTCCCAATAAAAAACTTCCTTAACTTTTTAAACTACATTTGATGGCTGAGCCTAAGCGTAAGTCTTTTAAACTTATAACAGAAAATTCTTCAAATGAAAAGTCTAGTTAAATTCTAATAATATAAGCTTGTCAAGCTTAAGTTACAAAAGTGTCTTTTATTGCCTCAAATAGCCCCCTCAATATGATTACTGCTTGCAACCACAATTTTCGTTATCGCCATATTTAAAATCAACAACATATATTTCTCAAAACAGGGCAACACTAAATCCCGCACCGACAAATTTACAAAAAATGAAATTAAATGACTATGATAACTAATCTATTCTCCATCTTTGACCCATCAACCTCTATTAATAATTCAATAAACTGGGCCTCTCTCGCCATTTGAATAATCCTTATACCAATAACCATGTGGGTTATTCCTAACCGCTACTCCACATTAATAAAAACCATTACATTCTCAGTCATGAAAGAATTCAAACCCTTGATCAAAAAAGCCCCTCAAACACTTATCATTATACTCAGACTATTCATAGTAATTATAATAAACAATGCCTTAGGTCTACTGCCTTTCATTTTTACAGCGACAAGACACATGTCCATTACCCTGACACTAGCCCTACCTCTATGGCTCGGTATAATAGCCCACAGATGAACATTCAATACATCTAATATACTAATCCACCTAATCCCCAACAATACGCCCACAATCCTCATACCATTTATAGTGATCATTGAAACTATTAGAAACATCATCCGACCTTTAACCCTTTCTATCCGATTAGCAGCAAACATAATTGCAGGCCACCTGCTGATCACCCTCCTGACCAGAGCTAATCCTATTACCCCTTTATACGCCAAGTGAATTACCTTAAGAGCTCAATTAATACTAGGAAGACTAGAATTAGCCGTAGCCTTTATTCAAGCCTACGTATTCAGAGTTCTCTTAACCCTTTATGTAGCAGAAAGAGTATCTTAATGACAACACATGCTAACCACCCTTATCACCTGGTAGAAAAAAGCCCATGACCCTTAACAGCCTCTATTGGGGCAATAATCATAACGTCCGGACTAGTAAAATGGTTCCACACAAACATTACTAACATAATGCTACTCGGTCTAACAGTAATCCTAATCTCAAGATACCAATGATGACGAGACGTATCACGTGAGGGGTTGTACCAAGGCCTACACAGAGTAAAAGTAACACACGGGTTAAAATGGGGTATACTTCTGTTTATTGTCTCTGAAGTTCTATTCTTCTTTTCATTCTTTTGAGCCTTTTTTCACAGAAGCTTAGCGCCTACTATAGAGCTCGGGGAAATGTGACCCCCTCAAGGAATTAACCCCTTTAACCCCTTCCAAATCCCCCTACTAAATACTATCATTCTACTGAGATCCGGGGTAACAGTAACTTGAGCACACCACGCCCTACTTAACAACAACCACGATCAAACAAAACAAGGCCTCTTACTAACCCTGACTTTAGGAGTGTATTTCACTATGCTCCAAGCCTACGAATACGCGGAGGCTAGCTTCTGCATCTCCGATTCGGTCTACGGCTCAACATTTTTCGTGGCAACCGGCTTTCATGGGCTTCATGTCATTATTGGAAGACTATTCCTAGCCACAATGCTAATACGACACCTGAAAGCACACTTCTCCAGAAAACACCACTTCGGAATAGAGGCTGCTATCTGGTACTGGCACTTCGTAGATGTAGTATGACTATTTTTGTACACTTTCATTTATTGATGAGGTTCGTAATGTTAACCCTAATTATCCTAACAACCCTGAGGCTGCTATTAGCTATAATTTTTTTTATAGCCTCACTATTAACAAGAGAAAAAACAACAGAAAAAATAGAAAAAAACACCCCATTTGAATGCGGCTTCTCCCCTTTCAAAAAGGCACGAAGGCCTTTTTCACTACGATTTTTTCTTATTACACTGATTTTCCTAATTTTCGACATCGAAATCGCACTCCTGCTCCCACTAAGGATCACTGTCAAATCCTCGGACATCCTCATCACCACAGCCACGGCGTGAGTTGTCTTAGTCATCCTTATTGGGGGGCTCCTTCACGAATGAAACCAAGGAGCATTAGAATGAATTGACTAAGACTGTAATTTATAAAGAATATGTAATTTGCACTTACAAAGAGCAAAAGCCGGTCTTTAAGATATCCAAAGAGACTTCTAATCTCAATAAAGTAAAAACTACTATATCTTTTGGCTGAAACCAAGTTAGAGGTATGTCATTGTTAATGACACTATTGATTCATAATCCAGTCAGTTTATATAGTGTAAATAACACATTGTCCTTTCAAGACAAAAATAACATAAGTTTTTAAACAACAATAGAAGTAGAAATACATTTAACTTCGGATTAAAAAAAGATAACCTTTATCCTATTGTTTTCTGCTTAAAGTAAACTTTACACATTTGCATCTTCAAGGCAACACTCTTAGAGCTTTTTAAGCACACAACTGCCAATAAAAAAAAAAACAATAAAATAAAGAACAAAAAAAACTGAGTAAAAATCACCACCATTTGACCTCTTTGCACCCTATTTCTCAACTTAAACAGATAAGAAGAAACTCCTTGGGGGCCTATATACTCTAACCACCCTTTATCAACTCTTACTCTGGACTTACCCCCGCTGAAAAAAATAAATTTAGGCAACAAAAAACCCCTCATGCCAGGTAAAAACACCATGACCCTAGAAAAAAACAAAAACAACTTAGACTTCAACAAACTAAAATTCTTTGTCATAAAAAAAACCATATACATTAAAAAAAAAGAAACCACTAAAAGAATGTAAAACTTCTCAAAAATATTTATCACAAAAACACCCCCTTTTATCACTATTACCCAAGAGAAAAAAAAACCCCCCACAACTCTCAGAAAAAACAAAAAAAAAGACCTAAACATTAAAACGCTGTCAAAATCTCTGCTCACTCTCAAAGAATTGATTTTGCCACTCTTACCTCTCCTTAAATAAACAACCCGAATACTATAACTAACAGTCAAACCAGTGGCAATCACCACTAAAACCAAAACACTAAACCACAGCCCCCTCCTGAAAACATTTTCAAGTACACTGTCCTTAGAATAAAAACCAGCCATAAAAGGAAAACCACATAAAGCCAAATTGGTGCAACCAAAGACCACCCCCAACACAGGCGACCTAAGAGAAAAAAAACCACCAAAGCGGCCGTCCTGTCTGCCCCTAGTATTATGAATTAAAAATCCGGCACACATAAATAAAGTTGACTTAAACAAGGCATGTATAACCAAATGAAAAAAAGCTAGAATAGGTTGCCCCATACCCAAGATTATAAACATTACCCCTAACTGACTTAAAGTAGATAAAGCCACCACTTTCTTCAAATCATTCTCAAAATTAGCGACTCAACCAGCTATGAGCATTGTTAACACCCCTACCATAAAACAAAAAAACATAAGGTTACAATGGTAAATCAACAGCCCTCTAAAACGAATAACCAAGTAAACACCAGCAGTTACCAGAGTGGAAGAATGCACCAGAGCAGAAACTGGGGTAGGAGCTGCCATGGCAGCTGGCAGCCAAGCAGAAAACGGCAACTGAGCCCTCTTAGTCATGGCCCCTAGCACAACCATAAAAAAAACCAAACTTTCCATAGAAGAAAAAAAAAGAAAATTATAGGAACCGTACGTCAAACACCAACCAATAGCTACCAACAAGGCCGCGTCCCCGACACGGTTACTTAACACAGTAATTATCCCAGAATTATTAGAAGACCTATTTTGGTAATAAATAACTAAAGCATAGGACGTCAGCCCTAAACCATCCCAGCCTAGCAACAAGCTCACAAGATTGGGCCTAATGATCAAAAAAACCATAGAACTGACAAACAACAACAAAATCAAAAAAAATCGCAAATAGTCCTTGTCGCCCTCCATATAATAAACAGAGTAATTAGAAATAAAGCCGGAAATCAGCATTACAATACTCAAAAAACAAAGACTTATCCAATCAAACAGAAACCTCACTACTACACTCCCGCTGTTTAAAAAAAAGAGTTCCCACTCGTAAAAAAGACTAAGCTCATTAACAACACAATACAAAAAAGCAGAGAAGAAAAAAAAAGCTCCCCTAAGAAGACCAAGACAAAAAAAATTATAAATCAATTTATTGAGATTCAATGCTCCTTGTAACCAACTTCTCTACCTCCACAAAGTAACATTTTTTTAAATAAACTAAAAGAGCAAATTAAACAAAACACTGATAAAATTAGTAAATTTAAAGGAACCCAGTGCAAAAATAAAACACAATACTCTAGTAAACTCCCTCTGTCTAATATTTGGCCTGAGAAAACTAATTTACCATGCTGACTGGAAGAAAATAAATAAAGTCTGTAACCCCCGCTAAAAAACACCAATAAACCTAAAGGGATAAACATTCACCCCCTCCAAGAAATAATCCCCGAAATAAGGCTCACCTCTCTAAGCAAATTAACGCTAGGGGGTGCCGCCATATTAACAGAGACCAGCAAAAACCACCACAAACTAAAAGAAGGCATCAGATTAATCAACCCTTTGTTCACCATCAAACTACGACTAGCAGAACGGTTATAAAGGGCACCTACCAAAAAAAACAAACCAGAAGAACACAACCCATGGGCCAATATTATCAATAAAGCCCCAGAATGAGCTCAATCCCCCGCACACAATAAGGCTCCAATACATGTCCTCATATGCACTACTGACGACAAGGCCACCAGCATCTTCATATCCATCTGGCAAAGACACAGAACCCTGACAATAAAACCCCCAATCACTCTCAAACAAAGAAAAAATCTCTTGTAAGACAAAAAAAAATCCCTTAAAAGTAAAAACCGAATAATTCCGTATCCCCCTAACTTTAATAAAACACCTGCTAAAATCATGGACCCTCTCACAGGCGCCTCAACATGGGCTTTAGGGAGCCAAAGATGGACAAAATATATAGGAAATTTAACTAAAAAGGCACCTACTAAGAACACCACAAAAAAACCACCAAAGGGGGCGCCCGAATGACTCACAATCAGCATTGAATAGCCTCTCCCCAAAGACAATCTTAAAATTAACAACAACAAAGGCAAAGAGGCAACTAAGGTATAAAACACCAAGTACAACCCCGCCTGCACACGCTCAGGCTGATACCCCCACCCCAAAATTAAAAAAGTGATAGGAATGATTCTACACTCAAAACTTAAATAAAACAGGAAGAACCTATCAAGGCTAAAACTAACAACCAGAAAAAATAACAGACTTATCAAAAGAAACCTAAACCGGTTTGAGCCAGGTTGGTTAATCAAATTCTGCCTAGATAAATAACATAAAATAATAATCCAAATACTTAACAGGATCAGACTGCTTGAAATATAGTCTAGCTCAAACATAAAGCCACTTTTAAACACCCTAGCCTCCCTACAAGAAAAAAAGGCCAAAATAAAAAAACAAACCAGAACAAAAATTCTTCTTCTCCACCCGCTAAAAAATAAAGCCCTAAGCAACCCCGCCACTAGCCCTAACATATCAATTTATTAAACACAAACACAGAATCCTCTCCATAATGGAAACTAAGTAGGATTAAAAGAGACAAACCCAAAACCCCTTCTCTCACCACCATGACTAAAAAATAAAGTAGAAAAAAAACCTCTAAATGGAATACCTGCATACTTAGCACATAAACAAAAAAAAAGCTCAAGGAAATAAGCTCCAAAGTCAACAAACTCACCAATAAATGATTAAAATTCAACATAAACTTAAACAAACACAAAGGAATCAAAAAAAAAACAACTAAACTAACAAACAATGACATTTAAGTTTTAGTAGTTTAAATAAAACATTAGTCTTGTAAACTAAAATTGAATACTTATCCTAAAACTCAAAAAGAGGGGAAGCCTGTCAATAGTACCCAAAACTATTATTTTAAAATAAACTACTTTTTGCAAATGATAAACCTCTTATACTCTCAGACCATCACAATTTTAATGATATTATTCATTTGGTACAACCACCCACTAATCCTAAGAAATGTCTTAGTAATAATAAGATTTATCTACGGCATCCTTATATACACCTCAATAAACACCCCTTGACTAGCCTACATCTTAATCATGGTTTTCGTGTCAGGCATGATAATAATCTTAATCTACATGTCTACACTGGCCTCGAACATAGTTATAAAAAAAACAGCACCGGTGCTAAACACCCTAATTACTATAACAGCCTCTCTCGTCTTATGGTTAATTTCCACCCACTTTACCAACACCAACACCCTGAGCTCATTAGACAACAAGACTATCAACCACTCCACCGAATTCATCTACAAAATATTCAATATACCTACAATGGAGATAACATTAGCACTTATCACTTACCTTCTAATTTTACTAGTGATCTCGATAAAAATTATCTACAAAAACTCAAACTCTTTACGAATAAAAAAATAATGTCAACTCAAAACTTCAAAAAAGACCCCCTGCAAAAAATTGTGAATTCTACCCTTATCTCCCTGCCGGCCCCTCAGAACTTATCAACACTATGAAATATAGGTTCTCTGCTTTCCCTCTGTCTAGTTATCCAACTAATTACAGGAGTTCTATTAGCATCCTCCTATTCACCCTCAATACAGGAAAGATTCTACGTAGTCAACCTCTTGGCCGAAAACTCAGACAAAGATTGACTAATCCGCTACATCCACGCCAACGGGGCCTCCTTATTTTTTATTTGCATGTACACACACATTGGGCGTGGATTGTTCTATAACTCTTACCACCTAACTCACACCTGAATATCAGGTGTAACCATCCTCATCCTCACAATAGCGGCCGCATTCTTAGGATACGTACTACCCCTAAATCAAATATCGTTCTGAGGGGCCTCCGTTATTACTAACTTATTCTCCGAGGTACCCTATATCGGCGGGCAGCTGGTCAAAATACTCTGAGGAGGTCCCTCAGTAGACCACCCAACAGTGGTTCGGTTCTTCACCTTCCATTTCATGATTCCTTTCGTCATCGCCGCCTTGGTGGTAATTCACATCACCTACCTTCACATTACCGGGTCATCTAACAATCTAGGGGTAACTTCTTACTCAAAACTAATTTTTCACCCTTACTACTCCATAAAAGACCTTCTAGGGGTATTCATAATCCTGATATTCTTCATAACCTTATGTTTACACTTCCCCTTGATACTAGGTGACGACGAAAACTTCACAGAAGCTGACCCTTCCACAACCCCTCACCACATCCAACCTGAATGATATTTTTTATTCGCTTACGCCATTCTGCGATCAATCCCCAATAAATTAGGGGGAATTATCGCCCTGGCCCTATCAGTTGTAGTACTTTACACCCTCCCCTTCACTATCAACATAAAAAAAAGGAAAAGAATACAAAACCACCCCGTCAGAAAAATACTATTTTGGACATTCGTTTCTACAGTAGTTCTTCTATCATGAATCGGGATAAAACCTGTAGAAGACCCTTATATCTTCACCGGACAAGTGCTCACAGTAATGTATTTTGCTTATTTCATTATTAACCCCTTAATCATAAACAAAACAGAAAAAATATCTTAGATCTATAAAATTGTTTTGAAAGCAATAACAAGAGAGCTCCTCTATAGATTTCCTAAAATTTTTCCATTAAAAAACCCAGAGATAGTAACACAAACAAAACAAACTAATGGGTAAAAATCTTTTTCAAGTTAAATACATCAGCTTATCGTAACGATACCGGGGGAGAGTCCCTCGCACACAAAAAAATAAAAAAACCACAAAAAAAGTTTTTAAAGATAAAAAAATGTTATTAGCTCCCCTAAGAAAAAACACCCTAAACAACAAACCCATAAAAATAATCCTAGCATACTCCCTTATAAAAATAAGAACAAATCCACCTGCCCTGTACTCAGTATTAAACCCCGAAACCAGCTCAGACTCTCCCTCTGAAAAATCATAAGGCGTCCGATTTGTCTCAGCCAATCTAGAAGCAAACCACACCAAAGCCAAAGGAAAATAAATAAATAAGCCCCAGCTTATATTCATTCTTCTCATCATCAGCTTAAAATCAAAAGAAACTCTTACTCAAATCAAGCTCAAAAGAATTAAACTCAGCCTCACCTCATAAGACACTATTTGAGCCACTGCCCGAAGGCCGCCCAACAAAGAATACTTAGAATTAGAAGTTCAACCTGAAAGTAGAATAGGAATAATTCTTACACCTCTCACACAAATAAAAAAAAGAATAGAAAATTCGAAAGAAATCCCCCCAAACATGAAAGGGAAAACCTGCCATAGCACCAAAACCAAAAACAAACCCAAAACAGGCATGATCATATAAACATAAATATCCCTCATACGAGGAAAAGTGGCCTCCTTAACAAAAAGCTTCACAGCGTCAGCAAACGGCTGTAACAGCCCCCAATACCCTACTTTATTAGGGCCTAGGCGAATCTGCATCCCCCTTAAAACTTTTTGCTCTAATAAAGTCACAAAAGCTACAGAGATAAGCACAGCCACCACCAAAACTAAATTTACAACAAAAACTAATAAAATCTCCAAAACTGTTTGATACTATCATATATAAGTCCTAAACTTACCGCACTAACTTCTGCCAAAACAGCAAAAAACTGTGCGGTCCTCTCGTACTAGCACAATTCAACCTTATGAAAAGATAGAAACCAACCTGGCTCAAACCGGTTTGAACTCAAATCATGTAATAAATAAAAAGTTGAACAAACTCTCCCCCATGAAAGCTGCTCCACAGTGAAACTATTAATTCAACATCGAGGTCGCAAACTATTGTATAGATCTGTGCTCTCCACAATAATAACGCTGTTATCCCTAAAGTAACTTAACCCTATAACCCTAATAAAAGGTTCCTTAAACTCTCTCAGATCACATCAAAAATTAAATACAATTATTATTACCCCAATAAAAATTACCTTTACCAGCATCCAAAATGCTAACAATTAAATAAAGATTTTAGGGTCTTATCGTCTAATTCACCCACAACTGCATTTTTACAGTCACTTTAAATTACAATCAACCAAAATTAAAAATCATCTAAAATAAGTGTAAAATCTTTCATTCCAGCTCCCAATCAAAAAACAAATTATTATGCTACCTTAGCACAGTTAAAATACCGCAGCCGTTTACAAAAGCACTGGGCAGACCCTACCCCAAAAAACTAATTAAAACAATGTTTTTGTGAAACATTCCCTAATCATTATGAGTAAAACAATACTAAAAAATAATATACTAATAAAATCATTTAAATTAACATAAAATTAAGATTAAATTTAGTGGACATACGAGAATACATTTTGCACCCAAAATATAATTAATAATAAACTCCTAACAAAGGCAATAATAACCCCATCCAAACTTATTCGACACAGAATCATAAAATCTTAATAACTAATTCATCAAGAATCCCAACCAAAACTAGATATAATTTCAACCGTAAAAATTCTCATCTCTAACAAAGTTTAACTAATTTTTGCCATAATAAAACAAAACTCCATCTTAAAAAAAACTCGAGAAACTTTAACTAACTAAACAAAATAGATCTCCCCTGATACAAAAGGTAATAAATTTTAAAATTTTTCCAAACAAATATCTATCCTTTACAGTCAAAGAGCATCTTAATAAGAATCGTTTTAATGTAAATAAAAAGCTGTTTAGCTTTACTCTTAAATCCACCTTCAGGTGGATTTACTTTGTTTCGACTTGTCTCAGAGAGAATGACGGGCAATTTGTGCACCTAAAAAAATTATTCACCAATATAAATATTAATTACTATTAAATCCACTACTAAAAAGAAATTATTCCTATCTCTATATAATAATTATTAATGTAACTAACCTGAACTTTCCCATGTCTGCATCTTGATTTATTATAAAAAAAATTAAAACAAAAATCCTATAAAAATTACTCAACATAACGATATACAAAAACAAAGAAAGAAAAACATAACGAGGAGTATCGTTTAACAGACAAGTTCCTTTAAATAAAAAGGCCGCCAAATTTGTTAATTTTAAATTTAATCTATCGAAAAAAAAATTTTTAGTAGGGTATCTAATCCTAGTGATTTCAATTTCCCTAGAAACCAAATTTTCAAATAAAAACTCAAATTTCACCCAAAACAACAAAATCCAAAACATATAAATCTAGTCTCCAACCCATATATTAATTAAAGGTCTAACCGCAGTTGCTGGCACCTAATTGACTAAACATTAAAATTACCTATAATATAATAAATATAAAAATAATAAATTCAACTAAAATAAACCGATAATTTAATAAAAACAAGAATTTAATATTAATATGAAGATCTAACTAAATTATATATTTCAAGCAAAATTAGACTTTTTTTTTTTTTTTTTTTTTAGTTTAAAAATAAATAAATATTCTTATATAAAAAATTATAAATATTTATTGAAAAAATTATAAAATTCAAGTACATTATATA